>ERZ1370068.1310-contig-1120_pt1 | contig 96072 bp, 119 predicted proteins | sample MGYA00561227_ERZ1370068 | MGnify/ENA primary metagenome ERZ1370068 (study PRJEB38410, sample SAMEA6850437) | metagenome | study: Metagenomic assessment of the ecological functions of the soil: analysis of the soil microbiota associated with the...
TTACGGTATTAAATGCGCCTGTTCCTGATCACCAAAAATGCGACCGTATTTATCGGCGTTGTTCCTCCCGTCGCCGGTCAGTGATCAACCTCCGTTCTGGCGCTTGCCCTTCTTATGCCACCTGGAAGCTCGGGAAGAAGTATCCATTCCGGACGATGATGTCGTCCCCTTCACGGCCGCCGCCCCTCACCGCCACTTCCCTTCCTCGCGTACGTCTCGCACGAAGGCTCTTCTTGACTACGCTCTGGTCGCCCTCGTGGCCCTGGCCGTCCTCGCGGTGGCGCGCGAGAGGACCTTCACATGCCCGTCGGCCGCCGCATCGGCCGGCGCGGCCGTCGCCGCCGCCCTCCTCGTGAAGCCGACCGCCGCCCTCTTCCTCGCTGCTGTTCCGCTGCTCGCCGCAGTTCGCGCGCCGCCTGCCGTCTGGAAGGAAGCGGCCGGGCGTCGCTGCCTGATCGTCTTCCTGGCCTGCGCGGGCCTTCCGCCGCTGGCCTGGTATTCCCTGCACATGTCGGAACTTGAATCATCTGTTCCGCACGAATCTAGCCGATGCCGCGAGGGAAGGGATCACACCTCCTCACCTGGGAGAGCGCCGGGTACCTACGCACGCGGCCTCTACCGGCTCGATTTCGCCCCTATCCTGGTCGTTGCCCTCCTGCCTGGGTGCTTCGGGCCGTCCGCCGCTGGCGGGAAACCTCGTCCCTCTGGGCTTGGGTTCGTACCAGCCTGGCTGGCACTGACCTTCCTGATGCCGAACAAGGACTACCGCTACAGCACGCTCCCGGTTCTCCCCGGCATAGTCTTGCTCGGAGCCGGCGGCCTCTTATTGCTTCCTCGGGGTCGCGTCCGAGGAGGCGCGGCAGCCTTGGCCCTGGGCGTCGCGTCGCTGTGCTACGCCGCCTCCTCTATGGCGCCTCGGCCGGGCCCGCGTGGCTCCTCACGCAGCGAGGCCTACTCGCCCACCCGTACGTCTTGCTTCACATCCCCGTCGACGCCTTCCCCCACTGTGAGGACTGGAAGCAGAACGAGATCGTGGGCGTCCTTGCCGGCGCCCTGCACCAGCGGCCTCGTTCCCACGTTGTCGTGGGGGTAACCCCTCCTTGAGCGCGCTGAACTCATCCGGGATCGCTATCGCTCTGGTCCTTTCTCGTCTGCGGGCGGACGTGGTGGACTTTGCCTATGCTGAGGATTGGCACGAAGCCTTGGGACGCGTGGACTTCCTGATTGCTAAGACCGGCGATCAGGGGCTGGAACATGCGACCCGGTCGAGCCGGGCGATCAACGCCTACGTGGAATCCCGGCCGGATGTCTTCAAGATCATCCTGACCGTGCCCCTCCCGGACGGTTCGGAAGGGCGCCTGTACGAGCGGCGTTGGCCGTCCTAGAGCGATGATAAGGGCCCATCTGCGGAGGTACGGCGCCCTCGACCGCCGACAGGCTCCTAGACTAGGTCGGATGAAGTACCGACTCGTACACCTGTACCGTCATGCGCGCCGTCTCGTCCCACGAAAAGCCCTGCGCCTGCTTCAAGCCCCGCTCCCGGAGATCTTCGCGCAGCGGCTCCTCGTCCACGATCCGCGCCATCGCGTCGGCGAGCTCCGCCGTGTCCCTGGATCGACGAGGAGCGCGGCGGCCCCACCACCTCCGGCAACGAGGACCGATTCGACGTAATCACGGGCGTCCCGCACGCCATCGCCTCCAGAGGAGGCAGGCCGAATCCTTCATAGAGCGATGGGTACACGAACGCGAGGCGCGCCGTTCATGAGGGCCGGCAGCGCCGCGTCCGTCACGCGGCCGAGGAAGCGGATGTCCCCGGCGAACGGCGAGGCCGCGGCGGCACGATGGATCGGCCGGTTCTTCCAGCCCTCTCCGCCAGCGATCGCGAGACGAGGAGCGGAGCGCATGCGCGCCACCGCAGCCGGTTGTAGGCTTCGATGACCGCGAGCAGGTTCTTGCGGGGCTCGACGTTCCCGGCGAAGAGCAGGTAATCGCGGTAGCGCAATCCGTACCGGCCGATGACATGCGTGGTCACGGCAGGGCTGAGGGAAGGAACTGCTCGCCGTGGGCCTCAGGGATGACGCGAATCTTCGGCTCGGTGGCGGGGAAGCGCGCCACCAGATCACTCTTCGTCGCCGACGACGGAACGATGATGGCGTCGGCGAGCCGTGCGGCTCGCCGGATACCCAAGCGAAACAACGTTCGCCGGGTCCACGGATGGAACTGCGGGAAGTGCAGGCATGTGAGGTCGTGCACCGTCACGACCCGCCGCCCGTCCGCTGCGGAAGGACCGCGGCATTGACCGAATGAGAACCACGTCGACCGGCCCCAGGAACGATTCCACCGTCACACCTCGCCCCGGTTCGCGCAAGCATCGGGACGAAGAAGGTGAACAGGAGGTTCGACGCCGAGCGCACCTCCACCAGGCGCATGGTCGGAGACGACATGTTCGGAGGCGGGACTCTGGCCCATGTCTTGAACGCATTCAGGAAAAGCAGCGAGTAGCGGTGCGGAGCCGTCGCGCGACCCAGCGCCCGGATCAAGCTGTCCGTATAGCGCCACACCCCTCCGAGCTGCGGGCTGCGTAGCGTCGTGGCCTCCAGACCGACATGCATGGCGTCAGGCCCGCTCGCCGGCATCCCGGTGCGCGCTCGTGATCATCCGGCCCCGCCGCCGCTCTGACGCGGGCAGCCACGCCGAGCCGATGAAGGATGACTCGGACCCGGGCGCGATCTGGAACCCGATCACCTTGTCCCACCAATCGTAGTTGTTCGCCAAGTGACTGGCGTCGCTGGGCACCGCGATAGTCAAGGGGTAGGTGCCGGCACCCAGGCCCCCATGAGCTGCCCGGCCATGACCGCATTCTGCCGGCCGCTGGAAGTCGGGGTGGAAACCGATGCCGAGCTTCCGCAATGACGCCACGCGGCCCGCGATCTCCACGTGTCCTTCGGTCGGCCGGGTCGTCCCGGGTCAGGATCTTCCACGATGATGCGCTGATACGAAACGATGAGCGGGGACATGTGATCAGTCCGCGCGCGACCTCAGGTGCCGACAGCGGCTCCGGTCGACGACTGCGTCGGCAAATGGACGACCCAATGTTATCACGGGGCGCGGCACCCGGCGCAAGGAGTGTCGCGATGAGCTCATGGCTCGCGCGCGACGGCGGCGGCTGCTAACTATCTGATCACACAGAACCCTGCGCCTCGCCCCAGCGGCACATTGAACTTGCTCCGGTAGATGGCCCGTTCAGGATTCCCGTGAACATGCGAGTCGCGGGACGGCAGATCGGCGCAGATCGCTGCACCGACGCAACCCAGCCGCAACCAGTTTGCTCGCGGGCGAACCGGAGGAGGCGCCTTTGCCGGCCAGGGAGGTCTGTTCCGGCGCGCGGCCTATTATGTCGATCGCATCCTGAAGGGCGCCAAAGCCTGCTGATCTGCCGATCGAGCAGCCCTCGAAGTTAGAGCTGGTGATCAACATGAAGACCGCCAAGACCCTCGGCCTCACGATCCCACCGGCGCTCCTACTCCGCGCCGATCAGGTCATCGAGTGACCTGCCCGGCGTGCAGCTAGGAGGCGCGCCCAAGACCCGATCGGGCTCGCAAGGCGGGTGGAGGGTCCCGTGAGGTCCGCGACCGCGTCGGACGTTGCGTCTCGGTGAACCACGCGGTGAAACACGGGGCATGAAAAAGGAGCGACACGCCATCCGAAAGCGCACGCGCATCTCGACCTCCGTGCTCGAGATGGGCCGGTCGCATCCGTCACATGGCCGGCGGCTGCCTGGTTCGACAACGGTGCTCGTCATGCAGACATCGCGGCGCAATCGGCCGAGCGCGAGCTTCGCCCGGACGATTAACGGCCCGTCACCGACGGGCCCAGTGATTCCATCTCGCATGGCCGGATTTATCGTCTCAATCAGGAATCGGGCGCAGTGCGGGCACGGGTCTCGCCCGCCGTCGCCCGGTCTCCGGTCCTTCAACTTGATGGTGCCGCCTTCGGGACAGCGCGTGTCGTCGTGGTAGAGCAGTCGATCGGTCGCAAGGATGGAATGCCACGGCTGGGTGTTTGTCATTGGGAACCCATCCTTCTTTGGGAAGCATGCGGGAAGTCGCATTGGGCCCGATGCCCGTATCAGGTCATGGCACCAGGGGCGCTTAGGCGATGGCCACTCGCACGACCAAGAACACGGTCGAGCACGCCTCGCACCGGTGTTCCACCTTGATTACCCCGCTGAAGGCGGTGACGTGGCTCACGGGCGTAACCCGCTGGCTCGCGCAGGTTGGACAGCGGCGTGCGCGTGTCTCGGGCAGCGCGGGCTCTGGCAACGGCATGGGGGCGAATACCTCCTGTGGCCCTGGTGTCGTTGTGCGCCTCTGGGCCCGATCAAACAATAGGACCTTGGTCTTACGTGGGCCTGGGGAAGGCCGTCCGCGAGCAGCCGGATGCCGCTGAAACGGCTAAGCGGGAAGAAGTATTCCGGCGGAACTGCCGACAGCTACTCGTGTCGATCCACGGGTTGCTGAGCCGAGTCTCGTTGCACTCTATATTCGGCCAAAGGTCGCCGAGCTATGTCAGAAGCCGAACTCGCCACGGACTGGATGTTGCTCATAACGCCTGTAGTGATCGCTGCCATCGTCGGCTTCGTCGTGCCGACATGGTATCGGGCTCACTTGGCGGAGATCAAGTCAATGACGACACCAGCACCTGGGGCTGCCGCCCGATCCGCCGGGCCAATGGCGAGCTTTGATGCATCGCGCCCTTTGAGCGGAAGCGGTTCACTAACTACCTGGTCACACAGAACCCCTGCGCCTCCACACCCAGCGGCACGTTGAACTTGCTGCGGAAGTTCTCGAGCGCCACCGCGGCGGTCAGCTCGACGAGCTGGGCCTCGGTGAAGTGGCCGCGCAGGCGCCCCCACAGCTCGTCGGTGATCTTCTCGCCGGTGATGGTCATCTTCTCCGCGTACTCGAGGGCATCCTTCTCCATCGCGGAGAAGAGCTCGCTGTCCCGCCAGGTCGGCACCTGGCGGATCTTGTCGTCGGTCGCTCCCGCCTGCATCCCACGGGATGCATTGATGTCTATTCAGAAGGGACAGCCATTGATGAGGGCCACGCGCAGGTACACCAGCGGCAGGAGCGCCGCCGGGAGCTGTCCGGACCTCTCGATGGAGGCGGAGAGCTGCTTGGCCGCCTTCAGGATCGGCGGACAGTGCGCATAGACCTTGGTGACATTGAGGAGGCTGCCGAAGATCTCGCGCTCCTTGGCGAAGACCTCCTTCAGGATGGGATCGCCGCCGTCGTCTTCGATCTCTCTCACGCGTGGCATGGATGCTCCTCCTATCTGGTCGATGACCTGCGATGCGGCCGTCATGCGCCTGAAGGCGACGGACCGAAGGATTCGGGCAAGACCTCGGCGAGAAGACGGAGGAGCCGCCGTCCGCCGGCGCGGGCGCGACGCGGTCGGCGACCGCGCGCACGGACTCGGGCGCATGCGCCATGGCGACGCCGAGGCCCGCCGCCTCGACCATCTCGAGATCATTGTCGTGGTCGCCGACCGCCACCACCCGGTCGAGGGAGACGCCGAGGTGCGTGGCGAGATGGGCAAGCGCCGCCCCTTTCGTCGAAGCCACGGGCAAGAGCTCCAGGTAATGCTCCGCCGTGTGCACGAGCCGCGCATCGTCCCCGAGCAGTCCCTCGAGATCGGCGCGAAGCACGCCCAGGTCCCTCCGATGCCCGATGAAGAGCCCCTTCATGAAGGCGCCCAGTCGGAGGAAGTCCTCGGGATCGGGGATCACGTGGGCGCGCAGCCCCTCGTCGTCGCAGAACTGCCGGATGGGCAGCGTCCGATCGAGGCAGTAGAGCTGCTCGTCGCGGAAGAAGATCGGGTGCACGGGCGCGGCGGAGAAGAGCTCCCGGACCTTGGCGAGGATGCCGCGCGGCAGCTCACGCCGGAGGAGCTCCATCCCCGCCGCATCACGGATGAGCCCGCCATTGTAGTAGATGACGGGCAGTCGGATGTCGAGCGCCTCCCGGTAGAAGTCCACCGAGAGCGGCATGCGCCCGGTCGCGATGGTGATCCCGAGGCCCGCCGCCGCGGCCGCGCTTGAACGCCGCGACGAGCGCGGGGTCGAGCGTCAGGGAATGATCGATGAGCGTGCCGTCGAGATCGCAGACGAGGAGCTCGTAGCCCACGCCCTTAGCAGGATGCTGACAGAGCCGCAGGATTCAGCATTCTGCTAGCGCGCTGAATCGGCATCGCGGAGGAGACCGGCGGTGGCCTCCCGGAGCCGGCGCGCCCAGCCCGCGGCATCGCTCTCGCCTCGCGGCAGCGGCACGTGCACGACCACCGGCGGCGCCGCCCCGAGCGCCTTCACGACGCCGAGCACCGCGCGCACAGGCGCCACACCCGTTCCGGGCATCAGCCGGTGATGGTCGCGCAGGGTCTCGCGCTCGCCCTCGGGCGCATCGGCGAGCCGCAGGAGCGCGACGGCGCGCGGCCGGCACTGCCGCAGGTCCTCGAGCGAGGAGCCGCTCACATAGAAGTGGAACGTGTCGACCGCCAGGCCCAGCGACTTTCGGCCCACCGCATCGATCACGTGGATCGCCTGACGGACCGTTCTGAGCGACGCCCACGCAAGCCCGACGGGCATCAGGGCCACACCCACGTCATAGCGCTCGCTCGCGCGGCAGAGCCGATCGAGCATCTCCCTGCCCCTCGCGGAGCGCGTCGCGCTCGTCGGCGCCGTCGGGCCGCTCCCCGGCTCGACCAAGACCCACTCGGCGCCGAGACGCCGTGCGAGGGTCGCCGCGCCGTGCACCTCGGCCACGGCCTTTCGATGCCCGCGGCGTCCCGGAACGTGACGTCGGTGACGGGACCGAGCGCCATCGCGGTGAGACGCCGCCGCGTGAGCAACTCGGCCACACCGTCCGGCCCGCGGCGCTCGAGGTCGGGCCAAAGCTTTGGCAACGACAGCTCGACGGCGTCGAATCCGCCGCCGCGGCGGCGGCGAGGTCCTCCTCGAGCGCCAAGGTAGGCGCACTGGCGCCGCTCCAGACCGGTCTCACGCGTGTCGCTCCCCTCGGCGGTACTTGTCCTGGCACTCCCGGCTGCAGAAGTGGACAGTGGTGCCGCCCACCTCGGACCGGAGCGCGCGCGACATCACGACATACGTCTGGCAGACGGGGTCCTTCACGAGCTCGTCGCGCCGCTCGAGGCGATTGCCGAATTGCGCTCGACCCCATGCGGCGAGGCGCGGCACGAGCATGACGACGACGAGAACGGCCAGGGCGAGGAAGAACAGCGCACGCATCGCGGCCTAGCTTCGCGAATCAGGCTGGATCGACAGCGAGCGGAGAAAGTCTCGGTCCTGCTCGGTCAGCTCGAAGCCCTCCGGGGGCTTGGGGGCCTTCGTGCCCGCGAAGAAGATGCCCGTCTCCGCGCCGCGCCTCAGGATCTCCTGCACGGCGTCGCGCGAGGCCTCCGTGGCCCGAAGCGACAGCTCGATGGCGCGCAAGAGCTTGTCCATGAGCCGATCCACGTGGCGGTCGGGCGTCATGCGCCCTACCATAGCACACGTCCTCCGACCGCCCGGCGGCCCGCGGCCGCATTGCGCGACTCGGATCGCGGGGGATGATCGAACCGACGGCCGGCGCCTTTCCCCATCCGAGCCGGCGGCACTGGAAGGAGCAGATCCCATGGCGATCCAGTCGATCAATCCAGCCACCGACGAAGTCCTCGACACCTTCCCGGAGACGTCCCCGAGGACATAGAGCGCATGCTGGCGGATGGCCACGACGCCTTCGTCACCTGGCGGGCGCGGCCGTTCGCCGAGCGATCGGCGCGAATGCACGAGGTCGCCCGCCTCCTCCGCGAGCGGAAGGACGCGCTCGCCCGCACGATGACGCTCGAGATGGGCAAGCCCATCGTCCAGTCGGAGGCCGAGGTCGACAAGTGCGCCGGAACGTGCGACTACTACGCCGAGCACGCCGAGCGCTTCCTCGCCATCCAGCCGCGGGAGACGGACGCGGCGAAGAGCTACGTGCGCTTCGACCCGCTCGGCATCATCCTCGCCGTGATGCCGTGGAACTTCCCGTTCTGGCAGGTCTTCCGCTTCGCCGCGCCGGCGCTGATGGCCGGCAATGCCGGCCTCCTCAAGCACGCCTCGAACGTCCCGCAGTGCGCGCTCGCCATCGAGGACCTCTTCAAGGCCGCCGGGTTCCCCGCGGGCTCTTCCGCACCGCGCTCGTCGGGTCATCGGCCGTCGGCGGCCTGATCGCGGATCCGCGGGTCGCCGCGGTCACGCTGACCGGCAGCGAGCATGCGGGCAGCCGGGTCGCCGAGCGGGCGGGGCGCGAGATCAAGAAGACCGTCCTCGAGCTCGGCGGGAGCGACCCCTTCATCGTGCTCGCCGACGCAGATCTGGCCCAGGCCGCGAAGGTCGCCGCCGATGCCCGGCTCATCAATAGCGGCCAGAGCTGCATCGCGGCGAAGCGCTTCATCGTGGTCGAGCCCGTGCGCGAGGCGTTCATGAAGCGCTTCGCCGCCGAGCTCGGCGCCAGGCGCATGGGCGATCCGCTCGCACGCGACACCGATGTCGGGCCCCAGGCCCGGCGCGACCTCCGCGACGAGCTGCATCGGCAGGTCGAGGAGTCGGTCAAGCGCGGGGCGCGTCTCGTCCTCGGCGGCGTGATCCCGCCCGGTCGCGGCGCCTTCTACCCGCCGACCCTGCTCGAGGCGGTCGAGCGGGGCATGCCGGCCTTCGACGAGGAGACCTTCGGGCCCGTCGCGGCGGTGATCCGCGCCAAGAACGAGGGCGACGCCGTGCAGCTCGCCAATGACTCGTCCTTCGGCCTCGGGGCCTCGCTCTGGACCAGCGATCGCCCGCGCGCGGAGCGGCTCGCCGCCGAGATCGAGGCCGGCGCGGTCTTCGTCAACGGCCTGGTCAAATCCGATCCGCGCCTGCCCTTCGGCGGCATCAAGCGCTCCGGCTACGGGCGCGAATTATCCGAGTACGGCATCCGCGAGTTTGTGAACGTGAAGTCGGTCTGGATCAAGTGACATCACTGGTGAGGTCGACGTCGATCACGCGCTGCCAGTCCTCGTCGGTCAGCTCCCAGATGGGGAAGGACCGGCCCGTGATCCCCGCATTGTTGACGAGGACGTCGAGACGGCCCCAGTGATCCACCACCCGCCCGACGGCCGCGTCCACGTCGGCGCCCTTGGTCACGCCGGCTGAGAGGGCTCGCGATGGCCAGCCCGATGCCGCGCGCGGCGCCGGCGACGAGAGCGGTCTTGAGCAGGGGCGGCATGACGGCTCCGTTCGGTCGCGCGGCGGCTCAATAGGCCGGCGGCGCGTAGATGGTGAGGAAGAAGAGCGGCCCAGCGCCGGGATTCCGCACGTGGTGGCGGGCGCCGGCCGGAATCAGCACACACCCGCCCGCCCCGGCACGGTGCTCGGCGTCGTCGATGCGGAGGATCGCCTCGCCCTCGACGACGTAGACGACCTGGTCTCCGGCATGCGTCTCCTCGGGCCCGGCGTCCTGCCCGGGCTCGATCGTCATCACAGCGGTCTGGCTCCGCTCAGTCTCCTGCAAGACCTCGAAGAACCGGCCCCGAAACCGCCCAATATCCACCACGGTCGCCATCATCGTCCCCTCCGACGCTAACAGGTTGTTCAAAAGCCCGCAGGCGGCTCAAAAGGTCCAGATGCGAGGCGGCGCCCGAAGGCAGCCGGCGAGGCGTAGTCGCTCTGGCTCGCTCGCGCTCGCCGGGATCCCTGGATTCGCTCGCCTCGCCTCCGGCTCCTGCTCGCCCAGCGTGAGCCGGCTGCCGAGGGCGCCATACCTCCGCAGATGGGCCTTTTCAGCCGCCTGCGCGCCAGGCTTGGGTGCGGCGGGTCACGCCGCGCATCAGCGCCCAGTAGGCGAGCCGGACGCCGAGCCCGACGGCGATGATGAGCACCGACATGGCGGCGGCCTGCGCGCTGTCGCCCGCGTCGTCCATCAAGAGCACGGCCACGGCGGCCAGCTCGGTGCCCGGCGCCACCAGGAACACCACGGCGGACAGCGTCACCATCGCGTTCAGGAAGAAGTACATGCTGATGCCGACGATGGCGGGCAGCGCCATCGGCACGGTCACGCGCCAGAACGTCGTGTAGAACGGCACGCCCAGGGACGCCGACACGTTCTCGAACTCCGCGTCCATCTGCTTGAGCGCGGTGGTCGCGGTCAGGAACCCGACCGTGAAGTAGTGGATGACGTTCGAGACGACGAGGATGGCGAGCGTGCCGTAGAGGAGGTTCAGCACGCTGCCCGGGGCATTGAACGTGAAGATGTAGGCCAGGCCCAGCACCATGCCGGGGATCGACACGGGCAGGATCGACAGCAGATAGAGGGGCCGCTCGCCGCCGTCCGGCACTTCTCGACCACGTAGGCGCCCACGAAGGTGAGCGCGGTGCCGACGATGGCCGTCCACGCCGCGACGTACACGCTGTTCCAGATCGGCGCGTACCCGCCCACCGTGTCGAAGGCGTAGTGCTTGAGCGTGGGCGTGAAGTTGTACGGCCAGCGAACGACCAGGGAGTAGACGAGGATGGTGAGATAGAGCCCCCGATCGCGGCCGCGATGAGCGCGCAGTAGGCGAAGCCCCCAGTCGGCGAGCGGCCGGCGCCGCGGCTCGAGGGGCCTGGACGACGAGGTCACGAGCGCGTACTGCCGCCGCTGCACGATCCGGTCGACGACAAATGCCAGCGCGGCCGGGATCAGCAGCACGACCGACACCGTCGCCCCCATGGTGAAGTTCTGCTGGCCCGAGACCTGGTTGTAGATCTCGGTGGCCATCACCGAGAACTTGCCGCCGATGGCCTTGGGGGCGCCGAAGTCCGTCATGACGAGGGTGAAGACCACGAAGCATGCGCTCACGAGGCCGAACTTCACCCCGGGCAGCGTCACGGTCAGAAAGGTCTTGAGCGGCGAGGCGCCGAGCGTTCGCGCGGCGTCGTAGAGCCGCGCGTCGGTGGCGGAGAGCGCCGCGATCAGGATGAGCAGGGCGTGAGGGAAGCAGTAGAAGACCTCCGCGAAGATGATGCCCTTGGCGCCATAGATGCCGATATTGAGCCCGGTCGTCCGCGTGAGGATGCCGTTATTGCCGAAGACGTGGATGAAGGCGAGCGCCTGCACCAGCGACGGCGCGAAGAGCGGCAGCATGGCGACGAGCCGGAACAGCCCCTGCCATGGCATGAGCGTCCGCGTGAGCGCATAGGCATAGGCGAAAGCCAGGAGCACCGTGGCGACCATGGACACCAGGGAGACGTGGAGGCTATTGGTGATCGACGACGCGATGGCGGGCGTGCCGAAGTAGCGCGCGTAGTTCGCCGCGCCCACGAAGTGGCCCTGGTTGTCGAGCAGGCTCCGCCAGGCGAGCTGGCCCATGGGGTAGAGCACGAAGAGGAAGAGGACGAGCGCGAAGGCGGCCACGAGCGCGTAGCGCACGACGTCCTCGGCGCCCAGCCGCCGCCGGACGGTGCGGTCCGGGATCCTCCCGGCGAGGTCGCCCGGGACGAGGGCCATGTCGATCAGGGATGTCGCGGGAAAGAGGCGGAGCGCCCCGGGATCGAGCGCCAGGGCCAGCTCGGCTCCCTCGGCCGCGTCGAGCTCGGCCAGGGCATTGGCCGCCACGTCGCACTCGAGGACGGTCTCGGATTCCTCGCCGAGCGTCAGGCTGAGGCGGGAAAAGGCGCCGAGGAACTGCACGCCGCGGACGCGCGTGACGAGCCGGTTCGGGCTCTCGCGCGCGCCGGACCCTACCAGGATCTCCTCGGGCCGGATCGCGAGCGTCACCGGCGTGCCCGCCGGAAAGCGCTTCGCCCCCGCGGCAGAACACCTCCGCCGGCCCCACGCGCACCCAGCCCGCGCGCGCGCGCCGCCGTGCCCGCGATGAAGTTCATCTGCCCCACGAAGCGCGCCACGAACGGCGAGGCCGGCTCCGTATACACGGAGATCGGCGAGCCCACCTGCTCCACGGCGCCGTGGTTCATCACGACGATGCGATCGGCCATGGCCAGCGCCTCTTCCTGGTCATGCGTCACCATGATCGTGGTGACGCCGAGCCGCCGCTGCAGCCGGCGGATCTCGAGGCGCAGCGACTGGCGCACCCGCGCGTCGAGCGCGGACAGCGGCTCGTCGAGCAGGAGCAGGGCGGGCTTCGGCGCGAGCGCGCGGGCCAGCGCCACGCGCTGCTGCTCGCCGCCCGAGAGCTGGGCGGGATACTTGTGCTTGTGCTGCCCGAGCCCCACCAGCGCCAGGAGGTCGTCGACGCGGCCGTCGATCTCCGCGCGCGCCGCGCGGCGCCGCTCGAGCCCGTAGGCGACATTGCGCGCGACGGAGAGGTTCGGGAACAGCGCATAGGACTGGAAGACGATGCCGTAGTTCCGCTGAGCGGGCGGCAAGCCCGACACGTCGCGGCCCGCCATGCGGACGAGCCCCGCGTTCTGGCGCTCGAGGCCGGCGATGATCCGCAAGAGCGTGGTCTTGCCGCAGCCGCTCGGGCCGAGGAAGCAGACGAGCTCGCCGGGCTCGATGGCCAGGGTGACGTCGCGGAGCGCGACGAACGCGCCGAACTTCTTGGCGATGCCCTCGAGGGCGACCGCTGCCGGTCGCGGCGCCGCGCCGCTCATCCTGCATCACCGCGGGGCGCCTGGGCCGCCACCACCTCGAGGAAGCCCGCCCCGTAGCGCTCGGCCTTGTGGCGGCCGATGCCGTGGGCGCGCTGCAGCTCGTCCAGGTCGCGCGGGCGGAGCGCGGCCACGTCGCGCAGCGTGCGATCGCTCGCCACGATGAAGGGCGCGATGCCCTCGGCGCGGGCCACCGCCAGCCGGTGACGGCGGAGGGCCTCGAAGAGCGCCACGGCGGCCGCGTCCATCTCGTCCGATGCTGGAGCGGGTGCGGCCGCGCGGCGCGCCGGTGCCGGGCGAGGCGGGACGCCGCGTCTCGGCCGGCGCGCCGGCGCGGCGACGCCCGAGCGGCGGCAGCAGGAGCTTGGCCGGCCGCTCGCCCTTCATCACGGCGCGCCCGTCCTCGGTGAGCACGACCACCGGCCGGTCGCCCCCGTGAAGCTCACCCACCCCGCGGTGACGCAGCGGCGCAGGAGCGCGACGAGCCACGCTTCCGGATACTCGCGGAGGTTCCCCACGTCTGGACCCGGGTGAGGCCCGCGCGCTCGAGGCGCGGATCGTCGTCGCCGCGGACGAGCTTGACGGCGAGCTGCAGGCCGAACCGGTTGTGCACCCGCGCGGCCCCGAGAGCGCCTTGCGCACCACCAGCGTCGCCGTCTCGGGATCGACGTCCGCGCTCTCCTGGCCGAGCGCCAGGCACACGTCGCAGCGGCCGCAGCCGGCGAGCGTCTCCGCCTCGTCGCCGAAATAGCGAAGGATGGCGTCGTGGCGGCAGCTCCCGCCCTCGACCCAGCGAATCAGCTCGAGAAAGAGCCCCCACTTGTGCTCGACCACGGCGGGGTCCGGCGATGCCCCGTCGCTGCCCCGCTCGAGCAGCGCCCGGCGGAGCGGCAGGTCGCGTGCGCTCACCATGAGCAGCCCGATGGCGGGCTCGCCGTCGCGGCCGCCGCGGCCCACTTCCTGGTAGTACGCCTCGACGGAGCCGGGCGGTCCCAGGTGGATCACCGCGCGGACGTCGGGCCGGTCGATGCCCATGCCGAACGCGTTGGTCGCGACCACGATCTGGGCTCGGCCTTCGGCGAAGTCGACCTGCGCGCGCTCGCGGGTCCGTCCGTCGAGCCCGGCGTGATAGGCCCGCGCGCGCCACCCGCGGCCGGCGAGGCGGTCCGTCTCCTCTTCCGCCTGCTTGCGCGTGGGGGCGTAGACGATGGCCGTTCCACGCGCCCGGTCCGCACCTCCGAGCGCCTCGGCGAGGGCGGCGTCGACGAGGCGCTCGCGCTCGCGCGCGCCCGTCACCTCCACGGCGCGGAGTGCCAGGTTGGGGCGCGCGAAGCCGCGGACGATCTGCGGCGTGTCGGCGGGCAGGCCGAGGCGCGCCAGGATCTCGTCGCGCACGATCGGGGTCGCCGTCGCCGTGCAGGCCAGCACGCGCGCGGCCCCCAGCTCGGCGAGAAGCCCCCGATGCCGAGGTACTCCGGCCGGAAGTCATGGCCCCACTCGCTGATGCAATGCGCCTCGTCGATGGCGATCAGCGGGCACGCGAGGTCGCGCAAGAGCCCGCGGAAGCCGTCGAAGGCCAGGCGCTCCGGCGCCGCGTAGACGAGGTCGAAGCGCCCCGCCGCCACCTGCGCCATGCGGCGGCGCATCTCGCCGGCGTCGAGCGTGGACGCGAGGAACGTCGCCGCCACGCCCCGCGCCTCGAGCGCCTGCACCTGATCGGTCATGAGCGCGACGAGCGGCGAGATGACGAGGGTCGTGCCGGGCAGCAGCGTGGCGGGGAGCTGATAGATCAGGCTCTTGCCGCCGCCCGTGGGCGCGACCAGCAGGAGCCGCCCGCGCTCGAGCAGGGTCTCGATCGCCTCGCGCTGCCCGGGGCGAAAGCTCGGGTACCCGAGCCGGGCGAGCGCCGAGTCGAGGCTCGGCGCTCGGGGCGTGGGCTCTCTGACTAGCACGGCTGCGGCCGGGCGTGGCCGCGAGGCCTCACTTGGCGTAGCGCTTCTGCCACTCGGTCAGGATGCGGTCGCGGTTCTTCGCCGACCAGTCGAAGTCGTTGGGGTAGACGACCTTGGTGATGTCCTTGGGCAGGCCCTCGGGCCCGGGGATGCCCGCCACGCCGACGGCCGCGAAGTACTGGGCGTAGAGCCGCATCGCCTCCTCGCTGTCCGCCCAGTCGAGGAACTGCTTGGCCGCGGGGTTCTTCGCCCCCTTCTTCGTGAGGGCATTGGCCTCCATCTCGTAGCCCGCGCCCTCCTTGGGCAGGACCATCTCGACGGGCGCGCCCTTCTTCTTCATCTCGAACGCCACGTACTCGAAGGAGACGCCCACGGCGCGCTCCCCGCCGCGGCGTCCTTGCAGGGCTTCGAGCCGGACTTGGTGTACTCGGCGATGTTCTGGTGGAGCGCGTCGAGGTACTTCCAGCCCTCCGCCTCGCCCATGCGCTGCAGGATCGACGCGACCGAGAGATACCCGGTCCCGGACGAGGCGGGATTCGGCATCACCACGTGGCCCTTGTACACCGGCTTGGTCAGGTCCGCCCAGGACGTCGGCGCGGGCAGGTTGTGCTTCTTGCCCACCTCGGTATTGAAGCAGAAGGCCGACATATAGATGTCCATGCCGACCCAGGCGGGCGGATTGTCCTTGTCGCGGAACAGCGGGACGATCTTGTCGAGGCCCTTCGGGGCATAGGGCTCGAGCATCCCCGCGTTCTTGAAGATGAGGATGTTCGTCGCGCCCACGCCCCAGATGACGTCGGCCTGCATATTGTCCTTCTCGGCCATGAACCGGGCGGAGATGTCCCCGGTCGACAGCCGCAGGAGCTTCACGTCGACGTTCGGGAGCGCCTTGGTGATCGCCTTCATGTAGTCGGTGATCTGCTCGTTCTCGATGGCGGTGTAGACGACCACCGTCTGCTTCTGGGCGAGAGCCGGGCACGCCCCGGCCGCCACCACCAAGGCCGTGACGACGAGGGCCAGTGCCGCATCGCGAATGCGCCGTGCCATAGAGAGCCTCCTTTGGAGTTACTGGGCCATGAAGCCGCCGTCGATGATCATCTCCGCCCCGTCATGAACGACGACTCGTCGGAGGCGAGGAAGAGCGCGGCATTGGCGATGTCCAGGGGCTGGCCGATCCGCCCAAGGGGAATCGCCGTCTTGAACTCCGCCCGAAGCTCGTCGTTGAGGTAGGGCGCCTGCAGCGGTGTCTCGATGATGCCCGGATGGATGATATTGGAGCGGATCTTGTCTCCGGCGAACTGGATGGCGAGCGATTTGTTGAGCGAGATGAGGGCGCCCTTGGCCGCGGTATAGGCGTCCTGGGCGCGGGTGAATCCCGCGAGCGCCGACACCGAGCCGATGAGGATGATGGACCCGCCGCCCGCGGCCTTCAGATGCGGGATCCCGTGCTTGGTCACCCAGAACACCGACTTCAGATTGATGGCCATGACGCGGTCCCACTGGGCGCCATCCGTCTCCAGCACCGAGCGGTCGCGGTCCTTCCAGAGCACGCCGGCATTGTTGTAGAGGACGTGGAGCGCGCCGAAGCGCCGCACGCCATCGGCCACCATGCGCGCCACGTCGGCCTCGACGGCGACGTCCCCCACCGCGGCGAGCGCCTCCCGCCCGCCTTGGTCACGATCTCCACGGTCTTCGCGGCGGCGGCAGCGTCCACGTCGCACACGACGATGCGGGCGCCTTCCTCGGCGAACAGGATGGACGCCGCGCGGCCCATGCCCATGCCGCCACCGGTGATGAGCGCCACCTTGCCCTTGAGTCTCGACCCCATGCCGTGGTCTCCGTTCCTAGCTGGTGAAGAGCTCGCAGGATGCTCAAAAGGTCCAGATGCGAGGCGGCGCCCGACGGCAGCCGGCGAGGCGTACTTTCTGTACGTTGAGCCGGCTGCCGAGGGCGCCATACCACGCAGATGGGCCTTTTTCAGCATCCTGTCTAGATGCGCTCGAAGTGGCGGATGAGTTCCCAGTCGGTGACGGCCTGGTCGAACGCTTGCTGCTCGAGCCGGCCGTGGTGCAGGTAGTGCTCGACGACCTTCGACCCGAGGGCCGCGCGCGCCGTCGCAGACCGATCGAGCTCGTCGAGGGCCTCCCGCAGCGTCTTCGGCACCTGGGGGAGCGCCGCGTCCTCGTACGCATTGCCCTCGTAGAGGGCGGGCGGCTCGAGCTTCTCCGACAATCCGTGAAGCCCCGCGGCGATGGTCGCGGCGAAGGCGAGATAGGGATTGGCGTCGGCGCCCGGGATGCGGTTCTCCACGCGGAAGCTCGCGCCCTCGCCGCAGAGGCGAAAGCCACAGGTGCGGTTGTCCCAGCCGCACGCGATGCGGGTCGGCGCGAAGCTGCCCGCCTGGTAGCGCTTGTAGGCATTGATCGTCGGCGCGTAGAAATAGGCGAAGTCGCGCGCCATCGCCATCTGACCGGCCAGCCAGTGCCGGAACAGCGGCGTCCCCGCGCGCGAGCCGTGCGCGGCGAAGAGGTTCTTCCGCCCGCGCGGATCCCAGACGGAGGAGTGCAGGTGACACGACGAGCCGGCGGCGCCCATGTCGTACTTCGCCATGAACGTGACCGAGGCGCCCTGCGCCCAGGCGATCTCCTTCACGCCGTGCTTGTAGAGCACGTGGCGGTCGGCCATCTCGAGGGCCTCGGCATAGCGGAGGTTGATCTCCTCCTGCCCTCGCCCCCATTCGCCCTTCGAGAACTCGACGGGCACCCGCGCCGCCTCCATGTGGTTTCTGATCGCGCGGACGAGCCCCTCCTCCCGCGAGGTCTGCAGGATGTGATAGTCCTCGAGGTAGGTCGATACGGGGGTGAGGCCGTGGTAGCGCTTGGCGCGCGCCTCGTCGAAGGATTCCTTGAAGAGGTAGAGCTCGAGCTCCGACGCCGTCTGGACGAGGAACCCCTGCTGCTTCGCGCGCTCGATCTGCCGGCGGAGCACCCAGCGCGGCGCTTCTTCGATCGGCTCGCCCTCCTCCGTGTAGACGTCGCAGAAGACGAGCGCCGTCTTCGGCAGCCACGGCAGGAGCCGCCACGTGGCGAGGTCCGGGACCAGCTTCATGTCGCCGTACCCCCGCTCCCACGAGGCGAGCTTGAACCCGGGCAAGGGCTCCATCTCCATGTCCACGGTGAAGAGATAGATGCAGGCGTGCACCCCGTCGGCGAGCACGTGATCGAGGAAATAGCGGCCCACGACGCGCTTGCCCATGAGCCGTCCGAGGCCGTCGGCGAATACCGTGAGCACGGTATCGACGTCACCCCGGCGAATCAGCGCCTCGAGCCCTTTCGGATCGACTCGCTCACCTGCCACTCGACCACCCCCGTTGTGTCGCCGCGCGGATACACCATCGGCACGTGTGCGGAGCGCGGCAATCTTAGCGGGGAACCGCAGCCGAGGCAAGCGCCCGCGCGCTACTCGGGAAACGCGATGGGCACCGGTGGGATGAGGAGGATGAGCAGGATGAGGCAGAAGACTCCGACGGCATAGCGCTCCTTCGAGAGCGGGGTCACGTCGTCGAGGGGCGGCGCGTGATGGAACCCGATCAGGAGGAAGACGAGACCGGCGAACACGACCCAGTTGAGGGACTCGGCGACGGCCCCCAGGGCGAGCAGCGCGAAGAACGTCCCGATCGAGACGTAGCGGTGCGCCCGGCCGAACAGCGCATAGGCGATGCGCCCGCCGTCGAGCTGGCCGACGGGGAAGAGGTTGAGCGCCGTCACGAAGAGGCCGACCCATCCCGCGAGCGCCACCGGGTGCACGATCGACGTCCATCCCGCTCGGGATGTCGCCGAAGACGAGGAACGTCATGAAGCGCATCACGAGCGAGTCGCCGAAGGTCATCCCGGCGCCCGGCGGCACCACGGAGACGTACGACCAGCGCAGCCCCAGCCAGAGCGCGGGGATGGCGACGATCAGGCCCGCCAGCGGCCCCGCCACGGCGATGTCGAAGAGCGAGTTGCGATCCCGAGCGGGCGAGCGCATCCGGATCACCGCCCCGAGGGTGCCGAACAGGAACAGGGGCGGCGGCGCCGGGATGAAATACGGCGGGCTCACCGAGGCCCCGTACGCCTTCGCGGTGAAGTAGTGGCCGAACTCGTGCGTCCCGAGGATGGCGAGCAGCGTGGCCGCGAAGGGCAGGCCCTCGAGCAGCCGGAGCGGCGCGCGCAGCGGGTTGAAGGTCAGGAACGGAATCGATCCGGTCGCGAAGAAGCACCCCGCGGCGAGGGTCGACAGGAGCGTGAGCACGAAGAGCGCGACGCTGATCCAGACCCGGGAGCGCTCCGCCACCACGGCCAGCGGCACCGCGCGCACCCAGGTGCCCGCCTTGTCGCGCTTGAGGAAGGGCGTGTAGCCGTAGGGCTTGAACCGCGCTTCGAGGAGCCGCACGGCGCGCGCGGGCGGCTGCAGCAATTCTCCGCTCCACGACAGCGTATACCCGTGCGCCTGGCGCTCGTGCGCCGCGAACAGATCCTGCATGCTGCCCCGGAGAGTCTCCTCGATCAACACGATCGATCCAGGCGGCACGGCCGCCACGGCGACAGACTCTCGGCGCGCAAAGGGCCAATACGGCATGAATCGAGGTTACCACATGGCCAGCGCGGCCACGGAACGCCGCGCCGCCGGCAATCCCCTTCCAGATACACGACTGCCGAGCACCGCCTCGATCGCCGTCGCCAGGACCGATTCCTTGGTCTGTCCCCCTGAAGCTTCTCCCCCGCCCAAGCCGCAGATGAGGCCCGAGGCCAATCCCCTCGGCCCACCGCGCCAGGTTCGCTCCCGACACCACCTCCGCCCGCCCCGGCGTCAGCACCCCGACCGACTCCCCGGCGTCCCCCGCCACAAATGCTCGGCCACCACGAGCGCCAGCACCGCGTCCCCCAAGAACGCCAAGCTCTCATTGTCGACCGCCGGCGCGTGCTCATGGGCCCAAGACCGATGCGTCAGCGCCCGCTCGAGCAAGAGAAGATCAACAAACACATGCCCCAACCGCTCCCCCAACACGACAGCGGACCGCTCAGGCTCCATCAACGCACCACTCGAAGTGTGCAGGGTGTTGAAGGTGACCGCCAAAAAGGCGCGAATCGCGTGTGCGAGGCCAGTTCATCACCTCGCGGCGCCGGGCGGGGCTGGGGGGCGGGGGTCTCCCGGAACCGTATCTTCTGGGCGAACTCGAAGCCGCAAACGCCCCGATCTCGTGGCCCCATCGAGTGGCCACTCAGGGATGGCGACGCAGCGTGTTCCGGGAGACCCCCGCCCCCAGCCCCGCCCGGCGTCCTCGACGCTACGCTGCGCCCGGATACTTGCGGAACGCCAGCGTCGCGTTCGTCCCGCCGAACCCGAATGCGTTGCTGAGCGCGACCTCCACGTCCTGCTTCCGCGCCTGGTTCGGCACGTAGTCGAGGTCGCACTCGGGATCGGGCGTCTCGTAGTTGATCGTCGGCGGCAGGATCCCGTGATGAAGGGCGAGCACGGTGGCAATGGCCTCGACGCCCCCGCCGCGCCGAGCAGATGCCCCGTCATCGACTTGGTGGAGGAGACCGCCAGCTTGTGCGCGTGCTCCCCGAATACCCGCTTGATCGCGAGGGTCTCGAACTTGTCGTTGTACTGCGTCGAGGTGCCGTGGGCATTGATGTATCCGACGGCGGCCGGATCGAGCCCGGCATCGCGCAGGGCCGCGGCCATCGCGCGGGCGGCCCCGTCACCCTGGGGGTCGGGCGCCGTCATGTGATGGGCATCGCCCGTCATGCCGTAACCGACGATCTCCGCGTAGATGCGCGCGTCGCGCGCGAGCGCGTGCTCGAGGGATTCCAGCACGAGGAGTCCCCGCCCTCGCCGCAGACGAAGCCGTCGCGGTTGGCGTCGAACGGCCGCGAGGCCTTGGTCGGCTCGTCGTTCCGCGTGGACATCGCCTTCATCTGGCAGAACCCGGCGATGGTGAGCGGAATGATGATCGCCTCGGCGCCGCCCGCGATCATCACGTCGGCATCCCTCGCTCGATGAGACGGGCGGCGTCGCCGAGGGCGTGGTTGCCGGTGGCGCACGCCGTCACGACCGACGAGTTGGGCCCCTTGGCGCCGAAGCGCATCGAGATCAGCCCCGAGGCCATGTTGACGATGAGCATCGGGATGAAGAAGGGCGAGACGCGGTCGGGCCCCTTGGCATTGAGCACGTCGTGGGTGTCGAGCAGCGTCGTGATGCCGCCGATACCGGACCCCACGAGCACGCCGAAGCGGGTGCCGTCCACCTTGTCGACGTCGAGCCCGGAGTCCTCGACCGCCATCACCGCACAGGCGATGGCGTACTTCAAGAACGGGTCGAGCTTCCGGTCGTCCTTCTTGTCGATGTACTTGAGGGGCTCGAAGCCCTTCAGCTCACCGGCGATGCGCGTGGGATAGCCGGTGGTGTCGAACTCGGGTGATGGGTCCGATCCCGGACACGCCCTGGAGAAGCGACGTCCACAGCTCCTCGGCCGTATTGCCGATGGGCGTGACCGCCCCGAGCCCCGTGATGACGACACGCCGCCTGTCCACGCTGTGTGCCTCCCCTACTGGTTCTCTTTGATGTACGAGATGGCGTCCCCCACCGTGGCGATCTTCTCGGCATCCTCGTCGGGGATCTCGAGGTCGAACTCCTCCTCGAACGCCATGACCAGCTCCACCGTGTCGAGCGAGTCGGCCCCGAGGTCCTCGATGAACTTGGCATTCGGGTTGACCTCGTCTTCCTCCACTCCGAGCTGCTCGCAGATGATTTCCTTCACCCGCTCCTCTACCGGCTTGGCCATGAACACCTCCTCGCGTCGAATGAGATCGTCGATCGAAGACACCGCCCGCCGAACGCCGGCGGGCCATCTGGTCGCCTACATGTACAAGCCACCGTTGACGTGGATCACCTGGCCCGTGATGTAGCCCGCACCGTCGCCGGCGAGGAAGCGCACCGTCTCCGCCACCTCGCGCCCCGTGCCCATCCGCTTGAGCGGCACCTGGACCATCAGCGCCTCGCGGGCCGCGGGCGGGATGTCGGCGGTCATGTCGGTCTCGATCAGCCCCGGCGCCACCGCATTGACCAGGATATTCCAGTGGGCCAGCTCCCGGGCCGCCGCCTTCGTGAGTCCGATCACCCCGGCCTTGGCCGCCGAATAGTTGACCTGCCCGGGATTGCCCATGCTGCCCGCCGCCGAGCCGATATTGATGATGCGCCCGGCCTTCTGCCTCATCATGACCTTGCCGATCGCCCGCGTCGTGAGGAAGATGCCGCGGAGGTTCGTGTCCAGCACCTGATCCCAGTCCTCGTCCTTCATGCGGATCAGGAGCTGATCCCGAGTGATGCCGGCATTGTTGACGAGCACGTCGATCCGTCCGAACCGCTCTCGCGTGGCCTCCACGAGCCGATCCACGTCTTCACGGCGGCTCACGTCGGCCACGACGGCCAGCGCCGGCGCCCCTGCGCCATCGATTTCCACGGCGGCAGCGTCGAAGCCGGCCCGCGTCGCGCCCAGAGACTACCACGGAGGCCCCGTCCTCGGCCAGGGAACGGGCGATCGCCAGCCCGATTCCGCGGCCGCCTCCCGTGACCACCGCCACGCGCCCGGCGAGCGCCTTGGCCTCGCTCACCGTCCGCCTCCCTGCAGGAGGGCGACGGCCTTGTCGAGGGACGCCGGATCTTCCACCGCCTGGCTGCGCGCGTCGTCGAGCGTGCGCTTGAGCAGCCCCGTGAGCACCCGGCCCGGCCCCACTTCGAGGTAGACCTCGGCGCCCTCGCGGTGCAGGCGCTCCACGCAGGCCGTCCAGCGGACCGGGCTCGCCACCTGTTGGACGAGGAAGGGCCTGACGTCCTGGGCCTCCGTGGTGAGCCCGGCGTCCACGTTGCGCACGACGGGCACGCGCGGCCGCGCCACCGCCACCTGCTCGAGCGCCGCGGCGAGGCGATCGGCGGCCGGCTTCATCAGCGCCGAATGAAACGGGGCGCTCACGGGCAGCATCACGCTCCGGCGGCCGCCGCGCGCCGCCGCCGCCTTCACCGCGCGCTCCACGGCCGTGCGGTGGCCGGCGATCACGATCTGCCCCGGCGCATTGATGTTCGCCACGCCGACGACCTCGCCGCCCGACGCCTCGGCACAGGCGGTCTCGGCGGCGGCGAGCTCGACGCCCATGAGCGCGGCCATCGCCCCGGTGCCCACGGGCACCGCCTCCTGCATGAACTCGCCCCGCTTGCGCACGAGCTGGACGGCATCGCGGAACGACAAGGCCCCCGCGAGCACGAGCGCAGAGTACTCGCCGAGGCTGTGACCCGCGGCGAGATCGGGCATGATGCCGTGCTCGGCGAGCACCGCGGCGGCCGCCACGGTGGCCGTCAGCACGGCGGGCTGGGTATTGGCGGTGAGGAGCAGGTCGCCCTCCGGGCCTTCCCGGCACAGGCGCGAGGCGAGAAGCCGAGGGCCTCATCAGCCTCCTGCCAGATGGCGGCGGCGGCCTTGGAGGCATCGGCGAACGCGCCGCCCATGCCAACGGCCTGCGAGCCTTGCCCGGGACACAGAAATGCAATCTTCATCGCGCGATCGGCAGGGGACCTACCAGCGGAGAAGCGCCGCGCCCCAGGTGAAGCCGCCGCCGAACGCGGCGAGGAGCACGAGGTCGCCGGCGCGCAGCCGCTTCGTCGCCCATGCCTCTTCGAGCGCCACGTACACCGACGCGGCGCCCGTATTGCCGTAGCGCTCGACGTTGACGATCACGCGCTCCATCGGCAGCCCGAGACGCTTCACCGCGGCCTCGATGATGCGCAGGTTCGCCTGATGCGGCACGAAGAGATCGATGTCCGTCGGCTTGAACCCGTTCCGCTCGAGGATGCGCTGGGCGCAGTCGCCGAACATCCGCACCGCGACCTTGAACACCTCGTTGCCCTTCATCTTGGCGAAGTGCATCCGCTTGTCCACCGTCTCGTGGGTGGCGGGATAGCGCGAGCCTCCCGCGGGAAGCATCAATAGCTCGCCGTAGCGGCCGTCGGAGTAGAGGTCGGTGTCGATGATCCCCGCCTCGCCGTCGGCCGGGCGCAGGACGGCGGCGCCCGCGGCGTCGGCGAGCAGGATGCAGGTCCCGCGGTCGGTGAAGTCCGTGATGCGCGACAGGCACTCCGCCCCCACGCAGAGCACGGTCTCGTACTTGCCGGTCTGGATGTACTGGGCGCCGACGCTCAGGCTGTAGACCGACCCGGAACAGGCGGCGTACACGTCCATCGAGCCCGCGTTCCTGCAGCCGAGGCGGTGCTGGAGGAGATTGGCGGTGGTGGGGAACAGCATGTCGCCGGCGGTCGTGCCCACGACGATGAGGTCGATCTCCTCGGGCCCGACACCGGCCCGATCGAGCGCCTGGCGCGCCGCGCGGAGGGCGAGATCCGCGGGCCCTTCGTTGTCGTCGACGATATGCCGCTCGCGGATTCCCGTCCGCTGGACGATCCACTCGTCCGTGGTGTCGATCAGCTTCTCGAGCTCCGAATTCGTCAGGACTCGCTGCGGAGCATAGGCGCCGATGCCGACGATCTGGGCCCGCTTCATTCGCGCCCTCCCTCCCGTCCCTCGGCCAGCACGGCCTCGGCCTCGAGCGCGGTCTTGATGTGCTCGTTGACATGGTTGCGCACCCACTCCGCCGCCACGCGCACGCCGTTCTTGATCGCCTTCACCGGGGAGGCGCCGTGGCAGATGATGGAGGCCCCGTTGATGCCGAGGAGCGGGGCGCCGCCCATCTCGGTGTAGTCGACGCGCTTCTTCATCCGCTGGAACGCGCGCTTGGACAGCGCCGCCCCCGCCATCGAGAGCACGTCGCGCCCGAGCTCCTCCCGGATCATGGCGGTCAACATCTCGGCCAGGCTCTCGGACACCTTGAGACAGACATTGCCGGTGAAGCCGTCCGTCACCACCACGTCGCAGCGGCCGTTGTAGATGTCCCGGCCCTCGACGTTGCCGATGAAGTTGAGCGATGAGCCGCGCAGCTCTTCGAACGCGTCGCGGGTCAGCTCATTGCCCTTGCCCTCTTCCTCGCCCACGGAGAGGATCCCGACCCGCGGATGGTCCTTGCCGATGATGTCCCGGGAGTAGACGTGCCCCATCACGGCGAACTGGAAGAGGTGGCGGGGCTTGGGGTCCACGTTGGCGCCCGCATCGATCAGGACCGTGTAGCCCGCGAGGCTCGGCAGGGCCGCGGCGATGGCGGGCCGGTCCACGCCGGGCAGCACGCCCATGACGTGCATGCCGATGGCCATGGCCGCGCCGGTATTGCCGGCCGACACGAGCGCCTCACACTCGCCCTCCCGCACCAGTTCGGCGGCCACCCGGAGGGACGAGTCCCGCTTGCGGCGGAGCGCCTGTGACGGCGCCTCACCCATGCCGACCACCTGGGACGCATGGCGGACGGTGATCGGAAGGTCCTGGGCATTGAGGCGGGCGATCTCGCGCTCGACGGCGGCCTTGTCGCCGACCAGCACCGAGGCCAAGCCCATCTCCCGACACGCGGCCACCGCGCCCTCGACCACCACGGCGGGGCCGAAATCGCCGCCCATCGCGTCCACCGCGATTTTCATGAGCGGCGGGTCCCTCTGCAGCTAGGCTCCCTCGACAGAGATGACTTCGCGCCCCTTGTAGAAGCCGCAGTGCGGGCACACGCGATGCGGGAGCTTGATCTCACGGCACTGCGGGCACAGCGACCGCGTCGGCGCCACCATCTTGTAGTGGGTGCGGCGCTTGCGCCCACGGGTCTTGGAATGACGCCTCTTTGGCAAGGGCATGGTCGTGCTCGCTTCCTGTCCGTGTCCTGGACGCTTGGGGCCGTTGGGGGTTCTCGTCTACCGCGACTGGCGGGCCGCCCACACCTTGAGCGGCTCCCACCGAAGCTCGGGGGCGCGCTCCTGGCAGGCACACGCGGTTGTGTTCCGGTTGCCTCCGCAGACCGGGCAAAGCCCGCGGCATTCCTCCCGGCACAGCGGCTTCATGGGCAGGGCGAGGCTCGTTTCGGTCTCGAGGAGCGCGTTGAGGTCGAGGGTTCCCTGGTCGTACACGTCGGTCTCGAGGTCGTCCGCGCCCAACTCCTGCTCATCCCCACGCCCGGTCGGGCTCGGGACGAAGCGCGTCTCGATCGACGGGGTCACCGTGATGTCGAATCCGGTCAGGCATCGCCCGCAGAGCTGAGGAACCGTGGCCGCGAGCGACCCGTGGACGAAGACCGCGTCCCCGTCTTTCTCGACCGCGAGCGACGCATCGGCGAGCACCCAGGTGGGATCTTGAAACGGGTGGTCAAACGACTCGGGGCCCTCGATCCGCAGGCCCTCCTCCGGGATCTCCGCTACTCGAATCCGCATGTGCTATCTGCTCTAACTTTCTATATTTACTGAGGTTTTTCTAAACTCGGGTGAGTATAAACACGGGGGATTGGCTTGTCAACGGAAAAGCCCCTTGTCTGTACCCACTTCGCCCGCCTGGCTTGACGCTCGATACCCCGACTGCTAGCATTCGATCAGGAGGCACGCATTCATGGGAAACCTCTTCAAGACCGCGATTCTTCTCGCCGCCCTCACGTGCCTCGTGGTCCTGATCGGCGGCGCCATCGGCGGTCAGCAGGGCATGTTGATCGCCTTCGTGCTCGCCGCCGGCATGAATTTCGCCAGCTACTGGTTCTCCGACCGCATTGTACTCTCCATGTATCGCGCTCAGCCCGTGGATGAGGCGTCTGCACCCGAGCTCTACGCCGTGGTGCGGCGACTGGTCACGCGCGCGGGCCTGCCGATGCCCCGGGTCTACATCATCCCGGAGGACACCCCAATGCCTTCGCGACGGGCCGCAACCCCGAGCACGCCGCCGTGGCGGTGACCGAAGGCATCATGCGCATGCTCGACGACGACGAGCTCGAAGGCGTGCTGGCGCACGAGCTGTCGCACGTGCGGAACCGCGATACCTTGATCATGACCATCGCGGCGACCCTGGCCGGCGTCATCACCTACCTGGCCCACATGGCACAGTGGGCGGCCATCTTCGGCGGCGGCCGCCGGAGCGACGACGAGGACTCCGGGGGTGGCGGCATGATCGCCGCGATCGCCATGGCCATCCTCGCCCCCATCGCGGCCATGCTGGTCCAGATGGCCATTTCCCGGACGCGGGAGTTCCAGGCCGATGCCAGCGGCGCGCGACTGGCCGGGCGCCCGTGGGGACTCGCCAAGGCGCTCGAGAAGCTCGAGATGGCGTCGACGATGGCCCCCATGAACGCGACCCCGGCCACCGCGCACATGTTCATCGTCAATCCGCTGCGCGGCGGCGGGCTCATGAGCCTCTTCTCCACGCACCCGTCGACGCAGGAGCGGGTGGCTCGGCTCCGCGCCATGCGGGTCTAGCAGGATGCTGAAGCATCCTGCGGCGTTTTAGGCATCCCGCGAGTCGCTCGCGCTGAGTCCAATGGACGGGCGCGCGGTCGCGACGCATGTTCCCACCGCGCTGACCACGGCGCCGTGATGATCGCGGCAAGCCATCTCCGCAAATCCTATGGCTCGACGGCGGTGCTGGAGGACGTCTCCTTCGAGCTGACCGCGGGCCAGTGCCTGGCTCTGCTCGGCCCCAATGGCGCGGGAAAGACCACGATCCTGCGCATCCTGGCGACCCTGCTGCGGCCCACCTCGGGCACGCTCGCCCTCGCGGGAGTGGATGCGCTCAAGGAGCCCGAGGCCGCGCGCGCCCTCATCGGGGTCGTGGCCCACGGATCCTATATCTACGAAGACCTCTCGGCGCTCGAGAACTTGCGCTTCTGGACGGTGATGGCCGGTGGTGACGCCTCGCCCGAGCGCCTGCGGGCGGCGCTGCGACAGGTCGAGCTCGACGGCGTGGCCGATGAGCGCGCCCGGACCTTCTCGGCGGGCATGAAGCGGCGCCTCGGCCCTGGCCCGCGTCGTCCTCAGCCGCGCCCGGCTCCTCTTCCTCGACGAGCCCTTCACGGGATTGGACCAGCAGGGCCGGAAATGGCTCAACGAGTTCGTCCTCGACTTCAAGGCCTCCGGGGGGCCGTGGTCATTGCCACGCACAGCTTCGCCACCGGGCTCGGCGCGGCCGACCGCGTCGCCATCCTCGCGGGCGGGCGAATCCTCGCGGACCAGCCGTGCGCCGACCTGCCGTGGGAGGCGATTCGCGGACTGTACGAGAGCCTGATCGACGCCGATGAGGCCATGCCCCGTGAGGCCATGAGTTGACCCGCTACGCCCGGCGCGCCGGCATCGTCCTCTGGAAGGATCTACTGACCGAGCGGCGATCCAAGGAGAGCCTCAACGCCCTGCTGTTCTTCTCGCTCTTGCTGCTCTTCCTCTTCGAGTTCGCCCTCGGCCCCGACCGCGAGCGGCTCCGGGCCGCCCTGCCCGGCCTGCTCTGGCTGGGCTTCGTCCTGGCCGGGCTCCTCGGCCTCGGCAAGAGCTTCATGATCGAGCGCGACAATGACTGCTGGGAGGGCCTGCGCCTGACGCCGGGCGACAAGTCGGCCATCTACGTGGGCAAGCTCCTCGGGAATTTCCTGACGATGGCGGTCGTCGAGGTCTTCGTGCTCGCGCTGTTCGGGCTCTTCTACGACGTGGACCTCCGCCCGGTGCTGGCGCCCCTGGCCGTGGTGCTGCTGCTCGGCACGGTCGGACTCGCCGCCGTGGGAACGCTCTTCGCCGCCATGACCGCCCAGGTGCGGGCGCGCGAGCTGCTCTTCCCGGTGCTGCTCCTGCCCGCGCAGGTGCCGCTGCTCCTGGCCGCGGTGAGCGCGACCCAGAGCCTCCTGCTGGGCCGGCCGCTCGCCGAGGTAGGGCATTGGCTCCAGCTACTCGCCGTCGCGGATCTCGTGTACGTTGTCGTCGGGCTCCTGACCTTCGAGTTCATACTGGATGCATGACCGGGCACGCTGACACGGGCGGACCGATGAGCGGAGCGATGCGATGAGTGCGGCTTCCGTGCTGGGGTGGCTCGCGGTGGTGGCCCTGGCCGCCGGCCTTGTCGCGGGCTTCGGCTATGCGCCGCGCGAGGTCGTGCAGGGCAATGTCCAGCGCATCATGTACCTGCACCTGCCCTCGATCCTGGCCGGCTACCTCTCCTTCATCGTCGCCGGCGCGGCGAGCGTTGCCTATCTCGTGACGAAGCGCCTGACCTGGGACCGCTGCGCGGCGGCCGCGGCCGAGATCGGGGTGCTGTTCGCCGCGCTCATGATCGTGTCGGGGTCGATCTGGGGCCGCCCCACCTGGGGCGTCTGGTGGACATGGGACGCGCGGCTGACCTCCACCGCCGTGCTGCTGCTCACGTGGGTCGCATATCTCCTGCTTCGCGCCATGGTCGACGATCCGGACGCGCGGGCGCGCTTTGCCGCCGTGGTCGGCATCCTCGGGGTGGCGCAGATCCCGATCGTCCATCTCTCCGTGCGCTGGTGGCGCACCCTGCATCAGCCCTCGACGATCCTCGGGCCCGGTCCCGCGACCATCGACGCCGCGTTCAAGCTTCCGCTCGCGCTGAACGCCGTCGCCTTCACGCTGCTCTTCGCCTACTTCCTCACGCGGCGCATGGAGATCGCGCGCCTCGAGGAAGAGGCGTGAGCCCGGCGACTGCGGTGATGCCCGACAACTGGGGTTACGTGGCGGCGGCCTACGGCGTGGCGGCGGCCGCCCTCATCGGCTACTGCGGCTATCTGGCCCGGCGGGCCCGCGCGGCCGCGGCCGGCAAGCGGAAGGCGAGGACGTGAGGCGGCGCGCGAAGTTCATCGCCGGCGGCCTCGTCATCGCGGCCGCCCTCGGCTACCTCGTCTTCACGGGGTGAGCCGGTCCGTCGTCTACTTCGTGACGCCGAGCGAGCTCGGGGCGGCGCCCGTGCCCGGCAAGGCGTACCGGCTCGGGGGATGGTCAAGCCGGGCACGCTCAAGTGGAATCCGAAGACCGTCGAGCTCGACTTCATCCTCTCCGACGGCCAGGGCACCATCGCCGTCAAGCACAAGGGCGCGCCTCCCGATCTGTTCGCCGAGGGACGCGGAGCGGTGGTCGAGGGCACCTGGAGCGGCGACGGATACTTCCGATCCTCGCTGATCATGGCCAAGCACTCCGAAGAGTACAAGGCCCCCCACGATCCGGACCAGGCCGGGTACAAGGAGCTCATGAAAACCCTCCGCGGCGACGGCGCTCGGTGAGCGCGTGAACCCCTGAGCTTGACCCCATGACCCATGCGCCGGAGCTCGGCTATGCGCTCACGGTGGCCGCCTTGGCCCTCGCCGTGTACGGCTGCTGCGTCTCCGCCGTCGGCGCGGCCAGCGGACGACTCGCCTTGCGGCGCTCCTCGGAGCGCGCCGCCATCGGCGTCTTCGTCCTCACCACCTGCTGCATCCTGCTCCTCGTCTACGCCTTCCTGACCTTCGACTTCTCCATTCGCTACGTCGCGACCAATACCAATCGCGGCACGCCGTTCTACTACCGCATCACCGCGCTGTGGGGCGCGCTCGAGGGCTCCATCATCCTGTGGGCGTGGATGCTCTCGGTGTACACCCTGATCGTCGTCGCGCAGTACCGGCGGCGCCAGCCCGAGTTCTACCCGTGGGTGCTCGCGGTGATGCTGGGCATCGCGGCGTTCTTCTTCCTCGTGATGACCATTCCCGCGCCGCCCTTCGCGCGGCTGACCCCGATCCCCCCGACGGGCGCGGGCTCAACCCGCTCCTCGAGGACTCCGGGATGATCACCCATCCCGTGGCGCTCTACCTGGGCTTCACCGGCTTCACGGTGCCCTTCGCCTTCGCCATGGCCGCCTTGATCCGAGGGCGCACGGGCGACGAGTGGATCACGATCACGCGCCGCTGGACCATCATCGCGTGGTATTTCCTGTCGCTCGGGCTCCTGATCGGCGGCTGGTGGAGCTACCACGTCCTCGGCTGGGGCGGGTACTGGGCGTGGGACCCCGTCGAGAACGCGGCCTTCATGCCCTGGCTCACCGCCACCGCGCTCCTGCACTCGGTGATGATCCAGGAGCGGCGGCGGATGCTCAAGCTCTGGAACCTCACCCTCATCATCCTGACCTTCGGCCTCACGCTGTTCGGGACGTTCCTGACCCGCTCGGGCATCATCGGATCGGTCCACGCCTTCAGCCAGGGCTCGGTCGGCCAGTTCTTCCTGGCCTTCCTCGCCCTCGTGCTGCTGGGCTCGTTCTGCCTGCTCGCGTGGCGCTTCGACCGCCTGCGCGGACAGACCCAGCTCGACTCGGCGGTCTCGCGCGAGTCGGCCTTCTTGCTCAACAATGTGCTGCTCCTCGCCGCCACCTTCACCGTCTTCTTCGGCACCGTCTTTCCGCTGCTGTCCGAAGCGGTGCGCGGCGTCAAGGTGAGCGTCGGCGCGCCCTTCTTCAACCTGGTCAATATCCCCGTCTTCCTCGCCTTGCTCTTCCTGATGGGCGTGGGGCCGCTCATCGCCTGGCGCCGCGCCTCTGCCGACAACCTGCGCCGGAACTTCCTGAAGCCGGTCATCGCGGGCATCGTCGCCGCGGGGATCCTGCGGCTCCTCGGCATCGGCAATGCCCTGGTCCTCCTGTGCATGGCGCTCGTGGCCTTCGTCACCGTCACCATCGCGCTCGACTTCTTCCGCGCCGTCCGCGCCCGCCGGCGCACCGCGCCGGGATGGCTCTCGGCGGCCGGCGGCCTCCTCCTGAACCAGAACCGCCGCTACGGCGGCTTCGTCGTGCACCTGGGCATTCTCGTCGTGGCCCTCGGCGTCGCGGGCTCCCAGGCGTGGTCGGTGCAGACGGAGACGACGCTCGAGCGCGGCCAGAGCGTGGAGCTCGCGGGCTACCGGGTCCGGTTCGACCGGCTGTCCGCCTCGGAGGAATCGAATCACTTCAAGGTCACCGGCACGTTCACCGTGGCGAATGGCCGCGATCCGCTCGCCGTCCTCGCCCCGGCCAAGAAGTTCTACCCTCAGGAGCAAACCCCATCGCCTATGTCGACTACCGGCTCGGGCTGATCGAGGACCTGTACGTGGTCCTGGGGGACTTCGCCCGCGACGGCTCCCACGCGACGATCAAGGTGCAGGTCAACCGCATGGTGTCCTGGCTCTGGATCGGCGGGCTCATCCTGACCCTGGGCGCGGCGCTCGCCATCCTGCCGGACCGGCGGAGGCCCACGTGAGCTTCCCTCATCGCGCGAGCCGCTGGCTGATTCCGCTGGCCGTGCTGCCGGTGCTGATCCTGCTCGCCTACGGCTTCCGGACCAATCCGCGCGACGTGCCCTCGCCGCTCATCGGCAAGCCGGCGGCGCCGTTTGCCCTCCGGACCTTCGACGGCGAGAACCTCTCGCTCGAGGCGCTGCGCGGCCGGGTCGTCGTCGTGAACTTCTGGGCCTCGTGGTGCCACCCGAGCTGCTACGAGGAAGCCCCGCGCTCGAGCGCGGCTGGCTCGCCTACAAGGACCGCGGGGTGACGCTGATCGGCGTCAATATCCAGGACAAGGAAGAGCCCGCCAAGAAGTTCCTCGCCCAGTTCGGCCACACCTTCCCGAATGCGCCCGACCCCGCCGGACGCGTGTCCGTCGACTACGGCGTCTACGGCGTGCCCGAGACGTTCTTCATCGACCGCGCCGGGCGCATCCGCTTCAAGCACGTGGGCGCGATCACCGACGAGGTGCTCAAGAGGAACGTCGACGCGCTCCTCGCGGAGCCGGCGTGATCGCCCGTTGGCCTGCGCGCGCCCTCGCCGCGGCCGGCCTCCTCGGCCTGCTCGTCGTGCTCGGCGGCGAGCCGCGCCCGTCGACGAGCACGCGGTGCGCGCGATCGCGGCGGACCTGCGCTGCGTGGTCTGCCAGAGCCTGTCCGTCGCCGACTCCCCGTCGGAGACGGCGAACCAGATGCGCGGGATCATCCGCGAGCGGCTCGCCGCGGGCGATACGCCGGAACAGGTCAAAGCCTACTTCGTCGACAAGTACGGGCTGTGGATCCTCCTCGCCCCGCCTCGCCAGGGCTTCAACCTGCTCGTCTGGATCGTGCCGTTCGCGGGGCTCGCCGCCGGCCTCGTCGTGCTGGCGCTCCTCGTGCGCCGCTGGACCCGGCGACCGGCCGGCGAGGCGGCCGCACCCGCCGTTGCCGTGGACGAGGCGATGAGAGCGCGCATCCACCGCGAGATCAACGAGATGAACCGGTGAGCGCGGCCGAGGTGATGCGCGCGCGCATCCACCGCGAGATCAACGAGATGAACCGGTGAGCGCGGCCTGATGCGCGCGCATCCACCGAGATCGATGACCGGTGAGCGCGGCCAGGTGATGCGCGCACGTCGCGAGATCGGCGAGATGGATCGGTGAGCTCAGCCCAGGTCATCGCCATCGCCCTGGTCGTCGTGCCCGCCCTCGCCTTCGTCCTCTGGCCTCTCGTGACGGGCCGGGGCGAGGGCAATGCCGCCCGCGGGATCGCCCCGGGGACGCCGCCCTCGAGCTCGGCGAAGAGAAGACATCCGTCTATCGCGCGCTCCGCGAGCTCGCCTTCGACCACGAAGCCGGGCATCTGTCCGACGACGACTACGAGGCGCTGCGCGCGCGCTACGAGGGCCGCGCCGCGGAGATCCTCGGCGCGCTCGATGCGCTCGGCCCAGCATCTCCCGCGCCCGAGCCGGCGGCCCCCATCGCGCCGGCGCCCCCGGCCGGCCGCGGCCTGCTGCGCCATCCGGCGGCGCTCGTCGGCGGCGCCGTGATCCTCGTCGTCTTCGGCGTGGTGATCGGCCTCAATGCCGGGCGCTTCACCGAACCGGACCAGACCGTGATCCCCGCAGGCAGCCGCATCCCCGTCCCCGCCATGCCCGAACCGGGTCGCACGATGCCTCCCGTGGCCGGCATCGAGCCCGGCAAGCCGATCCCGCCCGAGATGCTGGCCGGCATGCTCCGCGCGGCGCGCGAAAGCCTGGCTGCTGAGCGGTACTCCGAGGCGATCGCCGCGTACCAAGCCGTGCTCAAGCGCGACCCGCGCAACGTCGATGCGATGACCCATCTCGGGTTGATCGTGGCGATCGGGGGTCACGCCGACGCCGCGCTCGAGGCCTTCGACAAGGCTCTCGCCATCGATTCGAATTACGCCCCCGGGTACCTCTATCGAGGCCAGGTGCTCTACGAGGTCAAGCGCGACTATCCAGGCGCGGTCAAGGCCTGGGAGCGCTATCTCGCCCTGGTCCCCGCCGGGGAAGATCGCCAGCGCGTCGCGGCCCTCGTGAAGGACGCGCGCGACAAGTCCGCGTCCCGCTGACCCGCACCCTGCCCCTTCGTACCCGGCCTGTTTAGGCCGGCCTGTTTGGCCTGCCTGTTTAGGATTGACACCCTCTGGTCGTTAGGTTAGCCTAACCGAGCTTTGCCGCCCGCCCTTCGGAGCGGGCCCGTATTCCAATGCGTCGAGGAGGAGTGAGGCATGCGCGTGATCACGCTGCTGAGTCGGATGGTCGCATTCGGGCTGGTGCTTGGGCTGGGCGCGGTCTCGGGAGAAGCTCAGGAAGTCGTGGTGTACTCGGCCCGCTCCTCCCAGTACGGCCCCGAGCTGGTCTTCGACGCGTTCACCAAGAAGACGGGCATCCAGGTGAAGACCTTCGGCGGCAATACCTCGGAGCTCTTCGAGCGCCTGAAGGCGGAGGGGGACAAGACGCCCGCCGACGTCCTCATCAGCGTCGATGCGGGCAACCTGTGGAATGCCGCGCGGGCCGGACTCCTCAGCCGGGTGGACTCGCCGGAGATCGTGGCGAATATCCCCGCCCACCTGCGCGATCCCGAGAACCGGTGGGCCGGTCTCACCGTGCGAGCGCGGACCATCATGTACAACACCAAGAAGGTGAAGCCCGAGGAGCTGTCGACCTACGATGCGCTCGGCGATCCGAAGTGGAAGGGCCGCCTCTGCCTCCGGACCTCGAGCTATGTCTACAACCAGTCGTTCGTGGCGACGATGATCAAGCGCCAGGGCGAGGCGAAGACCGAGGCGGTCATGAAGACGTGGGCCGCCAATGAGCCCATCCTCATCAATGGCGACACCAAGATCCTCGAGGCCATCGCGGCGGGACAGTGCGACGTGGGGGTCACCAACACCTACTACCTCGCGCGCATCGTGGCCAAGGACCCGGCCTTCGTCGTGGCGCCGTTCTGGGCCAATCAGCAGACGACGGGGACGCACATCAACATCTCCGGCGCCGGCGTCACCGCCCACGCGAAGAACCGCGCCAACGCCATCAAGCTCATCGAGTTCCTGACCACGCCCGAGGCCCAGCAGATGTTCGCCGATCACGCCTTCGAGTACCCGGCGAACCCGCAGGCCGCGGTCAACCCCGTCCTCGCCAAGTGGGGCAAGTTCAAGCAGGACGACATCAATATCGCCGCGGCGGGCGAGTTTCAGGCGGCGGCCACGCGCCTGGCCGATCGCGCGGGCTACAAGTAACAGACCGGATGCCCCAGGCCTCCGACGCCGGCCGCGTCTTCACCGCGCGGCCGGCGTCGGTGTCTCCGTGGGTCGTCGCGGCGGTCGGCATCGCCGCCCTCGTCGCCGTCCCCGTCGCCGCCGTTCTGTCGTCGCTCACGAGCCCCGCCGTCGAGATCTGGGTTCACCTCTGGCGCACCCAGCTCGTCGAGCTCACCTGGAATACGGCGCGGCTTCTCGCGGGCGTGGGGGCCGGCACCCTGGTGCTCGGCACGGCACTCGCCTGGCTCGTCGTCCATCATCGCTTCCCGGGCCGCGCGGCGCTCGAGTGGGCGCTCGTCCTGCCGCTCGCCATGCCCGCTTACGTGATCGGCTTCGCCTCCCTCGGTCTCTTCGACTTCGCGGGCCCGGTGCAGACCGCGCTCCGCCGCGCCTTCGGCGAGAGCCTGCGCCTGCCCGAGATCCGCTCGTACGGCGGCGTCACGCTGATGATGGTCCTCGTCTACTACCCATACGTCTACCTCCTCGCCCGCGCGGCGTTCCGCGCGCAGGGCGGGGCGACGCTGGAAACCGCGCGGAGCCTCGGCCGCTCGCGCCTCGTCGCATTCCTCCGCGTGACGCTGCCGCTCGCCCGCCCGTCGCTCGTCGCCGGCGCGGCGCTGGCGATGATGGAAGCCCTCGCCGACTTCGGAACCGTGGCGACCTTCGGGTACCGGACCTACACCGAAGCGATCTATCGCGTCTGGTACGGAATGTTCGAGCGGATCGCGGCGACCCAGCTCGCCAGCGTGCTGCTGCTCTTCGCGTTCGCGCTGATCCTCCTCGAGCGGTCGTCGCGCGGCCGGCAGCGCTTCACGCAAGGGATGAGGCGTGGCCCCGCGACCATGCCGCTGCCGCTCACCGGCTGGCGCGCGTGGGCAGCCACCGCGGCGTGCGCTGCCGTCCTCACGCTGGCCTTCCTGCTGCCCGTGGGCCAGCTCGCCTGGTGGGGGATCGAGGCGGTGCGCGAGGGCCGCGTCTCGCGCGACTTCCCCGTGCTCCTCGCCAATACGCTGTCCCTGGCCGCGCTCGCCGCGGCGGCCGCCTGCGTCTTCGCCGTGGTCTTGGCCTATGCGGGCCGACTGCATCCCACCCGGGCCGTCCAGGTCGCGGGGCAGTTCGCATCCATGGGCTACGCGCTGCCCGGCTCGGTCATCGCGGTGGGCGTCCTGCTACCGCTCGCCTGGCTGGACCACGGCGCGGGCGCGCTGCTCGAGCGCGCTGCTCGGCCGACCGGTCGGGCTCTTCCTCACCGGGTCGGCGATCGGCCTCGTCGGGGCCTACGTCGTGCGCTTCCTGGCCGTGAGCCTGCAGACGGTGGATGCGAGCCTCACCCGGATCTCCCCATCCTCGACGACGCCGCCCGATCCCTCGGCGCGGGGGCGGGCGGCGTGCTCCGCCGCGTGCACGTGCCGATGATCCGCGGCGGACTCGCCACCGCCCTCATCCTCGTCTTCGTCGAGACCATGAAGGAGATGCCGGCGACGCTCCTCCTGCGGCCCTTCGGGTTCAATACGCTATCCGTCGAGGTGTGGGAGCGGACGTCCGAGGCGCTGTGGCACGAGGCCGCCATCCCCGCGCTCGCCATCGTGGGCGCCGGTCTCCTCCCGGTGATCCTCGCCATCCGGTGGAGCACGCGAGACACGCGCGGGCGCTGAGGAGCGGCCGGATCAGCGCGCTCCGAATGCGCGCTGGATGATGGCCTGCGCTTCCTCCTGGATGCGCCGCAGGTGCTCGGGGCCCCTGAAGCTCTCGCCGTAGAGCTTGTACACCGCCTCGGTTCCGGAGGGACGCGCGGCGAACCAGCCATGCTCGGTGGCGACCTTGATCCCGCCGATGGGCTGACCGTCGCCGGGCGCGGCGGTGAGGACGGCGGTCACCGTGTCGCCGGCCAGCTCCGTCAGGGTGAGGTCCTTCGCCGTGAGCCGCGCGAGGGCCGCCTTCTCCTCCGGCGTCGCCGCGGCGTCGATGCGCTCGTAGACCGGGTCGCCCAGCTCGCGCGTGAGGTCCTGGTACAGCTCGCCCGGATCGCGGCCCGTCTTCGCCGTCATCTCCGCCGCGAGCAGCCCGAGCAGGAGCCCGTCCTTGTCGGTCACCCACGCCGTTCCGTCGAGGCGCAGGAAGGAGGCGCCGGCGCTCTCCTCGCCGCCGAAGCCCAGGGAGCCGTCGAGCAGCCCGCTCACGAAGTACTTGAAGCCGACGGGCACCTCGACGAGCCTCCGGCCGACGTGGGCGGCCGCGCGATCGATCATGCTGCTGCTCACGATGGTCTTGCCCACCGCCGCGTCCGCGCGCCAGCCCGGCCGGTGGCGGAACAGATACGCGATGCACACGGCCAGATAGTGGTTGGGATTGAGGAGCCCGGCGCTCCGGGTCACGATGCCGTGGCGGTCGGCGTCGGGATCATTGGCGAAGGCGAGATCGAACCGCTCGCGGAGGCCGATGAGGCCGGCCATGGCATAGGGCGAGGACGGGTCCATGCGGATCTTGCCGTCCCAGTCGACGGTCATGAACCGAAACGTCGGGTCGACCGTCTTGTTCACCACGTCGAGCCGCAAGCCGTACCGCTCGGCGATGGGCGCCCAGTACCCGACGCTGGCGCCCCCGAGCGGATCGACGCCAATCCTGAGCGCGCTGCCGCGTAGCGGCGTCATGTCGATGACGGCGCCGAGCCCGTCGACATAGTCGTCGACGTACGCGAATCGGTGCATGGTCGGCGCGCGGCGCGCGCGCTCGTACGGGATGCGCGTAACGCCGGCGAGCCCCGCGGCGAGGAACTGGTTGGCCCTGTCCTCGATCCACCTCGTGACCTCGGTGTCGGCCGGGCCGCCCGACGGCGGATCGTACTTGAAGCCGCCGGAATCGGGCGGGTTATGCGAGGGCGTGATGACGATGCCGTCGGCGAGGCCTGCCTTGCCGCCGCGGTTGTGGTCGAGGATGGCCTTCGAGATGACCGGCGTCGGCGTCGGGCCGTCGTCGCGGTCGAGCATGACGTCGACGCCGTTCGCGGCGAGCACCTCGAGCGCGCTCGCGCGCGCGGGCTCGGTCAGCGCATGGGTGTCCCCCGAGGAAGAGCGGCCCGTCGATCCCCTGCGCTTTCCGGTAGAGGCAGATGGCCTGGGTCACGGCGAGGATATGCGCCTCGTTGAAGCTCGCCGTGAGCGACGAGCCGCGATGTCCCGAGGTGCCGAAGGCCACGCGCTGCCCGGGGACGGCGGGGTCGGGCCGCTCGGTGTAGTACGCCGTGACGAGGCGCGGAATATTCACGAGGAGGAGACCGGCGCCGGCTTGCCCGCGAGCGGATCGACGCGCGGCGCGCTCATCCTCGCGCATCCCGTGCGTGTCCGCCCGGCGCAGCGGCAGATCCAGGAATATCCACCGAACGACGTCCTTCGCCCAAGCCAAGTGGCGTGCGGTTCGTCTCGAGAGCCATTGTGCCGGCAGAATAGTCCGCGGCTGGGGCAGGCGCAAGACATCGCCGACGCGATCCTTCTCGCTCTCGCGCGCGCCCGTGGCAGACGCCATGGGGTGCAGGACGCCTCGGGAATGCGAGTGTCCCCTCGCCCCCGGGCCGCGGTACACTCCACGAACGCGGACAGCTCTCGTTCACGATGGAGAGATCCACCGGTCGCGATTGAGGTGACCCCAGATGCAACGCCACGTCGCGCAGTTTGCTGTCGTCCGATACGGCGTGGCCGCCCTATGCGTGATGGCCACAGTGATCTTGGCGCTTTGGTTGCGCCCCGTCGTGCTGGCTGCCGCTCAGCTGTTGCTCGTCGCGGTCTTGATCACGGGCTGGATCAGTGGTCTGCGGCCGGCGCTGGCGGCCTGGGTTCTGGCCACGTTGGCCTTCGCCTACTATTTTACGCCGCCGTTCGATTCACTGAAGATCGAATTCGCCGAGATCCCGCGTCTGGTGATCTTCACGCTGCTGGCGGCGTTGCTGGCGACGTTCAGCGCTGCACGACGCACGGCGGAGGACTCCCTGAAGAGCGCCCGGGAGAAACTGGAGGCGCGAGTTGGCGAGCGGACGGCGGACCTCCAGCAGACCAACGAGCGTTTGCAAGTGGCCGTCGCCGATGCCGTGGCTGCGCAGCATCGGTTCAGAGACCTGGTCAACTCGGTCGAGGGAATTATTTGGGAAGCGGACGCCACGACCTTTCAGTTCTCGTTCGTGAGCAACCAGGCCGAGCGCATCCTGGGCTACCCGGTGGGACGCTGGCTCTCCGACCCGACGTTCTGGAAGGATCACCTTCACCCGGAGGATCGCGAGTGGGCGGTGCCATTCTTCGAGAAGGCGACACGCGAGCAGGCGCGACCACGATTTCGAGTACCGCATGATCGCCGCCGACGGCACGTGTGGTGTGGCTGCGTCACCTGATGACCGTGGTGCTCGAAGGCGACCGCCCAGCTCGGCTGCGTGGCGTGATGGTCGACATCACCGAGCGCCGGCGAGCAGAGCAGGAGCGCCAAGCGCGTCGGTGGGCCAGCGAGAGCATGGATCGGGTGAACCGCGCGATCCAGGGCACACATGATCTCGAGCAGATGATGAGCGACGTCCTCGACGCTGCGCTGTCGATCTTCGACTGCGATCGCGCGTGGCTCGTGTATCCCTGTGACCCGGAGGCCCTCTCGCACGGGCTGAAGATGCAGCGCACTCGCCCGGAATTTCCCGGTCTCTACGGCGTAGGCGTCGACGTGCCCGTGGACGCGGAGATGGCCGGCGTGCTCCGAACCGTGAGGGCCTCGAATGGTCCCGTGCAATTCGGGCCGGGATCACACCATCCGCTGCCGGCCAAGATGGCGGAGCGTCTCGGCGTCCAGTCCAGGATCGTCATGGCCCTCTACCCGAAGGGCGATCAACCGTACATGTTCGGTCTCAGCCAGTGCTCGCACCCGCGAATCTGGACGCCGCAGGAGGAGCGTGTGTTCCAGGAAATCGGCCGGCGGCTTGCTGACGCGCTGACAAGTCTGTCGATGTTTCGCAGCCTGCGCGAGAGCGAGAAGCGATACCGCTACATCTTCGAGTCCACCGGCGTGTCGATCTGGGAGGAAGACTTCTCGCGGGTCAAGGCCACGATCGACGAGCTGAAGGCCCGAGGGGTGCGCGACTTGCGTGAATATTGTGCCGCGCACCCGGAGTTCGTCGAGCAAGCCATCACGATGGTGAAGATCCTCGACGTCAACGATGCCTCGGTCAAGTTGTTCGCGGCCGGCAGCAAGGACGAGCTCCTCGTCTCACCGCACAAGGTAGTTGTGCCCGAGACCCGAGAGGCCTTCGTGAAGGTCCTCATCGCCATCGCCGAGGGCCGGACGTCCTTCGAGGGCGAGACCGTTCTCCAGAGCCTGAAGGGAGACAGGCTGACCGGGCTGCTCACGGTGACGTTCCCGCGGCCGCCCGCTCCATTCGACAGCGTGCTCGTCACCGTCACGGACATCACCGAGCGCAAGCGGGCGGAATACCTGACGGGACACGTGTTCGAGACCGCGCCTGATGCGATCTACATCGTCGGGAGAGACTACAGGTATCAGCGCGTCAACGCTGTCTTCGAGCGGCGCTGGAGAATGCCGGCCGAACAGATCGTCGGGATGCGCATGGACGACCTCGCGGGCACGGTGCCGTTCGAGGAGACGTACAAGCCGAACCTCGATCGCTGCTTCGCGGGAGAAGAGGTCAGCTTCGTCGACTGGTTTCCCACCCCTGCCGGCCGGCAATACCTGGCGGCGACCTATTCGCCGCTGCGGCCGGATTCGGAGCGGGTCGAAGCCGTGCTCGCGATCACCCGCGACCTCACCGACCACGCACGGGCTTCGGAAGCGCTTGCAGCGGGCGCAGGCGGAGCTCGCGCACGTCACCCGCGTTGCGACCCTGGGCGAGCTGGCCGCGTCGATCGCCCACGAGGTCAACCAGCCGCTGGCAGCCATCGTGGCCGACGCCAACGCCTGCCTCAACTGGCTGGCGGCGGCCGATCCCGACCTCGACAAGGTCCGCGACGCGCTGGCCGCCGTCGTGAAGGACGGTCACCGAGCGGCGGACGTGATCCAGCGGATCCGCCAGCTCGTGACGAAGAGCGATCCGCAGCGAGCACGGGTGGACGTCAACGACGTCATCCGCGACGTCGCTGCCGCTGGTGCGCAGCGAGGTGCGCAGCCACGACGTGTCGTTCCGGCTGGACCTGGCGCCGGCCCTACCGCCCGTGCTCGGCGATCGGGTCCAGCTGCAGCAGGTGCTCATCAACCTCGTGATGAATGGCATCGAGGCCATGGCCTCCGTCGATGATCGGCCGCGCAAGCTGGTGATTCGATCGCAGCCGCACGAGGGCGATCAGGTGCTGGTGGCCGTGGAAGACGCCGGCGTCGGGATCGACCCGGAGAAGGTGGACCAGCTGTTCAGCGCCTTCTTCACCAGCAAGCCCGGCGGCATGGGCATGGGATTGTCGATCAGCCGCTCGATCATCGAGGGGCACGGAGGACGGCTGTGGGCGACACGGAACGCGACGCACGGCGCCACCTTTCACTTCGTCCTGCCGGGGATGCGGTGACGTCGCGTTCACCCGTGATCGGCTCCTGAGGCCGGCGAAGGTCCCGAGGCTAGTCCTGCTTCGGGATGCCCGCAGCGAACCAGGCTGGGTTGGGCTGCGAATTGCGGATGAGGAGCACGGGGCTGTCGCAGTCGGCCGGTGGCGCCGGGACCAGCACATCGTCGATCCGGAAGTCGCCATTTGGCGCGAGTGCAACGCCGGCACCATTCGTGCTGTGCTCGGTAAAGGGTGCCACGGCTTCACAAATCAGCGTCGCGAAGACGCTGGCGTTGGCGTTGAAGCCAATGGCGTTGCCTCCGCCCAGCAGCAGGCCGCGGCCGTCGACGCGGATACGCCCGTCGCCCTTCACGTCCGCCTTGAGATCGGAGATCACCCAGATCTGGCCCGCGGGTTGGACCCCGCGGACAATGTTCCAGGTCACGACGTCGGCGGTGGCCGCCTGCCCCACGCCGGCGGCGACCGGGAGGACCCCGATTCCCCTCGGAATTTCAGGGTGTCGTCCGCTACGGCGGACTGCGCAAACAGCGCGACGAGCAACGGTGAGAGCACGAAGGCCTTCTTCATGGTGTTGCCTCCTCTTGTTCGGAATTTCTGTTATGAAGCGAACGCGCCGTGCGGCGACACGGATCACGTGACAAGTCCGCAAGATCGCGCAACATGACGCGTGACCGCAACAAGAAGACGTTGGACGCGGCGGCCGAGATGCTCGGCTCGGAAGTCCTGGCCATCCAGGCGGACGTCACGGTGGCTCGCCGACCGGGCCGCGCCCGCGTTCGACCGGTGATATCCTGGGACCCTGCCCATGACGACCGAGGCCGATGCCGCCGCACGAATCGACGAGCTGCGCCAGGAGATCCGGCGCCACGACTACCTCTACTACGTCGTCAATCGTCCCGAGGCCTCGGACGCCGAGTACGACGCGCTGCTCCGCGAGCTGCGCGCGCTCGAGGACGCCCATCCCGCGCTCGTCACGGCCGACAGCCCCACCCAGGGCGTGGGCGGGCAGCGCTCCCTCGCCTTCGCGCCCGTCGAGCATCGGAGCGCCATGCTCTCGCTCGACAATGCGCTCGGGCCCGACGACCTGCGCGAGTTCGAGGCGCGCCTCGCCCGGGCTCTGCCGAAGGCGTCGTTCTCGTACGTCTGCGAGCCGAAGATCGACGGGCTCGGGGTGGCCCTGCTCTACACGCGCGGCCGCTTGACCCGCGGCGCCACGCGCGGTGACGGGCGGGTGGGCGAGGACATCACGCAGAATCTGCGGACCATCAAGACGATCCCCGCCACGCTCGGCGGTCCGCTCGCCGGCGTCAAGACTCTCGAGGTGCGGGGCGAGGTCTTCATGCGCCGCGAGACCTTCGCCCAGATGAATGCCGCGCTCGAGGAAGCGGGCGCGCCGGTCTTCGCCAACCCGCGCAATGCCGCGGCGGGAGCGGTGCGGCAGAAGGATCCCGCCATCACCGCGTCGCGGCCGCTCGACGCCTATCTCTACCACGTGAGCGAGGTCGACGGCGTCTCGCTCCCCACGCACTGGGAGATGCTCGAGGCGCTCGCGGCGAGCGGCGTCCCCGTCAACCCGCGCTCGCAGCGAGTGGCCGACATGGACGGCGTGCTGGAATACTGTCGCCGGCTCGAGGCCGAGCGCGACCAGCTCGGCTACGAGGCCGACGGCGTCGTCGTGAAGGTGGACGACCTCGAGCAGCAGCGCCGCCTCGGCGCCACCGCGCATCACCCGCGCTGGGCCATCGCCTTCAAGTTCACCGCCCGCCAGGCGACGACGCGCGTCCTCGGCATCACGATCAATGTCGGCAAGACGGGCGCGCTCACGCCCGCCGCCCAGCTCGAGCCGGTGGAGCTGGCCGGGGTCCGGGTGAGCAACGTGAGCCTGCACAACGAGGACGAGGTCCGGAAGAAGGACGTGCGCATCGGCGACACGGTCCTGATCGAGCGCGCGGGCGACGTCATCCCGTATCTCGTCCAGGTCGTCCTCTCCCAGCGCCCGCCCGACGCCGAGCCGTTTCGCATGCCGGCGGTGTGCCCGGTCTGCGGCGCCGACGCCTTCCGCCCCGAGGGGAAGCCATCTGGCGCTGCACCAACTCCGCCTGCCCGGCCCAGCTCAAGGAGCGCCTCTTCCACTTCGGCTCGCGGCGGGCCATGGACATCGAGCACCTCGGCGAGGTCGTGATCGGCCAGCTCGTGGACCGCGGCATGGTGAAGGACTTCGCCGACCTCTACGCGCTCACCGCCGAGGCGCTGTCCGAGCTCGAGCGGCTCGCCGAGAAGTCGGCGCGCAACCTGGTGGCGGCGATCGACGGCTCGAAGCACGCGGGGCTCTCGCGTCTGCTGAACGGCCTCGGCATCCGGATGGTCGGGGAGCGCGCGGCCCAGCTCCTCGCCTCGCGCTTCGGCAGCATGGACAAGCTGCTGGCCGCCACCGAGCAGGACATCAACGAGATCCACGGCATCGGCCCGCAGATCGCGCAGTCGGTCACGCGCTTCTTCGCCGAATCCCACAACCGGGACACCATCGACCGCCTCGGCCGCGCGGGGGTCGTGATGAAGCAAGAGGGGGCGATCGAGGGGCCGCGGCCGCTGGACGGCAAGGCCATCGTCCTGACGGGCGGCCTGCGCACGCTGACGCGGGATCAGGCGAAGGACCTCGTCATCCGCCTCGGCGGGCGCGTGGTCGGCTCGGTGTCGAAGAAGACGGACTACGTGGTCGTGGGCGAGGATGCGGGCAGCAAGGCCGACGATGCCAAGCGCCTCGGCGTTCCCACGCTCGACGAGGCGGCCTTCCTCAAGCTGGTGGGCCGGGCATGAGAGCCCTGACGGTCGCCCTGGTGCTTGGCATTGCGCTGTGTCCGGTCGCCGCCGCGACGGCGCAGGACAAGCCGGCCCCGAGCCGCGAGCAGGCCCTGGCCGACCTCGCCAAGCCCGACGCCGAGGCCCGGCGTCAGGCGGCGATCCGGCTCGGCGAGGTGGGGTCGATGGCCGACGCCCCCGCGCTCCTGCGTGCGCTGCGCGATCCGGACGACGCGGTGCGCGCCGTGGCCGAGCGCGCGGTGTGGCAGGTGTGGAGCCGCGCGGACGACCCCGAGGTCGACGCCTTGTTCCAGCGGGGCGTGGAGCAGATGAACCAGGGCGCCGCCGAGGGCGCCATCGACACCTTCAGCGCCATCATCAGGAAGAAGCCCGACTTCGCCGAGGGGTGGAACAAGCGCGCCACCATCTATTTCCTGATCGGCGAGTACGAGAAGTCGCTCGCCGACTGCGCCGAAGTGGTCAAGCGCAACCCCGACCATTTCGGGGTGCTGTCCGGCTATGGCCAGATCTACGTGCAGCTCGATCAGCCCGAGCGCGCTCTCGACTACTTCCAGCGCGCCCTCAAGGTCAACCCGAACCTCCACCAGGTCGAAGTCGCCGTCGAGCAGCTCAAGCGCCTCATCGTCGAGAAGCGCAAGGGCACGATCTAGCATCAGTCGTCTCACCCGAACAAGGAGGATGCGCCAGTGACGCTCACATCCCAGCAGGTCGACGCGCTCAAGAAGATCACCAGCCCCAGCGTGGCCAATGCCATCGAGACGTTCAAGGTGCGGCCGCGCGAGCAGGGCAACCTCTCCTCCGACATCAAGGCGCTCTTCCCCGAGATGGGCCCGATGGTGGGCTATGCCGTCACCGCCATCATCCGCGCCGAGGCGGGGCCGATCGACGGGCACCGCGCCAGCACCTATGGCTGGTGGGACTTCATCCAGACCATCCCCGCCCCGCGCGTGATCGTGGTCCACGACCTCGACGAGCCGCGCGGCCAGGGGGCCCAGTGGGGCGAGGTCCAGGCCAATATCCACCGCGCCCTCGGCTGCGTGGGGGTGGTCACCGACGGCTCCGTGCGGGACCTCGACGAGGTGCGGGCGCTCAAGTTCCAGTTCTGCGCCGCGCACGTCTCGGTGTCGCACGCCAACGTGCACATGGTCGACTTCGGCATCCCCGTCAAGGTCGGCGGCGTCTGGATCAAGCCCGGCGACCTCGTCCACGCCGACCAGCACGGCGTCGTCACCATTCCCCACGAGATCGCCACCCAGATCCCCGAGGCCATCGCCAAGGTCGAGGCCGACGAGAAGAAGATCATCACCGTCTGCCAGTCGAAGGACTTCAACCCGGACAAGCTGAAGGCGCTGTACCAGCAGATCCGCCCGGGGACGTATTGATCGGAGCGCCGCGAGAGATTCGCGGATCGCAGGGTGACCGGGTCGGATCGCCCGAGCGGGCGACATCGCCTCGCTCGGGCGATCCCGACGGGGCATCGCCGCCGGATATCGCCATGATCGAGGTCAGGCTGCCCCGCATCGCCGATGCCGCGGGATGCGCCGAGCTCGCCGCGCTCGCCATCGGCGAGGAGCGCGCCGGCGCCTTCATCCGCTCGCACATGGAGCGGCATCACCTCGTCGTCGCCGAGGCCGACGGCCAGATCGTCGGCTTCCTCGCGTACCGCACCGATTGGTTTCAGTGCACCTTCGTCACCCTGGTGGTGGTGCACGAAGACTATCGGCGCAAGGGCATCGCGCGAGAGTTCTTCAAGTCCGTCGAGGTGATCTCCCCCACGCCGCGACTCTTCTCGTCGACGGAGGAGACCAACGGCGTGTCGATCAGGATGCACACGGCCCTCGGCTTCACGCCGAGCGGGCATGTCGACAACCTGCCCCAGGGCACCCGCGAGCTCCTCTTCTACCGCCGCATCCCGCCCCGAGGCAGCGCCTGACCTCATCCTCTATCGAGCATGGTCAGAATCGATTACCTCGCCCTTGCGCGAGAGGACCTCGCCGAACCGCGACAGGGCCGGCGGGGGCAGGTCGCGATAGATCTCGTCGATCCGGGCGTCGATCTCGCGGTTGGCGAGGGCGAAGAGGCTCCGGCCCTCCGCATCGCCCTCCACCAGGAACGGCCCGATCTTGTCGACCTCGAGCACCCAGAGGGCCTGCGCGATGCCCAGCTCGCGGAGCCAGTAGACGTCGCGGACGCGCGTGATGCAGTGGCCGTAGGCCGCGCCCATCCCGTAGCCCACCGTGGTCAAGTACACCGCGCCGTGAGGCACGAACCACTCGCGGTAGGCCAGCTCCGTGAGGCCCGCCTTGCCGATGATGACGCGGGCGCCGGACCGCTCGAACCAGGCGGACATGGAGCGCCCGAACCGAAAGCTCGCCGTCGCCGTCACCGCCTCCACGTCGATAGCCGCCGTCGGGCCGCACGCTGGCCGCGGGCGCGCACTGGAAGTTCACGTTGGACAGCTCGCGCAAGCCGGCGGGGAGCGGGACGCCCTTGTCCACGCACCTGGTGGTACACGCCCTCGCGGGCGGTGTAGACCACGCCGCTCACGTAGACGACGTCGCCGAGCTTGAGCCCGGCGATCGCCTCGGCGGAGACGGGCGTGGTCAGGTGCACCTCGTCCATCGCCACGTCGTCGAGCCGCTCGATCCGCGTCATTCGACGCCCTGCCGGCGGTAGTAGTCCGTGAACCACCCGGGATCGCCGCGAAACTCCGCGCGGCCGTCGGGGAAGAGGCGCGCGGTGGCCCGGCGCGACGAGAGGCAGAACTGGTGGATGCCGACGGGCAGGCCGCCCGTATGCGTGTGCGCCAGCTCCACGTGGGTCGCCACGACCATCGACGTGCCCGCGAAGCCCATCGCGCCGATCCCGATATAGTTGCCGAGCGCGGTCAGCTCGTCCTCGAGCGCGGCGGCGTCGGGATCGGGGTTGCGGCTGCCGACGACGCGCAGGCACGCCGCCTCCTTGCCGAGCCGCACGCACGTATCCTTGGCGCCCCCGATGCCGACGCCGACGATGGCGGGCTGGCAGGCGAGCCCGCGCTTGCCCGACTCGATCAGGGTGTCCACGAAGAACCGCTTGATCCCCGCGATGCCATCGCTGGGAAAGAGCATCCGGTAGTCGCTCCCGAACAAGCCGCCCTTGTGCACGGCGGTGACGTCGATCCAGTCGGCGAGGGGCTCGACCGCGTAGGTGACCTCGGGCGCGTGCACGCCCACGTTGTCATTCGAGTGCGCGCGCGTCAGCGGGTGCACGCGGTTGGGGCGAAGGGGAATGCTCGCCGTCGCGTCGGCCGTCGCCCGGCGGAGGGCCCGCTCGAGCGCCACCAGCCCGCCCTCGACCACCGCCTCGTTGCCCGAGCCGCACGTAGTACCGCGGCAGCCCCGTGTCCGCGCACATGGGCCGCCGCTCCGCCGCCGCCACGTCCCAGTTCCTGAGCATCTCGGTGAGCACGAACCGCGGCAGCTTCCCCGTCTCGCGATCCCGCGCCAGCCGAACTCCCTCGCGGTAGTCGGCGGGAATGTCGATGGCCGCCCGCGCCATCAACTCCCGCGCGACATCCTCGATCAGCCTTCGCAGCAATCGTCAACGCGTCAGCGCTGTCCCTTGCGCTCGTCGCGCCGCAGCTTGTACTCGATCGAATCCACCAGCGCCCGCCACGACGCCTCGATGATATTGTCGGCGACGCCGACCGTCCCCCAGGTCTCGTTGCCGTCCCCCGAGGTGACGAGGACGCGCGTCTTGGCGCCGGTGCCCTTGGACTCGTCCAGGATGCGGACCTTGTAGTCGAGGAGCGACATCTCCCTCAAGTTGGGGTAGAAGTCCTCGAGGGCCTTGCGCAGGGCGTGGTCGAGCGCATTGACCGGCCCGTTGCCCGCCGCCGCGGTGTGCTCGGCAATGCCCTTGACGCGCAGCCGCACGGTGGCCTCCGCCACCGGCTCCTCGGCGCCATTGTCCTCCTCGACGATCACGCGGTAGCCGTCCAGGTCGAAGTACGGCCGGTGATTGCCGAGCGCCCGCTCCATCAGGAGCTCGAACGAGGCCTCCGCCCCCTCGAACTGGAAGCCCTCGTCCTCCATGCGCTTCAGCATCTCGAGGATGCGGCGGGCGTCCGGGGTGTTCTTGTCGAGGTCGATCCCGTACTCCCGCGCCTTCCACAGGATATTCGACTGCCCGGCCAGCTCGGAGATGAGCACCCGGCGATGATTGCCCACCAGGTCCGGATCGGTGTGCTCGTACGTCTCCGGATGCTTCAGCACGGCGGACACGTGGATGCCGCCCTTGTGGGCGAAGGCGGAGTCCCCGACATAGGGCTGAGCCGACCAGGGCTTGCGGTTGGCCAGCTCCGAGACGAAGCGCGACACGTCGCGCAGCTCGCGCAGGTTCGCCTGCGGGATGCACGCGAGCCCCATCTTCAGCATGAGGTTCGGGATGATCGAGACCAGGTTGGCATTGCCGCAGCGCTCGCCGTAGCCGTTGATCGTCCCCTGGACGTGGCTGATCCCCTCGCTCACCGCGGCGAGCGAGTTGGCGACCGCGCAGTCGGTGTCATTGTGGACGTGGATGCCGAGCGGCGTGTCGGCCTTCACGATCCGCTTGACCTCGCGGATGATCCCGGCGATCTCGTGGGGCAGGCTCCCGCCATTGGTGTCGCACAGGACCAGGCAGTGCGCGCCCGCGGCCTCCGCCGCCAGGAGCGTCTGGATGGCGTAGTCGCGGTTCTTCTTGAAGCCGTCGAAGAAGTGCTCGGCGTCGTAGATCACCTCCTCGAAGTGCTTCAGGAGGTAGGCGACGGAATCGCCGATCATCGCGAGGTTTTCCTCGAGCGTCGTGTTGAGCGCCGAGGTCACGTGGAAGTCCCACGACTTGCCGAAGATGGTGACCACCGGGGGCCCCGCCTCGACGAGGGACTGGATGTTCGTGTCTTCCTGGGGCCGGACGCCGGGCCGCCGCGTCGAGCCGAAGGCGCTGATCTTCGCCGACTTGAACACGGCGTCCTGGACGCGCTTGAAGAAGCGCAAATCTTTGGGATTGCTGCCCGGCCAGCCGCCCTCGATGTAGTGGACGCCGAGCCTGTCGAGGCGCTGGGCGATCCGGACCTTGTCCTCCATGGAGAAGGACACCCCTTCGCCCTGGGTCCCGTCGCGGAGCGTCGTGTCGTAGATCTTGATTTCTCGCGTCATAGGCCGCCATCATCCCGCCGGGCCGGGCCGGGTGTCAAGGTTGGCCGTTCGCCCGAGCGGATCCCTTGACAGCCCCTCATCGACCCGACAGTATCCCTGCATGGCCACTCATCAATCGCTTCCCGCCGTCTCGGCGACGGCCACGCGCCACGTCCACGGCGTCTGCCCGCTCGATTGCCCCGACACCTGTAGCTGGGTCGTCACCGTGGAGGACGGCCGGGCGGTCAAGCTCCTGGGCAACCGCGAGCACCCTATACGCGCGGCGCCCTGTGCGAGAAGGTGAACCGCTACCTCGAGCACACGCGGTCAGCCCGACCGGCTCCTGTGGCCCATGCGCCGCACCGGGAAGAAGGGCGAGGGGCGCTTCGCGCGGATCTCCTGGGACGAGGCGCTGGGCGAGATCGCGGCCCGCTGGCGGGCGATCATCGAGCGCGACGGGCCCCAGGCCATCTGGCCGTACTACGGGACCGGCACCCTCGGGATGATCCAGGGGCTGGCGGGCGCCGGCCGGCGCCTCTGGAACGCCCTCGGCACGACACAACATCATCTCTCCATCTGCATGAGCGCCGGGGGCTTCGCCACCGGCTATACCCTCGGCGACAACCGCATCGGCATGGACCCCGAGGGCATCGCCGACGCCGCGCTCGTCATCCTCTGGGGCGCGAATCCGCTCGTCACGCATCATCACATCTGGAAGTTCGTGGAGGCCGCCCGCCGCAAGGGCGCCCACGTGGTCGTGATCGATCCCGTCCGCACGCGCAGCGCCGATCAGGCCGACGAGCATCTGGCGCCGAGGCCGGGCACCGATGCGGCGCTGGCGCTCGGATTGCTGCACGTGGTGGTCGCCCGGGGCGCCGAGGACCGCGAGTTCATCGAGGCGCACACGCTCGGCTGGGACGCCTTCCGCGAGCGCATCGAGGCGTATCCCCAGCCCGCGTCGCCGAGATCACGGGACTGCCCGTCGAGCGCATCGAGGCCCTCGGCGAGCGGCTGGCCACGGCGCGCCCCACGGCCATCCGGATCGGCCCCGGCATGCAGCGGCATGCGGGCGGGGGCATGGCGGTGCGGACGATCACGTGCATCCCGGGCGTCACCGGGGACTGGCGCTACCCGGGCGGCGGCGCGGCCTACGACACGCGGGCCTTCTTCAAGGGAACTGGCCCGCGCTCTGGCGCGACGATCTCCGGCCGCCCGGCACGCGCGTGCTCGCGATGACGCGCCTCGCGGAGGCGCTCCTCACCCCGCGCGATCAGCCGGTGCAGGCGCTCCTCGTCTACGGCAGCAATCCGGCGGCGAGCGCGCCGGACCAGGGCCGGGTCCGGCAGGGACTCGCCCGCGAGGATCTCTTCACCGTGGTCATCGACCACTTCCAGACCGACACCGCCGACTTCGCCGATCTCCTGCTCCCGGCGACGATGCAGATCGAGCACGCCGACCTGCACAATTCCTACGGGCACGCGTATCTCGCGTGGAACGCCCCGGCGGTGGCCGCGCCGGGCGAGTGCCTGTCCAACAGCGAGATCTTCCGGCGCCTGGCGCGCGCCCTCGGCGTGACCGAGCCCAGCGTGTACGACTCCGGACGAGGACCTGGCGCGCGCCGTGCTGGACGGCGACGAGCTGCGCCTGGCGGGGATCACGCTCGAGACGCTCGCCGAGCGCGGGTGGATGCGGCTCGGCGAGCCCCAGCCCTGGGCGCCGCTCGCCAAGGGCTTCCCCTCGCCGTCGGGGCGGCTCGAGTTCTACTCCGAGCGCGCGGCGGCGGCCGGCCTCGATCCCCTGCCCGCCTATACGCCGCCCTACGAGGCGGTGACCGCCGATGCCGATCTCGGCCGGCGCTTTCCGCTCGCGCTCATCGCCCCCGCGGGTCCGCACTTCCTGAACACGGAGTTCTCGAACCTCCCCGCGCTGCGCGACAAGGCGGGGCCCCAGCGCGTCCTCTTGCACGCCGACGACGCGGCCCCGCGCGGGCTGTCGGACGGCGACGTGGGCCGCGTCTGGAATGACCGCGGCGAGTACCTGGCCCTTGTTCAGATCAGCGATCGCGTCCCTCCCGGCATCGTGGGCGGCGCCAAGGGGCATTGGCCGAAGCTCAATCCGGGCGGCACGAGCATCGCGGCCACGGTGATGGAGAAGGACGCCGACATGGGCCGGGGCGCGGTCTTCCACGACAATCGGGTGGAGGTCGAGCGCGCGCCGATGAGCCGCGAGGACTTTCTCCAGGCATTCGCCACCCTCGGCCACGGCCGAGCCTGACGTCAACGCAATCCGATCCCGAGAGGAGACACACATGCGCTTCGGCCTGTTCACGAGCATGGGCGCCCAGACCTGGTCCGGCGTGCTCGACCTCTGGCGGCAGCTGGAATCCACCGGGTGGGACATCGCCTGCGTGACGGATCACTTCATGCCGAACACGAAGGAGCGCGAGGGCGCCATGCTCGAGTCGTGGAGCACGCTGAGCGCGCTCGCCGCGCTCGTGCCGCGGATGCGCGTCGGCACCATCGTGCTCGGCAATACGTACCGCCATCCCGCCGTCGTCGCGAAGATGGCCGCCCAGGTCGACATCATCTCGGGCGGCCGCCTCATCCTCGGGCTCGGCGCGGGCTGGCAGGAGAACGAGCACGCCGCCTACGGCATCCCGTTCTACACGATGCGCGAGCGGCTCGACCGCCTGGAGGAGGCCTGCCAGGTGATGCGGTCGCTCTGGACCAAGACGCGCAGCGACTTCCAGGGAAGTACTACCAGCTCTCCGACGCCCCGCTCGATCCGAAGCCGGTGCAGACGCCGCATCCCGAGCTGATGATCGGCGGCGGCGGCGAGCGCGTGACCCTGCGCATCGTGGCCAAGCACGCGGACCACTGGAACGTGTGGGGCGGCCCGAAGGTGCTGGCCAAGAAGGGCGCCATCCTCGACGAGCACTGCCGGGCCGTCGGCCGCGACCCGAAGACCATCACGCGCTCCGTCAACATGGCGCTGCACATCACGGACAAGAAGGACGACGTCGATCGCCTCGCCGACACCATCGCGACGCGCATGGGCCGCCACGCCGACGACGCGCGCGACACCTGCCTCGCGGGCACGCCGGACCAGATCCGGGAGCAGCTCCAGCAGCTCCGGGCGGCCGGCGCCGGCGTGGTCTTCATCCCGAGCCTGTTCCGGCCGCTTCCCGACCTGCGCCGCGACCTCGACCGCTTCATCGCCGAGATCGCGCCGGCCTTCCGGTAGGAGGGCGCGCCATGGCAGATAACCTGTCGGCCATCGTCGAATCGTCGGAGGCGGAGCGCCTCGCCACCGGATTCGTCTTCACCGAGGGCCCGTTGTGGCATCCCGACGGCTTCTACTACTTCGTCGACGTCCGGAAGAGCATGTTCTACCGGCTGACGCCCGGCGGCAAGCCCGAGGTCCTCCGCGAGAACACCGGCGAGGGCAATGGCACGACGTTCGATCTGCAGGGCCGTCTCATCATGTGCGAGGGCGGCAACCGGCGCGTCACGCGCACGGGCGCGGACGGGAAGATCGAGGTCCTCTGCGACCGCTTCGAGGGCAAGCGCCTCAACCGGCCCAACGACGTCGTGTGCCGCTCCGACGGGAGCATCTACTTCACCGATCCGGGCCTGCGCGTGCCGCTCGCTCAGCGTGAGCTGCCGTATGCCGCGATCTATCGCGTTGATCAGAGCGGCGCGGTCTCCATGCTCGCCGACTTCGAGTATCCGAACGGGCTCGCCTTCTCGCCGGACGAGCGCACCCTCTACGTCGCCAATACGCGGTGGGCGCAGTACATCCACGCGCTCGAGATCGGCGCCGACGGCGCGATGGTCCGCCGCCGCATCTTCGCCGACATGTCCTCCGACGAGACCGACGGCGTGCCCGACGGGATGAAGGTCGACGTGCAGGGCCGGGTCTACTGCACCGGCCCCGGCGGCACCTGGGTCTTCGCGCCCGACGGCACGCGCCTCGGCATCATCCGCACCCCCGAGGTCCCCGCGAACCTGGCCTTCGGCGGCCCCGATCTCCGGACGCTATTCTTCACCGCCCGCACGTCGGTCTATTCGCTTCGCGTCAAGGTGCCGGGACAGCCCCATCCCTGGTATCGCCTCCGCGGGAGGTAGGTCGATGCCCCTTCAGCCCATGATCACGGGCGTGCGTCACATGATCTCGGCCGGGCACTACCTCGCGACCCAGGCGGGCCACGCCGTGCTCGAAGCCGGGGGCAATGCCGTCGACGCGGGGTCGCCGCGGGCATCGCGCTCGGCGTGGTCCACAGCGACCAGGTGCAGTGCTCGGGCGTGGCGCCGATGATCATCTACCTCGCCGAGCGCGACGAGGCGGTGGTCATCAGCGGGCTCGGCGGCTGGCCCCGGGCCGCGCGGCTCGAGGCCTTCCTCGGCGAGCACGGCGGCGTGATCCCGCTGGGCATCCTCCGCACGGTGGTGCCGGCGGCGCCGGACGCGTGGATCCTGGCGCTCGAGCGCTACGGCACCATGAGCTTCGGCGACGTCGCGGGCGCCGCCATCCGCTATGCGCGCGAGGGCTTCACCATGCATCCGGTGATGGCCCACTACATCGCGAAGAACGCCGAGACCTATCGCCGCTGGCCGGACAATGCCGCCATCTTCCTGCCCCAGGGCCGGGCGCCCCGCGAGGGCGAGCTGTTCGTCCAGGCGGATCTCGCCCGCTCGCTGCAGTTCATGGTGGACGAGGAGCGCGCGGCGAGCCGCGCCGGACGGATCGCCGGGCTTCGCGCGGCGCGCGATGCCTTCTATCGCGGCGACCTGGCGGCGGCCATGGTGCGCTACCACGACGAGCACGGCGGCTGGCTCACCGCGCGCGATCTGGAGGACTACCATTCCGAGATCGAGCGCCCGCTGTCGACCAGCTTCCGCGGCGTCGAGGTGCTCTCCTGCGGCCCGTGGTGCCAGGGGCCGGTCCTGCTCCAGATGCTGTCGCTGCTCGCCGCCGACGATCTCGCCGCGCTCGGCCACAATACGCCGGCCTACGTCCATCTCGTCGCCGAGGTCATGAAGCTCTGCTTCGCCGACCGCGAGCGCTACTACGGCGACCCGCGCTTCGTGCACGTGCCGATGGACGCGCTGCTCGCTCCGTCCTACGCCGCCGAGCGCCGGCGCCTCGTGCGGCCGGAGACGGCGTGGGCCGAGATGCCGCCGGCCGGCGACGTCCCTGGATTCGACCACCCGGCCGCTCGGGCGAGCCGACCGCCGTCGCCCTCGGCGCTCGCCGAGGCGAGCCCGCGCTGCCCGGAGACACGTCCTATGTCTGCGTCGTCGACCGGCACGGCAATGCCCTGTCCGCGACGCCGAGCGACGTCTCCTGGGAAAGCCCGGTGATCCCCGGCCTCGGCTTCTGTCCCTCGTCGCGCGGGTCGCAGTCCTGGGCGGTGCCCGGCCATCCCTCGTGCGTCGCGCCCGGCAAGCGGCCGCGGCTGACGCCGAATCCGGCGATGGCCCTCACACGCGGCCGGTGGGTGATGCCGTTCGGCGGGCCGGGCGGCGATCTCCAGCCGCAAGCCATGCTCCAGGTCTTTCTCAATCACACCGTGTTCGGGATGAGCGTGCAGGAGGCGGTGGAGGCCCCGCGCTTCGTCACGCACAGCTTCCCGGGCAGCTTCGAGCCGCATCCGTATCACCCGGGCCGGCTCGACCTCGAGCGGGAATCGGGAAGTCGCGGGCGGGACGCTCGCAGGCCAGCGGCCACCGAGTCGAGTGGCTCCCCGATCTCTCGATCGGGACGGCCGGCGTCTGCGCGATCGCGGCCGACCGCGAGCGGGGCGTGCTCTGCGGCGGAGCCGACCCGCGCCGGGCCGCCCGCGCAATGGGCTGGTGAAGCGCCCGCCGGCGCGGACCCGATTGGTCTGAGGCCGCGTCAGAGCGTGTCGGAGTGACCGCCGTTCGAGGCCCCCTTCGATGATCTAGACGACGCCCGCCGCTCGGAGCTTGTCGACCTTGCCCTTGGGCAGGCGCAGGAGGCGCGTCAGGATCTCGTCGGTGTGCTCGCCGAGCAGCGGCGGTGGTAGGACGGCGGCGCCGGGCGTCTCGCCGAGGCGGATGGGCACGCCCATCACGGTGACTGGAGCCGGCCTTGGGATGCGGCAGGCTGACCACCATGCCGCGCTCCTTGAGGTGCGGGCTCTCGCACACCTCGGGCACGGTCTTGATCCGACCCGCGGGCACGCCGTGCTCCTCGAGCTGGGCGAGCCACTCGCCGGCGGGGCGGGCGCCGAACGTCTCGTTGAGGATCGGGATGAGCACCGCCCGGTTGGTCACCCGGTTCGCCTCGGTGTCGAAGCGCGGGTCGTCGATGAGATCCTCTCGGCCGATGGCGCGGCAGGCGCGCCCCAGAGCGAGTTATTGGCGACGCCCAGCGTGAGGTACGCATCTTGTGCCTGGAAGACCTCGTACGGAACGATGGAGGGATGCTGGTTGCCGCGCCGCGTGGGCCGGCCGCCGCCATTCCAGTAGAGACCGGCCTGGTACGTGAGCAGCGAGGCCATCACGTCGAGCATCCCGATCTCGACCTTCTGTCCCTTGCCCGTGCGCTCCCGCGCGAGGAGCGCGAGCGCGATCCCCTGTGCCGCCGCCATCCCGGCGACGAGATCACCGATCGAGTTGCCGACCTTGACGGGCGGGCCATCGGGGAAGCCCGTCAGATCCATGACCCCGACTCGCCCTGCACGATGAGATCGTAGCCGGGCCGGTGCGACTCGGGGCCGCTCTCCCCGAAGCCCGAGATCGAGCAGTAGACGAGGCGGGGATTGCCCTTCCGCAGCTTGTCATAGCCGAAGCCGAGCCGCTCCATCGTGCCGGGGCGGAAGTTCTCCAGCACGACGTCGGCCTTCGCGATGAGCGCGCGCAGGATCTCCTGCCCCTCCGCCGGCTTCATGTTGAGCGTCAGGCTCTTCTTGTTCCGGTTCACGGCGAGGAAGTACGTCGCCTCGCCGCCCACGAAGGGCGGCCAGCCGCGCGTGTCGTCGCCCTTGCCGGGCTCCTCGATCTTGATCACCTCGGCGCCCATGTCGCCGAGGGACATCGCGCAGAAGGGGCCGGCGAGGACGCGCGTGAGGTCGATGACGCGGATGCCGGACAGCGGGGCCCGGCCGGTCTTGCGCGGTGCGGCGGTGCCGCGCGACTTCTGCTTAGCGTTCTTCACGTGACGTTCCTTTCCAGAGGCCTTTGACGAAGCTCTTGCCGATGGCCGCCACCTTCTCACCGCGGTAGCCGGTCCGCCGCCAGAAGAGGCGCGCCCGAGCGGCGAACCCGATGTGGGAGAAGTAGAAGATCGAGTTGACATCCTCGACGGACACGCGCGAGCCGATCTTGACGCCGCGCGTCTCCTCACCGTGGCAGAAGAGCCGCGCGCCCCCGTCGAGCTCGACGATCGCGATGTGCAGGGGCGAGCGAAAGCCCTCGGGCGGTGAGTAGAGGGTGGTGAACGACACCACCTCGCCCATCGTGGACACGAGATGCGGCTCCATCGCCACGGGGTGATCGGGACACATGAGCGCGGGCGGGGCGACGACACGCCGGCACCGGGGGCAGCGCGAGGCGCCCAGCACGTCTTGCGTCACGGGCGCCTCTCGAGCAGCGCGACCCAATTATTGGTGGCGAGGCCGCCGATCGACTGGGCCAGCCCGATGCGCGCGTCGACCTGGCGCCCTTCGGCGAGGCCGCGGAGCTGCCAGACGAGCTCGACTATCTGCGAGACGCCGGTGGCAGCCAGCGGATGCCCCGCGCCTTGAGCCCGCCCGACGGGTTCACGGGGAGCCGGCCGCCGATGGCCGTGTCGCCGTCGAGGATGGCCCGCCCCGACTTGCCCGGCGGCACGAGCCCCGTGTCCTCGAGCGACAACAGCTCGAACGGCGTGAACGCGTCGTGTAGCTCCGCGACGTCGACTCGCTCGGGACCGAACCCGGCCATGCGATAGGCGGCCTCGGCCGCCACCTGGGTCGCCCGGAACGACGTGAGATCCGACCGGTAGCGGATGGCGATGGACTCCATCCCCTGCCCGATTCCCGCGATGCGCACCGGCGCCCGCTCGGCCCGCAGCACCACGGCGGCCGCCCCGTCCGACATCGGGCAACAGTGGTAGAGCCGCAGGGGATCGGCGACGAGCCGGCTCTCCATCACCGTCTCGAGCGTGACGGGCTCCTGAAAGTGCGCGAACGGGTTCCGCGCGGCGTGCGCGTGGTTCTTGACGGCGACCAGGGAGATCTCCTTGAGCGTGAGCCCGCGGCGCTGCATCGCCGCGCGGGTGATGAGGCCGGCCAGCGCCGGCATCGTCGAGCCATAGCTGCGCTCGTGGGCATCGATCGAGCGCCCGATGATCTCGGAGACGCGCGGCGTGGGCAGATGCGTCATCTTCTCGCCGCCCACCACGAGCACGGAGTCCTGGAGGCCGGAGGCGATGATGGCATAGCCCGCGTACACGGCCGCCATGCCGGAGGACGTCGCCGTCTCCACGCGGATGGTCGGCACGTGGGACAGGCCGAGGTGCGTGGCGATGAGCGAGCCGTAATTCCCATCGCCGGTGAACTCCTCGGGGTTCATCGCGGCGACGACGATCGACCCCGGCCGCTCGATCCCGGCGTCGGCCAGCGCCAGCCCCGACGCCTCGGCCATGAGCACGGGCAAGCTCTCCTCTCGCTTGCCGAAGCGAGTCATCCCGGCGCCCGCGATCCACACGTCCGTCACGCCCCCAATTAAACCGGAGGCGGGACCAGTGTCAACGTTATCGTGGCGGAGCGGCGCGCCCGCGGCTCTGGCGCTCGCCGCGGCGGCACAGCGCCCGCCGGCACGTGGACGGCGAACTCCCGCATGAGCCGCAGCAAGTACGTCCGCTGCAGCCCCAGCGCCCGCGCCGCCCGCGTGCGGTTGCCGCCGAGCTCGGTCAGCGTCGTCTCGATCAGCCGCCGCTTGAACTCGGTCACCGCCCCATGAAACCCCGGCGGGGGCTTGGGACCGCCGGCGGTCTCCGCGCGACCGCTGCTGACCGGGGACGATGTCAGGTCGGCCGATCGCCCGGCGCACCCGACACGGGCCGACCGGGCGGACGCGCGGGCGCGACAGGGGACGCGGCCTCGGGCCCGCGCGGCGCCATGCCCCGGCAAACAACACCGCGCGCTCGCGGACACCACTGCGCGCGGACGTCAGCGGGCGCACGCTCGGCCGGCGAGCCTCGGCCGTTGGTGAGGCGGCGGCCGGCCGCCGCGAGAGCAAGTCGGGAGTCCTCGGCGCGATCTTCATGCCGCATCGCCAACGCAAGCGAAGTGCCACGAGCATCGCATACGTCAATTCACGTAGATGCGAAAGGCATCGCCGTCGGCACTGCACCGGCGCATGGGCAGAGCGCGGCGAGGGTTGCATTCGACGCGTGGCAGCGCGGATTGCGGAGGGCGCGACGGAGGACGGGCGCGACGGAGGGCGAGCCACGCCGGCCCGGAACGCGGCGACGGGGACCCGAGAGCGAGTCCCCGTCCGAACGGCGATCAGCCGGGTTGAAGCTAGCCCTTGGTGGCCGGCTTCACTCCGGGATTGTCCACGAAGAACTGCTTGTTGATCTCCGTGTACTGCTTCCACTCGGCGGGAGCTCGTCATCGACGAAGATCGCCTTGACCGGGCATACCGGCTCGCAGGCGCCGCAGTCGATGCACTCCTCCGGATGGATGTACAGCATGGTCTCGCCCTCGTAGATGCAATCCACGGGGCATACCTCGACGCATGCCTTGTCCTTGACGTCGACACAGGGCTCAGCGATCACGTACGCCATCTAGGCCTCCTCTTCACGGTCACCCTCAAAGCTTCCGGGCATGCCTCGGTTGCCATCCCGCGAAAGCCAGCGTGTTTATACCAACTTGCATACGGGGTGTCAAGCGTCAGAGCGTGCGGAGCTTCGGATCGAGCGCATCCCGCAGCGAATCGCCGAAGAGGTTGAAGGCGAAGACGGCCAGGCTGATCGCCAGGCCCGGGAAGATGGCCATCCACGGCGCGGCCTCGGCGAACTCGACGGCCGCGCCCCGCAGCATCAATCCCCAGGCCGGCGTGGGCTCCTGGACGCCCAGGCCCAGAAAGGACAGCGAGGCCTCGAGCAGGATCGCCTGGCCGAGGAAGGCCGTCATCATGATGAGGTAGGGCGCCATCACGTTCGGCAGCATGTGGCGGAAGATGATGCGCCCGTGCTTGAAGCCGGAGGCGCGCGCGGCATCCACGTACGGCATCTCGCGAATGGCGAGCGCGCTGGAGCGGATGACGAGGGCGCAGCGCGGGATCATCGGGATGGTGATCGCCAGGATCAGGTTCGGGAGCGTATTGCCGAGGATGGCGACGATGGCCAGGGCCAGGATGATGAGCGGGAACGACAGGAAGATGTCCATGAGGCGCTGCAGATAGAGGTCGATCTTGCCGCCGAAGTACGCGCTGCCCACGCCGAGCACGGCGCCCGCGGTGGCGCCGAACAACGCTGAGCCGAAGCCGACGAAGAGCGCGGTGCGCGATCCGTAGATGAGCCGGGACAGGACGTCGCGCCCGAAGGAGTCCGTGCCGAGCCAGTGCTTGGCGCTCGGCGCCGAGAGCATGGCGCCGAAGTCGACGGCCACCGGGTCGTAGGGGCGATCCACGGGGCGATCACGGCGACGAGCAGCATCAGGAGCACGATGGCCGCGCCGATCGCCCCGAGCGGCCGGCGCCGCGAGAACCCGAGCACGACCGACATCGCAGCCGGGCGCCGCGCCGCGGCGGCGACGTCGGACGTGACCTCGATCGCGGGGCGTGATCGCCATCGACCTACCGGTACCGGATCCGCGGGTCGATCCAGGCGTACATCAGGTCCATCACGAAGTTGACGACGATGAAGATCGCCGCGACGAGCAGCACGAGGGCCTGGGTCAGGGTGTAGTCGCGATGGGCCACGGCCTGGACGAACAGGAGGCCCAGGCCATTGAGGTTGAACACCTGCTCGGTGACGACGAGGCCGCCCATCAGGAACGCGAACTCGATACCGATCACGGTGAGGACGGGAAGCATCGCGTTCTTGAGCGCATGGCGCGTCAGGACGAGCTGCTCGACCATCCCCTTGGCCCGCGCGGTCCGGATATAGTCCTCGCGCAGGACCTCGAGCATCGCCGAGCGCGTCATGCGCGTCGCCACGGCGGAGTAGCGATAGCCCACGGCCAGCGCGGGCCAGATGAGCTGGGCGAGGTTCTGGCTCAGGCTCACCCAGGGCGGCGTATAGACCATGGGCGGCAGCCACCTGAAGATGATGAGCAGCCCCAGGATCAGCACGATGCCGAGCCAGAACGACGGCGTGGCGATGCCCGCGAGGGAGAAGATGCGCACCGCGTAGTCCACCCAGGTGTCCTGCTTGAGGGCCGCGATGACCCCAGGGGGATCGCGAGGAGCACGGCCACGATGGTGGCGAGAATCGCCAGCTCGAGCGACAGCATGAAGCGGAGCCGAATCTCCTCGGAGATGGGCGCGCCCGTCCACATGGAGCGCCCGAAGTCGAAGCGGGCGAGTCCCCACATCCACTCCACGAACTGCCGCCACAACGGCCGGTCGAGGCCGAAGCGGGCCCGCTCCTGGTCGAGCTGCTGCTTGGAGGCGAACCGAGCTCTCCCCGGAGAAGCGCAGCTCGACGACGTCGCCCGGCACCACGCGCATCAGGAAGAAGATGAGCGCGGCCACGCCGACGAGCGTCGGGATCATCAGCAGAAAGCGCTTGGCGATGTACCGAGCCATCGACCGTCCCCCTTGCCGCCCCGCGCGATGACTACTCGGTGAGCCAGACCGTGTCGAGCTGGTTGTTGAGGTAGTGGCTCGGCGTGATCGTCCAGCCCTTGACCTTCGCGCTGTGCGGGACGATCCGGTGCCACTGCAGCGTCATGAGGTAGTGCGCCTCCTCGTCGAGCAGCCGCTTCTCGAAGGCGCGCAGGTGCTTCCTCCGCTCCTCGGGCTCGATGGCGCGCGGCCTGCTTCATGAAGAGGTCGTCGAGCACGGGGTCGCTGTACCGGCCGTAGTTGGCGTGCGAGATGCTGCTGGACTGGAACTTGTAGATGTCGAGATCGGGCTCGACGATGAAGCCGCACTGGAAGTCCGCGGCGACCTCGAAGTCGCCTCCGCGCAGCACGCCGTAGTACGACGGCGGCGTCGATGACTTCCTGCTTGGCGCGTGAGCCCGACCTGCCGCCACTGATCGATCACCCACACGCGCGAGGGGCTCGTACGGCATGGGCACGTTGCGGTTCTTGAACGTGAACGAGAGCCCCTCGGCCCCCGCCTCCTTCAGGAGCTGCTTCGCCTCGGCCCGGGAGGCAGTGATGTCCTGCCAGTAGCCCGCGAGCTTGGCGAGCTCCTCGGGCGGCGTCGCCCACGGCGTCCCCGGCACCTGGATCCCCGCGACCTCCTTGACCACCGCGATGCGGGACAGCGCCTTCGCTCCCTCATAGCGGTCCAGGGCCAGCGACAGCGCGCGGCGCACGCGCTTGTCGTCGAACGGCTTCTTCTCGTGGTTCATCGCCACCATGATGATGCAGTCCCACGGGCTCTCCTGCACGGTGATCTTGTTGCCGAGCGCCTGCACGAGGGTGTCCGCGCTCGGCGGGAGAGAAGCCGCGGAACTGGATGTGCGCGCGCTCGCCGCGGATGGCGGCCACCTGGGCCGAGGACGAGCCGACGAACGTGGCCCGGTAGCCGTCGAGATACGGCTTGCCCTTGTCCCAGTAGTCGGGGTTCTTCTTGCCCACCCAGTGCGAGCCCTTCACGTGCTCCACGAAGAGGAAGGGCCCCGTCCCCATCACGTGCGTCTCGTACCAGTGCAGGTCCTTGGCCAGGATGTCCGCCTTGTAGATCCAGTTCCACGGCGACGCCACGTTGAGCAGGAAGGACGACTCCGGCCACTTGAGCCGGAAGCGCACGGTCTGTGGATCGGGCGCCTCCGACCGCCTCGACCGACGAGGTAGGCGCCCTTGCGCGACGACCCGACGCCCGGGGGCGGGAAGATGATCTTGTCGTAGGACGCCTTGACGTCGCGCGAGGTCATCACGCTGCCGTCGTGGAACTTCACGCCCTGAGCGGAGCTTGAAGGTGTAGGTCGCGCCCGTCCTTGGCGACGGTCCACGACTCGGCCAGGTCGCCCACGGGCTTCGTGCCCGTCTTGTCGAAGGGATCCACCCGGAGCAGCGTGTTGTAGTGCGGCGCCGTCGGGTGGATGAGGCCGAAGGTCTCCTCGCGATGCGCGTCGTACGACGGCAGCTCGGAGGGCACCACGAACTGCAGCTCGCCGCCGTAGCGCGGCTTGTCCTGGGCGCGCGCGGACCGCCGCGGTCCCGACCAGCGTCACGAAGGCCACCGCGGCCACCGACAGCAGCCACCAGCGGTTCGCATGTCTCATGTCGTCCTCCTTCAATCCGCCGGCAGGCGGCGTTGTGGGTAGTCCTTGGGCGGGCCGGCTAGAGCCACGGTCTGTCATCTCTCCCTTGAGATCGGAGGCTTGGCAGCTATTGAATGCGCAAGGCAGGGCAAGGGTTCCAAGAAATGCCCGAAGTGCTCGTAGAGTAGCGGTCCATTCGGCGGCCGTCAAGCTCGCCGGCTGTCCGGCATCGTGGCTAGACCCGGATACAGGCCACCCGATGCTCCGGCCGGATCTCCGCGAGCTCGGGGACCGCACGGCGGCAGTCGTCGATGGCGATGGGACAGCGCGGGTGAAAGACGCAGCCCGCAGGAGGATTGAGGGGCTCGGCACCTCACCGCCCAGCACCGTCCGCTCCCGCCCGGCCTCGACCGCCGGGTCCGGGATGGGGACGGCGGAGAGCAGCGCCTTGGTATAGGGGTGCAGCGGGTTGTCGTAGAGCGACTTGCGGTCCGTGATCTCCACGATCTTGCCCAGATACATCACGGCGACCCGATCCGAGATATGCCGCACCACCGACAGGTCGTGCGCGACGAAGAGGTAGGTCAGGCCGAACTCGGCCTGCAGCTCCTCGAGCAGGTTGATGATCTGCGCCTGGATCGAGACGTCGAGCGCCGACACGGGCTCGTCGCAGACGATGAGCGAGGGCTCCATGGCGAGCGCCCGCGCGATCCCGACCCGCTGGCGCTGGCCCCCGACAGCTCGTGCGGGTAGCGCAGGGCCATCGCGGGCAGGAGCCCGGCCCGGTCCAGGAGCGACTTCATGCCGCGCCTCGCGGGCGCGCCGCTCGGGGACGATCCCGTGGACGCCCAGGGGCTCGGCGATGATCTGGCCGACGGTCATCCGCGGGTTGAGCGAGCTGTACGGATCCTGGAAGATGACCTGGACCCGCCGCCGCACCGCCCGCAGCTCGACTTGTCCGAGCTTCGTCAGGTCGCGGCCCTCGAAGATCACCTGGCCGCTGGTCGGCCGCTCGAGCTGGAGGATGCAGCGGCCCGTGGTCGTCTTGCCGCAGCCGGACTCACCCACGAGCCCGAGGGTCTCGCCCCGGCGAATGGCGAAGCTGACGCCGTCCACCGCCTTGACCACGCCGGGCGGGCCGCCGAACAGGCCGCCGCCGACCTCGAAATGCTTGACGAGATCGCGCACCTCGAGGATCAGCTCGCCGGTCATGCGGGAACCGCCTTGCCGAGCTCGCTCGCCACCCAGCACGCGCTCAGGTGCTCGGCGCTGACGAGATCGAGCGGCGGCACGTCCGCGCGGCACCGCTCGATGACGTAGGGACAGCGCGGGGCGAAGGAGCACCCGCCCGGGAGCCGGCTCACGTCCGGGGGCTGGCCGGGAATGGGATCGAGCTTCGCGCGGCGCGGCTCGTCGAGCCGCGGCACCGAGTGCAAGAGCCCGAGCGTATAGGGATGCCGCGGATTGGCGTAGAGCTCGCGGGCCGTGGCGCGCTCGACGATCTTCCCCGCGTACATCACGTTCACGCGATCGGCATACCGGGCGACCACCCCGAGGTTGTGCGTGATCATCAGCATGGCCGCCCCGAGCCGGACGGAGAGCCCCTTCATCAGCTCGAGGATCTGCGCCTGGATGGTCACGTCCAGCGCCGTCGTCGGCTCGTCCGCCAGGATCAGCGCCGGATTGCACGACAGCGCCATGGCGATCATCATGCGCTGGCGCATCCCGCCGCTGAACTGGTGCGGATACTGGCGGAGGCGCCGCTCGGCGTCGGAGACCCCGACCAGCGTGAGCAGCTTCGATGGCCCGCGCCCGCGACTGGGCCGGCGTCATGCCGAGATGGATCTCCACGGTCTCCGTGAGCTGGCGTCCGACCGTGAGCACGGGGTTGAGGGACGTCATCGGCTCCTGGAAGATCATGCCGATGTCCTTGCCGCGGACCCGGCGCATCTCGTCCTCGGACAGCTCGAGGAGATCCCGGCCCTTGAAGAGGATGCGGCCGCTGACGATGCGCCCGGCCGGACGCGTCACGAGGCGCATGACGGACAGCGCGCTCACGGATTTCCCGCAGCCGGACTCGCCGACCAGCGCCACCGTCTCGCCCGACCGAACGTCCCAGGAGACACCGTCGACGGCGCGGACCACCGCCCCGGAGATCGCGAAGTGGGTGTGCAGGTCCCTGACGTCCAGGAGGACCTCGCTCATCGGGCGGCAGTCTACCACAGGCGCCCGCGCACCCCGTCGGCCGTGGGCGACGGGGCGGCATTCCTGCTAAAATCCCCCTGCCGCACAACCGAGACCAGAGGAGACGACCTTGGCGCGCGTCAACGACCATTACCTCGAGCTCAAGTCCAGCTATCTCTTCTCCGACATCGCCAAGCGCGTGGCCGCCTTCGGCGAGGCCCATCCCGGCGCCAAGCTCATCCGGCTCGGCATCGGCGACGTGACCCGGCCGCTGCCCTCCGCCGTGGTAAAGGCGCTCCACGAGGCCGCCGACGAGATGGCGCGCACCGAGACCTTCAAGGGCTATGGGCCGGAAACCGGCTATTCGTTCCTCACCGAGCTGATCGCCGCGCACGACTACGGCGCCCTCGGCGTCGAAGGTCGCCCCTGACGAGATCTTCGTCAGCGACGGCGCCAAGTGCGACACCACCAATATCCAGGAGATCTTCGGCGCCGACTGCACGGTGGCGCTCACCGATCCCGTCTATCCGGCCTACGTCGACAGCAACGTGATGGCGGGCCGCGCCGGCCGCGCCGACGCGACGGGGCGCTACGATCGCCTGGTCTATCTGCCGGCGACATCCGAGAACGCCTTCAGGCCCGCGCTCCCCACCCGGCAGGTCGACCTCATCTACCTCTGCTATCCGAACAATCCGACGGGCGCGGTGCTCAGCCGCGAGGCCCTCGCCGAGTGGGTGGACTATGCGCGGCGCCACCAGGCCGTGATCCTCTACGACGCCGCGTACGAGGCGTATATCCGCGACGCCGACGTGCCGCACTCGATCTTCGAGATCGACGGCGCGCGCGAGGTGGCCATCGAGTTCAGGAGCTTCTCGAAGACGGCGGGATTCACGGGCACGCGCTGCGCCTTCACCGTGGTGCCGAAGGAGCTGATGGGGCAGTCGGCCACGGGCGAGCCCGTGAGCCTCCACGCGCTGTGGTTCCGGCGTCAGTCCACCAAGTTCAACGGCGTGCCGTACATCATCCAGAAGGCCAGCGCGGCCGTCTACACCCCGACGGGCAACGGCAGGTGCGCGAGGCGGTCGACTTCTACATGGACAATGCCCGCATCATCCGCGACGGGCTCGTCGCCGTCGGCCTCACCGTCTACGGCGCGCGCAATGCGCCGTACATCTGGGTGAAGACGCCGCCGGGCCTGGGCTCCTGGCAGCTCTTCGACAAGCTCCTGAACGAGGCGCACGTGGTGAGCACGCCGGGGGCTGGCTTCGGCCCGAGCGGCGAGGGCTATCTCCGCCTCACCGCCTTCGGGCAGCGGGATCAGACGGTCGAGGCCGTCGAGCGGATCAGGACCCGCCTCAAGCTCTAGCCGTGACGACCCCGCTGTCGGTCTATCTGCCGTTCAACCGGGACTGCCTCGGCGAGGCGTTCGTCCCCGCCAAGAGCGGGGGCAAGCCGGACGTCGGCCGCGGCCGCTGGCTCCTCGTCCAGGACCAGCGCCTCATCGTGCTCGCCGACGGCGACGGCGTCCGGCTGCCGACCGGGGAGGCGCCGGCGGGCTTCGGAGCGGCGCTCGACGCGCCGTTCTGGCTCGGCACGCTCGAGGGCGACCCGTGCTGGGTCGCGGCCGTGCCGCGCGATCACCCGCTGCCGGCGGGCTACCGCACCGAGACCCTGGTGCCCATGCAAGGGACGCGGCTGCCCGACGAGCTGCTCTCGCTCGGCGGCATGGCCATGCAGGCGCTCTGGTGGGAGGAGACGAGCGGGCACTGTCCCCGCTGCGGCGAGCGCACCGAGCGCCTCGCCGGCGAGTGGGGCAAGCGCTGTCCGCGGTGCCGCTACGAGCACTATCCGCACCTGCACCCCGCGGTCATCGTGCTCGTGACGGACGGCGACCGGTGCCTGCTCGCCCGGAAGGCGGGCTGGGCGCCCGGGCGCTACGCGCTGGTCGCGGGCTTCGTCGACAATGGCGAGTCGTTCGAAGGCACGGTCGCACGCGAGGTGAAGGAAGAGGTCGGAGTCGACGTGACGGATATCCGCTACGTGGGCAGCCAGAACTGGCCGTTCCCGAGCCAGATCATGGTGGGCTTCGTGGCGACCTATGCCGGCGGCGAGATCAAGGTCGACCCGGACGAGCTGGAAGACGCGCGCTGGTTCCCGAGGGGCGAGCTGCCCGGCCTGCCTTCCCGCCACAGCATCTCGCGCTACATCATCGACCACTACGGCCGCTGACCGGCGCCGCCCCGCTCGATCGCGGCGGCGCCGGTCGGGCCATCCTCGCTCCGCTCGCACCCATTCCCGGATCCGCTCACCTCGCCTGCGGCTGCGGCTCGCCCGCTCGACCGCACTCGCACTCGACTCGCGCGTGCGGTCGCGGTCGCCACGCATGCGGCTGCGGCCCTCATCGCTCAGCCCGCTCGGGCGGTCTCGGGGCGAGGGCGGCGGCCACCACGGCCGCCGCGGCGGGACCGGCGACGGCGGGGATCCTGAAGCACCGGTGCGGCCGCGGTCTGGCCCGGAACCGCCTCGTTCCCCGGCCCGGGACCCTCGTCGGCATCGAGGACGTCGATGTCCTGGGCCTCGACGTCTTGCGGCTCGACGTCCTTGACCAGAACATTGCCCGGCTCGACGTCTTCGGCGTCGACATCCCTCGCGTCGACGTCGGGCTGGACCGCGCCGAACTCCTCCGCGGAGACCGCATCTTGACTGCCCACCAGCGTGACGACACCGGTGCGGCTCAGAGCGATCTCCCTTGATACGCCGCAGCCGGGTGATGAGCCGCGGCGAGCCGGGTGGGCGGCTGAAGCCGCGTGACTTGAGCGCGTTGGCCAGCGTGTCGAGCGTCAACGGCCGCCCCGGCGAGCGCTGCATCAGGTCGTGCACCAGTGCGATCAGCTCGTCGCGCGGCGCGGTCTGCGCGGAGTCTGCGCGGTGTGCTCGGCCGGATGCCCGGCAGCGAGGGGCGGAGGCGGCGGGGCGATGATCACGGGCTCGACGTCTCGCGGTGGGGTGAGGTCTACGGGCGCCGAGACGACAGGAGCGGAAGCGACGGGAGCCGGCGCGCTGGGCGCCGCCCGATCGCGCCAGGGACCGCGTCGCCGGCTGCGACCGCGATAGCTCGCCGACCGCGACGCGGTCGGCGCCTCCTGACCGGGGCGCGCGCTTCCGCCGCGCCCGTGATGCCCTGATGGGACAGGCGCCGGAACTCGATGCCAAGGCTCGCCGCCACGTCACCCACGGCATCGAAGGCCCGGTCGCTGGTGATGATCTCGAGCACGTCGCCCGCGCGCGCTCGCCAGCCACACGCCGGCGCCGACGGCGATCCTGAGATCGCTCCAGTCGCGCACACCGACCGACGGCGCGCTGTGGATGAGGTGGGCGCCATGGCGCGCGAGCAGGCGCGCGGAGTCATGGCCGATCACCCGCCAGTTACCGACGGCCACGAAGTCGGTGCGGCGCCCCGTCCGGTCCACCTCGAGGTGCTCGATCACGCGCGCGATGTGCTCCGGCCGGCTCGCATTCTCGACGTCGAAGAAGATCGCGCGCCGGGGCGAGGGAAAGGGGCGGTCGGCCTCGGGCGGCAGCACCCGCGAGGCGAAGCGCGGCTCCGGCGTCTCGAGGACGATGACCTCGTCCACCGGCACGTCCACCGGCGACTTGGGGGCCAGCGCCCGCTCGGGAGCGGCCTCGACCACGGCCGCTTCGACGGGGGTGGGCGCGGGCGCGCGGCGGCGGGCCGGGGCCTTCTTCCGCGGCTGCGCCTTCCGCGGCTGCGGCTTCGTCCGCGCGCGCGACTCTGCCGCGCGGGCTGCCGCTTGGGAACGGTTTTTGATGTCTTTTTCTTCTTCTTCACAATGGTCTCCGGTAGGGCGGTGCAGTGGTGGGTGATGCGATGGTGGGAGAAGCCTTCACGCCTCTGCAGCATATCAGAATACGGGCGGGGGCCGCGCGCCCTACGGCCGCTCGCCGCGCGCGATGCGCGCCTCGATGTCGTCGAGGCAGGGGATCAAGTCGGCGATGCTGTCGATCACATAGTGCGCACCGCACTGGTACATGCGCGTATACGCCCGCTCGCGGCGGCGCGCGCGATCGGCGGCGGCAAGCGCCTGCACGTCCTTCAGAGGCAGGCCGATCTCGTTGCCGCTCATGGCCAGACCCACCGTCCACATCCCCGCATTGAGCCCTTCCTCGACTCCCGGCGTCGTGTCGTCGACCTTCACGCAGGCGTCGACAGGCGACACGCCGAGGTTGATCAGGTTCTGCAGGCACATGTACGGATACGGCCGCCCCGCGGGCACGTCGCTCGCGCACACGGTCGAGTCCGGCGCATAGCCCTGCCGCCGGGCATCGTCCATGTTGATCCTCATCATCTCGGTGGTGTAGCCCGTGGTCGAGCCGATCTTGATCCCACGGGCGCGCATGGCCGAGACCGCGTCGAGGGTACCGGGGATCAGCTCCGAGTAGTCGGAGAGGCAGGCGAGCTGCAGCGGCACGAACTCGGCAAACATCCGGCTCACGTCGTCGTCGGTGGGCGGCCGGCCATGCGCTTCCTCCCAGCGCCGCCGCACGCGCTCGATCTCGCCGATCTGCTGGATGTGGACGCGCTTGTGCGCGCCCATGGGGATGCGCGCCTCCTCCATCGTGATCGGCACACCCTGGCGCTTGTAGACCTCGACAAAGACCACTGCCGGCGCCATGCACCCGTAGTCCATCGTGGTGCCCGCCCAGTCGAGCAGGACGGCCTGGATCGGTCCCCGGTACCGCCGCTGATATGAAAACGCCATGGTCATCTCCTCATCGTGCCTAGAGCGATGAGAAGGGCCCATCTGCTTCGTTGGCGCCCGCGACCGCACGCTCAACGTACAGAGAGTACGCCTCGCGTGCGGTCATCGGGCGCCGCCTCGCAGCTGGACCCTTCTCATCGCTCTAGGCGGGTCTCTCCGACAGGCTCCTCGCAGGATGCGTTCAGCATCCTGCGGTTTTTTCCGCATCCTGCTAGTCGTCGCGCGCGCCGGCGGGCTCGGCGGCCGCGGGCGCGCAACGGGTGACGCCCATCTCGGCGAGGATGTCGCGGATGGCGTCGAGCACGCCGCGCATCTCGGCCTCGCCGAGCCGGCCGATGCAGCCGATGCGGAAGCTGTCGGCCACAGTGAGCTTGCCGGGGTAGATCACGAAGCCGCGCCGGCTCAGCCGGTCGTAGAGGACCTCGAACTGAAACCGCGGGTCGGCGGGCATCCGGACGGTGACGATGATCGGCGCCTGCAGGGCGTCGGGCAGGAGGGTCTCGAAGCCGAGCGCCCGGAGGCCGGCCACGAGCACCTCGCAGTTCCGGCGATAGCGGGCGCCGCGCCCCGCGACGCCGCCCTCCGCCGCGTGCTCGGCCAGGGCCTGATCGAGCGCGGCGATGACGTGCGTCGGCGGCGTGAAGCGCCACTGCCGCGTCTTCTCCATGGACGCCCACTGATCGTGAAGGTCGAGCGAGACCGACGGCGCCTGACCGCGGGCCGCCTCGAGCGCGGGCCGCCGGATGATGGCGAAGCCGATCCCGGGCACGCCCTCGAGGCACTTGTTCGACGAGGCAACGAGGGCGTCGAACGGCGTGCGCGCGGCGTCGAGTGGGAGCGCGCCGAACGCGCTCATGGCATCGATCAGCAGGCGCCGCCGGTGGCGCGCGGTGACCTGTGCGACGTCGTCGACGGGATTCAGGATGCCGGAGGTCGTCTCGCACTGGACCACCGCCACGTGGGTGATCGAGGGGTCGTCGCCGAGCGCATCGTCGAGGGCGGCGACCGAGACCGGCACGTCCTCGGGCGTGTCCTGGACGATGACCGCCCGCCGGTAGCGCTCGGCGATGCGCATCATCCGCTGCCCATAGGCCCCATTGGCGAGGATGAGGAGCTTGCCGTCGGCCGGCACGAGCGTGCCGATCATCGCCTCGACGATGAAGGTCCCGCTGCCCTGAAGCGGCACGCACACGTGACTCCCCTCGCCCCCGCCAGGTCCAGCAGCCGCTCGCACACGCGGGTGTTCATCGCGATGAACTCGCCGTCGCGGGAGCCCCAGTCGTGGAGCATCGCCTCCTTGGTCGACCGCGAGGTCGTCAGTGGACCCGGGGTGAGCAGGAATGGATCGCGTCGCATCGTGTCGCCTCCGTTCGGGGTCATGGGGCGCTCGGCCCGCTCACGCGCGCTCGACCTGGGTGAGGCAGTCGTCGACGATCGCGAGCGCCCGCTCGAGCTCGTCCCGGGTGATGACGAGCGGCGGCGTCAGCGTGAGGACATTCCCCGCGCTCACCTTGAAGGACAGCCCGCGCTCGAGGGCGAGGTACATGACGCGCTCGGCCTCCTCGGAGCGCGGGCGCCCCGGTGTCGCGGTCGCGCCCCAGCTCGATCCCCATGAGGAGCCCGAGCCCGCGCACGTCCGCGATCAGGCGATGCCGCGCTGCCATCTCGGCCATCAGCCCGAGAGCGTGCACTCCGAGCATCCGCGCGTGCTCGACCAGGCCCTCCCGCTCGATGTGCCCGATGGTGGCGAGCGCGGCGGCGCACGTCACGGGGTTCTTCTCATGGGTATAGTGGCCGAGCGCCCGGTCCGCCATGACGTCGAGCTCCGGCCGCGCGACCATGGCCGCCATCGGGAGGATGCCGCCCCGAGTCCCTTGCCGAGCACGAGGATGTCCGGCGTCACGCCGAAGTGCTCGGAGGCGAACATCCGGCCGGTGCGCCCGAGGCACTGCGGGATCTCGTCGAAGATGAGGAGCGCACCGGCGCGATCACAGGCCGCCCGGATCCGCGTCCAGTAGTCCGGATGTGGGATGGCGGGCGTGCTGCGGACGGGCTCGGCGATCACCGCGGCGACGTCTCCCTCCTTGTCCAGCACGTACTCGACATAGCCGGCGCAGCGGAGATCGCAGCGCCCGCCGCAGCCGAGGCCGCACCGGCGCGCATCGGGCGGCGGCACGTGCTCCGTGCCGGGCAGGAGCGGCCCGATGTCGCGCCGGAACATGCGCTCACCGCCCACGCTCGAGGCATCGAGCGACGCGCCGTGAAAGGCATCCCACATCGAGATGGTCTTGTGGCGGCCGGTCGCCGCGCGGGCGAGGCGCAGCGCCATCCCGACGGCGGCCGCCCCGCTCGGGCAGAAGAGGACTTGGCGAGATCGCCCGGCGTGATGCGCGCGAGCGTCCTCGCCAGCTCCACGGCCGGGCCGATTCGTGTAGCGCCGCGTGGAGAAGCTGAGCTGGTCGAGCTGGTCCTTGATCGCGGCCACGACGGCGGGGTTGGCGAAGCCCACCTGGTGCACGCTATTGCCGTGGAAGTCCATGTAGCGCCGGCCCTCGACGTCCTCCAGATAGATGCCGTCGGCCCGCGCAAGCACGTTCAGACAGGGCGTCGAGAGCGCCTGGTGCAGGAAGTAGCGCGCGTCCTCGTCGAGCCACCGCCGCGCCTCCACCCCGATGTGCCGGCGGCTCCACTCGGCGCGCGCGGGCGAGACGTTCACATCACCCTCGATACCCTCGAACGAGCGCGGATCCGGACCCGGTCCCATGGCAACCAAGAATGGCCCAGCCGAGACGCGATGTCACTGAGATCTTCGCCAACTCGGGTCTTGGCTTCCCAGACTAGCCGGGTGCCGCAAACGCCGCAGGACGCTCAAAAGGTCCAGATGCGAGGCGGCGCCCGAAGGCCGGCGCGCGAGGCGTAGTCTCTCTACGTTGAGCGCGCCCGGGCGAGGGCGCCAACGAAGCAGCTGGGCCCTTTTCAGCGTCCTGCGCTAAGTGAAGCAGCGGCCCTGGCCTAGGTGGCGGAGGGCCGCGGGCCGCAGGGTCGAGTAGAGCTGGCAGATCTTCTCGGCGACGCAGGGCCAGCGGTGCTCGGCGGCCCAACGGACGGCCTCGCGCCCGAGCCGCGCGCCCGCCTCGTCATCGGCGAGGAGCCCGGCCAGGCAGTCTGCCAGTGCGATGGGATCGCCCTCCGGCACGAGGTGGCCGGTGATTCCGTCCTGGATCGTCGTCGTGAGCCCGCCCACGCGCGAGGCGACCACGGGGCTGCCGCAGGCCATCGCTTCGAGCGCCACCATGCCGAAGGACTCGTAGTACGACGGCATCACCGTCGCGTCGGCCGCCGCGTAGAAGAGCCGGAGCCGGCGCTGCGGCTGGGCGCCGAGAAAGCGGACACGCCGCTCGAGGCCGAGCGCGCTGACCTGCTCGCGCATCTGGGCGCCATGTCCATTGTCGGGCTCATCCTGATCGCCGCCGATGATGAGCAGCGTGGCCTCTGGCAGCCGCACCATCGCGTCGAGCAGGGTCTCGAGTCCCTTGATCGGCTGCAGTCGCCCCACGTAGATCAGCAAGGGCTCGGGCCCGAGCTCGAGCAAGTCCTTGGCCGCCGCGCGACCCATCGGCTGGAACAACTCCGTGTCGACGCCGCACGGGATGACCTCGACGCGCTCGGCGCGCGCGCCGTAGTACCAGACCAGGTGCGCGCGCTCCACCACGTTGGCGGCGACGATGCGGTCGGCCTCGGCGATGATCCGCGACTCCTCGGCGATCCGCAGCTCGGGCTCGACCTCGGCCGCCGACTGCGCCACCGTGTTCTTGAGCCGCCCGAGGGTGTGGAACATCTGCACGAGCGGCGCGTCCCACATCTCGCGCAGGGCGAGCCCGGCCACGCCGGAGAGCCAGTAATGCGCGTGGATCAGGTCGTACTCGAGTCCCTGCTCGCGCCGGAACTGCTCCACGCCCGCCACGAAGTCGCCCAGGTGGGCGTGCACGTCCTCGCGCGGCATCGGGGCCTGGGGCCCTGCCGCGAGATGGATGACGCGCGCCCCGTGCCCCATCTCCACGACGCGCGGGATGGAGGAGTTCTGCGAGCGGGTGAACACGTCGACGTGCGCGCCCATGCGGCACAGCTCGCGGGCCGTCTCGCGGACGTAGACGTTCATCCCGCCCGTCTCCTTGCCGCCGGGCGCGGCGAGGGGGCACGTGTGCACGGACAGGATCGCGACCCGCAGCTTCACGGCAGGATCCGGACATTGAGGAGATGCTCAGGCGTCGGCCCGAAGTCCCGCTTGTACGACTCCTCGCCCCGCAGGAAGTCGAAGACGGGGACGCCGCGCTCGATCGCATCCCGGATCATGTGGGCGAGCAGCACGATGCCCGGCGCCAGGCGCGCGTGCGCGGGATCGAAGCCCGAATTGTACAGCCCGACGCTGCCGCCATGCTCCATGCACAGAAAGCTCGCCACGGGCACACCCTCGGACTCGAGAAACCACAGCCGCCCCCAGCCCCGGCGCGCGAGCGCGAGGGTGACGTCGCGGAAGAAGCGCTCCATGCGCGCGTCCATGAAGCGCGCCTTGCCGACCTTGGAGAGCCGGTGGAGGGTGAGAAACCGGCCGAGCGCCTCGTCCCATCCCTCGGCGCCCGCATGAACGCTCACGGTGACAGCAGGCAGCTCGCGCTCGAGCTTGCGCATCTTCCGCTTGAGCTCGTGGCGATCCTTGCCGGACAGCCGCGCCAGGTATTCGTCCCACGTCGCCGGGCAGCGCCAGCACCGGGCAGCGCTCCTCGACATCGGCGACCACGCGCAGCCCCCAGGACGGCGCGATCCGGGGCAGGATCTCGGCGGTCGGCGATGCCGCGCGGACAGCGTGGAGGTCCCATTCGACCCGCTGCGCGGCGCGGTGCTGCAAGAGGGCCTGCCAGACATCTTCCTCGCTGCCCGCCGCGGCGATCAGATCGAGATAGTCGGAGACCTCGACCCCGCCGAGGACGCGAAGCCGCTCCGGCCCGTCTTCGTAGAGCGGCAGGAGGCCAGCGAGGCCGCCGTCGTCATCGGTCACCGCGAGGATCTGCAGCGAATGATCGGGAGCGAAGGCGCGCGCCCACTCCGTCTGCCACGTCCAGGTGAGGAAGACGGACGGCGCCGCCGAGCGATCGAGCAAGCCGTTCCAGGACGCTTCGTCGAGGCCGCGTCAGGGCCGGCAGGACGTCAACCTTCATCGGCACCAGCCGCGTCGGCCATGCTTCCTCGCCATCGGCACCGTACATTCCGCTGCCTTGGCCGTTGCCTTGGCCATCGCCGTCGCCCTCGGCCATGGCCTCGTCCATCGCCCCTTCGAGGTCCTCGCCGAGATCCTCCCCCATCTCGTCGCCCATGCGCTTCATCATGCGCGCGACGCTGCGGGGATCGTTTTCGTCGAGGTCTCCGAACTGGGAGGGGTCGGACAGGGAATCGAGGCGGGCGTCTTCGGATTTGACGGTGGCGAAGCGGGACATGAGGCGGTGCAGCTCGGCGCTATCGCAGCGCGGACATCGGGGAGCCTCCTGGCTGGACAGGGAGCGCACCAGGATGCTCACCCGGCGACGACATCCCCGACAGTCATACTCGTAGATCGGCACGCGGTGGTCCTCCCCGGGATCTCGGCCTTTTGATGCGTGATTCTAGCACGCGGATTCAGCGCAACGTCAGGGGAGCGGGCGGGACGCCGGCGCTGTCGCCACTCCGCCTCCACCTGGGCGCGGTCGGCCGTGTCCTGGCCGAGCAGCTCCCGGATCTGCACGCCGTTGATGGCGGGGGCATCGCCGACATTGTTGTTCAGCTTGAAGTAGATGCGGCTCGCCTGCCCGTCGAGCCCGCGGCCGCGGGCGACGATCTCCGCGATCTCCGTCGAATCGTAGAGATACCCGTACTTCTCGGCCACCGTCGGCGCCTGCCCGCGGAGCTGCTTCATGAAGCCCTGCACATTGCGCCCGTGGAGCCGGATCACGGCGACCGGCGACGTCAGCGCGAGGTCGCTCGACACGTTCGCGGGGTGCGCGGCGTGTCCACCGAGACATACGTGAGCCCGCGCTCGGCCAGGAAGCGCAGCACCTCGTCGGTGTGATCCGGCAGCCACGAGGCGTCCCGGAACTCGACGGCGACGGTGATCCCGGGGAGCCGCTCGGGAAGCGTTGCGAGATAGTCGAGCGCCTCACGGCCATGGCGGAACCAGGGCGCCATCTGGAACAGGACATAGCCGAGCTTGCCCGCGTCGGCGAGCGGCCGCAGGGCCTCGCGGAACGTGGCGAATGCCCAGTCGCGGGCCTCGGCGGGAAAGACGGCATTGTCGATCCGGCCGCGCGCATCCGCCTTTGCGGCCGCCGGCAGCATCCCGGCGAGCGGCTCGGGCAGCCTTCCTGCGTCGAGGTGGTGCCCGGTGAGCAGCGCATAGGCCTTGACGCTGAACAGGAAGCCCGGCGGCGTTCGCTTCGCCCACAGCACCGCGTTCTGAGCGGACAGCGGGGCGTAGAAGGTCGAGTTGACCTCGACGCAATCGAAGAAGCGGCTGTACCACCAGAGGCGCTCCTCCGCCTTCATGCTCTTGATGGGGTAGAAGGTCCCCTGGTCGACCATGCTCTTGTCCTGCCAGGCGCAGAGGCCGACGCGATACTCCGTCGGGACGGGCGCGGGCGGCGTGTAGTGAACGAGCGGAGGCATCGCCCCAAGGTACCAGGGCCGGTGACGAACAGCGCGCGGGCGCGCCGACGCTATACTCGGTACCGCCCATGACGCCGCCGCTGTTCGACCTGAACCCCGCGCACGTCCGCACCCTGCAGGAAGTGGTGAGGCGCGGCAGCTTCTCGCGCGCCGCCGAGGATCTGCACCTGAGCCAGCCCGCCGTGAGCCTGCACATCCGTCAGCTCGAGGAGAAGGTGGGCCTGGCCCTGCGTGGAGCGCGTGGGCAAGCGCGCCTCCCCACCCGCGCGGGCGAGATCCTGCTCGAGCACGCCGAGCGGGCCTTCGCCGAGCTCGAGGCGGCGCGCCAGGCACTACAAGATTTGCGCGGCGTGGTGGGCGGGCGGGTGCGCGTGGGCACCGGCGCGACGGCGAGCATTCATCTGCTCCCCCGTGCTCCGGCGGCTGCGCGCGCGCTATCCCGCCATCGAGCTCGTGGTCGTCACCGGCAACTCGCGGGAGGTGGCCTCGGCGGTCGCCGCCAACCAGCTCGACCTCGCCGTCGTGACCCTGCCGGTGTCAGCGAGGGCGCTGGCCGTCGAGCCGCTGCGCGTCGATTCCCTCGTCGCCATCGCGCCCGCCGGCCGGCAGTGGCGCCGGCGCGCGCCGTTCACGCCCGCGGAGCTATCGCGCCACCCGCTGATCCTCTACGAGCGCGGCGGCAATATCCGGCAGGTCATCGACGAGTGGTTCCGCAAGGCGGGCGCCACTCCGCGCGTGGCGATGGAGCTCGGCAACGCCGAGGCGATCAAGAAGCTGGTGGGCGCCGGCCTCGGGCTCTCGCTCGCCTCCGCCATGGCCGTCGCGGCCGAGGTGAAGGCCGGCGTGCTGTCCGCCATCCCGCTCAGCCCGCCCCTCGCGCGCCGCCTCGCCCTGATCCGGCGGCGCGACAAGCCCGACACGCCGGCGCTGCGCGTCGTCCTCGCCGCCCTCGCCACCCTCAAGCCAAGGCCACGACCCTAATCCGCAGCGCCGATCAGGCGAGCGCGCCCATCGTGGGGATGACCTTCGGCGCCCATGAGCTCGATCGAGCGCATCGTCGTCGGGTGGTCCATCCGCGACTCCTGGGCCTCGAGGAGGAGATGGCCGATGCCGAGCTCCTTCTGGATGTACGCGAAGCGGTCGGCCACCTCGTCGGGCGTGCTCGCGATGATGAAGTGCTCGGCGATCAGCTCCTCGTAGCTCATCGCGGCGAGCGAGCGCGGCCGGGCGCGCAGGGCGAACTGATTGCCCGCGCGCGAGCGCATGCCGACGGGCGACATGAACTCGAGCGGCGCGCGCAGGGTCGGCCCCATGCGCCAGACGAAGTGGCGCCCCGCCTCGAGCGCCTTGGCCCGCGTGTCCGCGGTGACGGCGCAGATGAGAAAGCCCAGGTTGTCCGGCGTGACGGTGCGCCCGGCCTCGGCGGCGCCCTGACGATAGTAGTCGAAGAGCTCGCGGGCGATGTCGAAGGGCACCAGGAAGGGCACGTACGTGTAGCCGCGCTGCCCCGCCCAGATCGCCGTCTCCGGGCTCGCCGTGCCCGGAACCCAGATCGGCGGATGCGGCTTCTGAAGCGGCAGGCACCACGGATTGACGTGGCGGAAGTGGTAGTGCTTGCCCTCCCAGCGGAACGGCCCGGGATCCGTCCAGCACTTGAGCACCAGGTCGTGGCACTCCTCGAAGCGCTCGCGATTGTGCACGGGATTGGTATTGGCCCACCACGTCTCGACGCCGACGCCGCGCACGAAGCCGGAGAGCACGCGGCCGCCGGAGATGAGATCCGCCATGGCGATCTGCTCGGCCATGCGCACGGGGTTGTCCTCGATGGGCAGGATATTGCCGAGGAGCAGGATCTTCGCCCGCCGCGTGATGCGGCCGAGCACGGCCGCGGTCATGTTCACGCCCACGTTCACGCACGAGGGCGTGGAGTGATGCTCGTTGATCATGAGCCCGTCGAAGCCCGCCTGATCGGCGAACTCGTACTCGTCCAGATAGCGCTGGTAGTTCGACGCGGCGATGGCGGGGTTGAAGAAGCGATTGGGGAACTCGAGGCGGAGCGAGGGGTACTTGAGGCCCTCCTCGTCCGGGAACTCGTGATGCGGCATCTCGCTGAAGTAGTAGAGCTTCACGGCCGGGCCCCTCCCAGGAAGTCGATCACGAGGCGCGCGAAGGCGTCGGGCTGCTCGATGGGCGGCAGGTGGCCACAGCCCTCGAGCACGGACAGCGTGGCGTTCGGCAGGAGCCGGCGGTACTGCTCGCCGCACTCGACGGGCACGATGCGGTCCTCACGGCCCCACACGATCAGCGCCGGGTTCGTCACGCGCGGCAGGAAATGCGCGAGCCGCGGATTGTGCATGTAGGGCTTCCACGCCAGGCGCGCCGTCATCTCCTGGTTGCGCGTGGCGATCTCCACCTCGGCGGGCGTCGGCGGCCGGCCGTAGAGCTCCTCCCACTCCGGAATCGTCTTCGGGTCGTGGACGGTCATCGCCCGGAGCTGCGGCGCCGGGTAGTAGAAGACGTCGAGGATCTCGCCGGTCTCGGGCTTGAGCCCGGCGGGCGACACCAGCACGAGCCGGTCGATCGCGCGCGGGCTCATGGCCGCCATCTCCGCCGCCGTCCACCCGCCGATCGATTGGCCGAGCAGGTGGGGCCGGCCGAGACCGGCGGCCTCGATGAACCAGAGGTAGAACCGCGCGAGGTCGTCGACCGTCTCCATCCAGTCCGCGTCGCCCGATCGCCCGAAGCCCGGATGCGTGGGCGCCCACACCGTGTAGCGCTCCGCCACCTGCCGGAGCCATCGCGTGAAGCCGCGATTGCCGCCGGCGCCGTGCAGCACCAGCAGCGGATCGCCGCGTCCGCCTTTCCACACGTGGACGTCGATACCGCCGACCGACATCGTCTCCTCGCGAGGCTCCATGCGCAGTCTCCCGTCGTCGTCTGGGATCCGGTTTCCCGGCCACTCTACCAGGGAGACCCTGGCGGGAACAGGGCCTCGGCCACTCGAGCTTTTCCTGCGGCCGTTGGCCGGAATCAGGCGTGGCCGGTCGTGTGTTCCGGGTGGCTTCCGATAGACGGAATTGCAGAAATTCTGCTAGCATGATTCTGGAGGTGGATCGATGGCTTCTCGCACGCCTGGCACGCCGACGGCCCTGATCGTCTCTCCGAGGGGCCAAATCACCTTGCCCAAGCCCGTGCGCGCTCGCCTGCGGCTCGCCCCCGGCTCGGTTCTGCTGCTACGGGAGGAGGCCGGGAGGATCGTCCTGGATCCCCGCTGCGGTGACTCCAGTCTCGCTCTATGCCGACGAGGAGATCGAGCGCCTGGTCGAGGCGGATCGCGCCAACCCGGATGAGCGGGCGGCGCTCCGCCGCCGCTGGGGCTTGAAGCCGGGCGCGCGGCGCCGTCGCGGTCGTGGCTGAACTCCGTGTCTTCCTTGACGCCAACATTCTCTTCACCGCCGCATACAGCCCTGACGGCCTCTCGGCGCTGCTGATCGAGCTGGGAGCAGCCGGCCGCGTCACGCTCCTGACCTCGCCCCTTGCGATCGTCGAGGCCGAGCGGAATCTCGAGGCTGAAGCGACCGTCTGCGCTGCCCATCCTGCGCGGGAGCCTTACCGCCGTTCAAGTCGCCGGAGAGCCGGCGCCCGGCGACGTCGAGCGGCTGACGCCTCCGGACTTATCTTCGAAGGATCGGCCCCTCCTCGCGGCGGCGATCGTCGCCCACGCCACCCACTTCGTGACGGGCGACGTGGCGGACTTCGGACGCTGGATGGATCGGCGCGCACGGTTGCCGCTCCGGGTCATGACGCCACGGCAGTTCCTCACGGAGGTGCACCCGTAGACCGCCTCAGTGGAAGTTGTGAGAAGGAACGGCCGTGAGCCGGTGGCGCAGCGGGGCGAGGCGCTCGGCCTGGACGGAGACGACATTGTCCTGGTGCTGGAGCGTGCCCTCCACGTAGAGGAATGGCTCGTTCACCAGCGCGAGCCGGTAGCGGTGGAACAGGGCGGGGCGCACGATCACGTTGATGAGCCCGGTCTCGTCCTCCAGGTTCAGGAAGACGAAGCCCTTGGCCGTTCCCGGACGTTGGCGCACCACCACCGCGCCCGCCACGCGCACCCAGGTGCCGTGGGGCATCGTCGCCAGATCCGACGCCCGCGACCCGCGCATCCGATCGAGCCGCGCCCGGTGGAACTCCATCGGATGGGGCCCCAGGCTCAAGCCGGTGCCCTCGTAATCCGCGACGATCAGCTCTCCCGGCGTCATCACCCGAAGTGGCGAGGCCTCCGGCGGATCCGGGAGCGCGTCATACAAGACCCCGCGCGGACGGACAGCGCGCTCGGCGTCCCAGAGCGCCGCGCGCCGCTCGGGCTCGAGGCTCGCGAGGGCGCCGACTCGGGCGAGCTGCGTCAGCTCGTCGCGGCGCACCTCCGTGCGCTTGACCAGATCGGCCGCCGAGGCGAAGGGCACCCGCCGGCGCTCCTCCTCGATGCGCTTGCCCATTTCCTCACTCAAGCCCTTGACGTAGCGCAGCCCGAGCCGCACCGCCTCGTCGGGCTCGATGGCGCAGAGCCATCCGGAGAAGTTGACGTCGGCGGGATGGATCACCTGCCCGTGCCGCTGGGCATCCCGCACGATCGTCGCCGGGTGATAGAACCCCATCGGCTGATTGTTGAGGAGCGCCGCGTAGAACGCCGCCGGATGATGCCGCTTGAGGTAGGCGCTGGCATACGCGAGCAGCGCAAAGCTCGCCGCGTGCGAGTTGTGCACCACGAGATCATTGGCGATGAAGTTGTGGTCCTCCTCGACGTGCAGGTCGTACGTGTCCCGCTCACCGACCAGCTCGACCGCGGTGACCCGATCCCAGCAGAGATCGGAGCCCGCCAGGCGCGCCGCGATGTAGCGCCCGGGCCCGAGATGCGCCAGGGGACACCATCCATCCATCGTCAGCAGCGGATGCTCGGGCGTCGCCATCAGCTCCCGGCCGAGGGAGGTCCGCAGGCGATAGACCATCCGCGGGCCGCTCGACGTGGCGGCGAGCACACGGCGCTTGCGCAGCTTCATGGCCGGGTCGCAGGCGAGCGTGTGCTCGACGCGCACGCATCCGTTCACGACATCCTCGATCCTCACCCATCCGCCGGTGTCGGCGTCGATCACCCGGGTCTCGCCCACGACGCATTCCGGAAACCCGTAGAGCGCGAAGGCGGTGATGGATCGGATGATGCTCTCGGCCTGCTCGCCCACAATGCCCTGGCGGGTCATGCCGGCGCGGAGCTTTGCCTCCACGGCCTGCATGGCGCGCTCAGAGCGCTTGAAGCCGAAGGCGCGCCGCAATTCCTCGGCCTCGCCGCCGGTGAAGCCCGCCGTCGCCATGGCCATGCGCAGCGAGCTGCTCCTGGAAGAGCGGCACGCCGAGCGTGCGCCTCAAGATGGGCTCGAGAGCCGGATGGGGCACGCGTCGGCTTCTCGCGCCCGGCGCGGCGGCGGAGATAGGGATGCACCATGTCGCCGACGATGGGGCCCGGCCGGATGATCGCCACCTGCACCACGAGGTCGTAGAAGCACTCGGGCCGCAGGCGCGGCAAGGTGGCCATCTGGGCGCGGCTCTCGACCTGGAAGACGCCGATGGTGTCGGCCTGCTTCAGCATGTCGTACACCGCGGGGTCCTGGGGCAGATGGGCGAGGTCGACCGAGCCGCCGCGCCGCCGGATCATCTCGAGCGCGTCCTCCAGGAGCGCCATCATGCCGAGGCCGAGGAGATCCACCTTGACGATGCCGAGGGCGGCGCAGTCGTCCTTGTCCCACTGGATCACCGAGCGGCCCGGCATGGTGGCGGGCTCGAGCGGCACCACGCCGTCGAGCCGGCCCTGACAGATCACCATGCCGCCCGAGTGCTGGCCGAGATGCCGCGGCAGGTCCTGGATCGCCGTCCACACGCGCGCGAAGTGCTGGATGCGCAGGTCGCCGGGATCGCAGCCGGCCTCGCCGAGATGCGCGGTGAGCGTATCGCCGGGATCCTTGTACTCCCAGTTGCTGACGAGCTGGGACAGCCGCTCGATGAGATCGGCGGGCAGCGCGAGCGCCTTGCCGACCTCCCGCGCCGCGCTCCGGCCGCGATAGGTGATGACGTTGGCGGTCATCGCCGCGCCGAGCCGGCCATAGCGCTCGTAGACGTACTGGATGACCTGCTCGCGGCGGTCGCCGCTCGGCAGGTCGAGGTCGATGTCCGGCCACTCCCCGCGCTCCTCGGAGAGGAAGCGCTCGAAGAGCAGCTCCATCCCCACCGGATCGACGGCGGTGAGCCCGAGCGCGTAGCACACGGCGCTGTTGGCGGCCGAGCCCCGCCCCTGCACGAGGATCTCGTTCCGGCCGCAGTACTGGACCAGGTCCCAGACGATGAGGAAGTAGCCGGCCAGGTCGAGGCGCCCGATCACGTCGAGCTCGTGCGCGATCTGGCGGCGCGCCTTGTCCGCGAGCTCCCCGTGCCGTAGCGCGTCCGCGCGCCCGCCTCGCGAGAGCGCGCGGAGGTAGCCGATGGGCGTCTCGCCCGGCGGCAGCGGATAGTCGGGGAACTGGTAGCCGAGGTCCTTGAGGGTGAAGCCGAGCCGGAGCGACAGCTCGCCCGTATTCGCCACCGCCTCGGGACAGTCGGCGAAGAGCCGCTCCATCACCCGCCCGCTCTTCATGAAGCGCTCGCTGTTCTGCGAGAGGAGCCGCCCCGCGGCATCGAGGGTCGTGTGCTCCCGGATGCACGTCAAGACGTCGAGCAGCGGCCGGTCCTCGCGGGCGACGAGCCGGGGCGCATTGGTGGCGACGAGCGGCAGGCGGAGGCCGGCCGCCCGCGCGCGCAGCCAGTCGTTCTGCGCCTCCTGGGCGCGGGACAGATGGCGCTGCAGCTCGACGTGGACGTTGAAGCGGCCGTAGACGGTCACCAGGCGCTGGAGGAGATCGCCCGCGCCCTCCACGTCACCCCGGGCCAGGCGCGCCGCCACCGGGCCCCCGGCGCCGCCCGTGAGGCAGACCAGCCCCGCCGCGTGCTCGACGAGATCGTCGAAGGTGGCCGCGCCCTCGCCCTTGGGTGCGCGCATCTTGATGCGGGTCAAGAGCCGGCAGAGGTTCTTGTACCCCTCGCGGTCCTCGACCAGGAGCGGGAGCCGACCGCCGCCGTCGAGCGTCACCTCGGCGCCGACGATGGCCTTGAGGCCGAGGCGCGTGCACGCGCGGTAGAGCTGGGGCGCGCCGTAGAGGCCGTCGGCGTCGACGAGCGCCACGGCGGGCTGCTCGAGCTGCGCCGCCCGCTCGGCCAGGGCCTCCGGCAAGGGCGTCGCCTCGAGAAAGCTGAAGGCGCTCCGGGCGTGCAGCTCGACGTACATCCCTGAGCCCCGCGGATCAGACCAGCCCCAACGGTGGGACGATACGCGTCCCATGGCGTTGGCGGAATTCTGCGAGAGTCATTCGATGCGGGCTCAGTCGTAGATGCCGTCGAGCCACCAGGCGGAGCCGTCTTGAGTGAGCCGGCAGATCACGCCCTCGCCCAGCTCCACGTCCCATTCGTCGTGAAGCCAGGGGCGCTCGGTCCACCACTCTCCCGACACGCGCCACGGCCCCGCGCTGATGACGATCCGCGCGGCGAGCCGCCGCGAGCGGAGCTCGACCGGGCGGCCGGCGACCAGCGTGACGCTGGCGGGAAGCGGCGGGCGGAAGCGGCGCAAGGCGAGCGCCGCGCGGACCCTCTCCCCGGCCCGCTGTGCTCGTCGACGAATGCGTCGGGGCATGATAGGGCGCGAGCTCGACCGCGTCGGGGCGATGGCTGTCGAGCGGCACGGGGACGCCGATCTGCTGCGCGCCGACCAGGGCGGCGAGCCGGGCGAGCGTCGCCGTGACGAGCCGCGGGCTCGGGCGCGAGGGATCGCCCAGGGACGTCTGCGCGGCGGGGACCCGCACCGGCCGCGCCCGGAGCGTCACCGCCACCACCGCGCCGCGCCGGAGGATGGGCTTCGAGGGAGGCCCGGAGCAGCGCCGTGACGGCCGCGCGCTCGCTCAGGGGAACGGCCGGCACGCAGCTTCCCTCGTGACGGCGGCGATCGGCCAGGTGGCAGACCCACTCGAACTGATCCGCCGAGCGCCCGCGCCGGGCGAGCTGATCAGAGATCCGCCCGGCGAGCGTCGCCAGCAGCTCGACGAGCGGCCCGAGCGCCTCCACCGCATCGTCGAGCGCCGCCGTCTCCTCGAGGATCGGCGGCGGCGCCCAGGGGCGGAGCGGGCGGGGATCCTCGCCCCGCGCGAGCTGCTGCAAGCGCGGCCCTTCACCGCCGAGGCGCTCGAAGAGCGCGGCGGAGGGCAGGGCGGCCAGCTCGCCCAGGGTGCGGATGCCCCAGCGGTCGAGCCGCGCCGCCATCTCGGGAGGAAGATCGAGGAGCGCCACCGGAGCCGGCGCCAGAGTACGCCGCATCGCCCTCGGGCTCGACGACGGTGATGCCATCGTGCAAGCGGCAGGCGAAGCGCGCGCTGATCCGGCTGCCCGCGATGCCCACCCGGATCCCCTGCCCGCGCTCGCCCGCTGCCGCCACGAGACGCCGGGCGAGCTGCTCCTCGCTGCCAAAGAGCCCGCGGAGCCCGGTGGCGTCGAGATACACGTGATCGGCGCCGCCTTCCTCCACCCGTGGCGAGTGGGCGAGCGCGACCTCGAGCAGCTCGCGCGAGGCGGATGGCACCGCCGCCGACTCATGGACGAGGAGACAGGCGATGCGCCTCATAGCCGCCACTCGATCGCCCATGCGCCCGGCGCGCCCCCACAGCGAGAGCGGAGGATCCGGGCCTCGGAATCCAGACCCGCGAGGCGGGTGGGACGCGGCACGCCGATCCATCGCGCCTGCCGCCGATGCAGCTCGACCACGAGGGCGGCGGCGCTACCGGTCAGGCGATGCGGGACGCGGAGGACCAGGATGGCGGACGTCCCCTCCACCGCGCGCTGCAGCCTGAGGCCGAGCGAGGACGAGACGCCATGATCGCGGGTGAGCGGCCCCTCGCCGAGATCGAGCGCCACCACCGCGAAGCCCGGACAGCGGGCGAGGAGATCGGCGGCGCGAAGGGCCGACTCGAAGCCGCCCCCGCACTTCACCCACAGCAGGCGCGAGAGCTCCACGCCCGACGCCATGGCCGAGGCGGCATCGAACGCGTCGGCGGCATCGACCAGCGCGACCTGGCCGCCCGCCGTCGTGGCGCGGGCGAGCAAGGCCAGGAGCAGGCTGCTGCCTCCGGAGGACCGGGGACCGACGATCTCGCTGAGCCTTCCTGCGGGGAAGGCGCTGAGCAAGAGATCTATCCCTCGAGGGTCCCACCCTGGCGGGGGCAAGGATTCCACCGAGATAGCCATTTGACCGAGCCGTTGTCCGAGTGAGCCTAAACTACACATCATTTGTTGAGTAGTCAATGCCCAAAAGTCCTCGGTTTCCACACCCCTTGACAAGACCTTCGTATGAGGTCACATCTGTGATCTCGCCGGCTCGATCACCCGACACTCGATTCAATCGCATGGGAAAGGACGGTCGCCGTGGTTAAACACTCCTCTCGATCCGTTTCGCCCCCGCGGCCTACATCTCGCAGTTCGGCCGGACAACCGCGCGCGCACGTTCGACGCGCTTCCCGGACACCTCGACTTCCGCGATCGCATCTACACGCCGACGCTCGTCGAGGTTCCCAGCACCCTCTCCCTGGAATCGTACCGGGCCGCCAAGGTTCCGATCCTCGACCAGGGGCAGGAGGGCGCGTGCACCGGCTTCGGCTTGGCCACCGTCGCCAACTTCCTTCTTCGCATCCGGAAGCAGGTCCCCGACACCGGAACTGTCAGCCCTCGCATGCTCTACGAGATGGCAAAGCGCTACGACGAATGGCCCGGGAGGACTATTCGGGATCGAGTGCTCGCGGCGCAATGAAGGGCTGGCACAAGCACGGTGTGTGCGGCGAGACGGACTGGCCCTACACCACCAGTCCCAAGGCCGATCCGACCTATCGCCAACTGACGCACGAGCGGGTCGTGAAAGCCTGCGAACGGCCGCTCGGTGCCCACTACCGCGTCAACCACAAGGACATCGTGGCGATGCACAGTGCCATCGCCGAGACGCGCATTCTGTACGCCACCGCCTCGGTGCATGAGGGCTGGCACCGACGTCAAGGCCGACGGCCTCATTCCCTTCACCAAGGGGAATATCGGCGGGCACGCCTTCGCCATCGTCGCCTACGACCGCAACGGCTTCTGGATTCAGAACTCGTGGGGCAAGAATTGGGGCAATGCCGGCTTCTGCAAGATCACCTACGACGACTGGCTCATCAACGCCACCGACGTGTGGGTCGCCAGGCTCGGCGCTCCGGTCTCGCTCCGCACCGCGGCCGCGCAGGCCATCGGCAAGTCCGCGGCCGCCGCCCAGTCCTCCACGTATTCCTACAGCGATCTTCGCCCGCACATCGTCAGCATCGGGAACAACGGCCTTCTTCGCCCCGGCGGAACGTTCGGCACCTCCACGGACGACGTCCGCGGCATCTTCCAGTCTGACTTCGCGCGGATCACTCAGGGATGGAAGAGCAAGCGAATCCTGCTGTACGCCCACGGCGGGCTGACTGACGAGGACTCGGCGATTCAACGGCTCGCAGACCTCCGGGCGTCGCTCCTCGATGCCGAGGTCTACCCGATCTCGTTCATCTGGAGGACCGACTTCTGGTCCACGGTGTCGAACATCTTGCGCGATGCCATCCGTCGCCGTCGGCCAGAGGGTATCCTCGACAACACCAAGGACTTCATGCTCGACCGCCTCGATGATGGGCTGAGCCCGTCGCCCGCCTCGATCGGCGGCAAGGTTCTGTGGGACGAGATGAAGCGGGAGAATGGGCTGGCCAGCACGACGGCCGCTCAAGGCGGGGCCCGGTTTGTCCTCGATCAACTCGCCGCGCTTGTTGGGAAGCACAAGGATCTCGAGATCCATCTGGCGGGCCACAGCGCAGGGAGCATTTTCCTCGCACCCTTCGTGCAGCGCCTCACCGCGCGCGGGGCCGCCAGGTTGGCCCAGACCGTGGCGTCATGCACGCTCTGGGCACCGGCCGCGACCGTCGATCTCTTCAAGCAGTGCTACGTGCCTGCGATCAAGTCCGGCTGGATCGAGCGCTTCGCGCTCTTCACGCTCGACGATCGCACCGAACAGGACGACAACTGCGCCGACATCTATCACAAGTCTCTGCTCTACCTGGTCTCCAACGCGTTCGAGGAGAAGCAGCGGATTCCCGTGATCCGGGACGGCATTCCCATCGTCGGTATGGAGAAGTTCATCCGCGACGACAAAGACTTGATGCAGCTCTTCGAGCGCCCCAATGCCGAGTGGGTGCGCGCTCCCAACACCGTTCCCGATGGCAAGGAAGGCGCATCACGATCCGCGCACCACGGAGATTTCGACGACGACCCCTCGACCCTGCGTGCGACTCTCGCCCGCATTCTCGACGCCAAGACCGATCGGTCGTCGTTCAACTTCCAGCGCTCGGCATCGTCGGCGTCGACGATTCGGCGGCGGTTGGCCTGAGACGACCTCGGCAGGCGGCTACCGCCCGGCCAGCAGCAAGCCCTCGAATCGCGCCGTGGCCCGCGCCCAATCGAACTGCGTCGTGACGAAGGCCTGGCCGTCGCGGGCGATCCGGTCCCGGAGCGCTCCATCCTCGACCAGCCGCCCCAGGCCCCGAGCCAGGGCGTCCACGTCGCGGCGCGGCGCCACCACCGCCGTGCGGCCGTCGATCGCGTAGTCCCGGCAGCCGCCATTGTCGTACGTGCAGAGCGCGGCGCCGCAGGCCATCGCCTCCATGGGCGGCATGCCGAGCCCCTCGTCCCAGGACGGGCAGAGATAGATCGGGCAGCGGCTATAGAGCCAGGCCAGCCGCGCCCTGTGGCGGGTCGGCGAAGAACTCGTCGTACGGCGAGGCGCCGGCCGGCGGCTTGACGCCGAAGCCGATGAGCCGGAGGCCGGGGTTCTGCGCCTTCACCCGCCGCGCGACCTCGATCCCCTCGGCCACCCCTTTCCACGGGTACTCGTGGTGAAGCATGAGCGTCGAGAGGCGGCCATCCCGCGCCTCCGGGACGGGATGAAACAACGCGGGATCGACGGGGTGACGACCACCGCCGCGGGGCTCGCGAAGCGCTCCGCCATGACGTCGGCGAGCCACGTGGAGATGACGATCTTCCTGAGCGGCAGCCGGTACGTCTCGTCCACCCGCGCCGCGTCGCCGTGGTAGAGGCTCTCGTAGTGCTGGACGAGGTAGAACTTGGCGCCGCACCGCGCCGGCGCCTCGGCCACCGGCCCCGCCGATTGCCAGGCCGTCGCGATCAACGCATCCCCGTCCGGCAGATCCGCCGCGCTCCACGCGGGAACCCAGACGACGCGGGCCCGCAACGTCGGCATCCAGGCCGGCGCGCGCGGAAACCGGTTCCGCCACCAAGCCCGGACCATCCGCCGCGCCGGCACCACGATGCTCACCTGATGGCCGCGCGCCACGAGCCGATCGGCATGTGTCAAGATCGCCCGCACGCCCCCAGCAATCCGCAAATGAGGACAAAGAAACGTAACCCTCACACAACCCCACGCCCGTCTTTGGGCTTTCCAGTCTACCGCCAAGGACCCCAGGAGGTCGAGAACGGTCCAGCTGCGAGGCGGCGCCCGAAGGCCGGGCGCGAGGCGTAGTCGCTCTACGTTGAGCGCCCGGACGAGGGCGCCAACGAAGCAGATGGGCCGTTATCGGCCTCCTGGGATTAGATCGCCATGGAGATTTGGCCGGTGCGTCGATACGCCGCCGGATCGAGCACCACGTTCACGCACGTGACCTCGTCCGCGGCGAGCGCGCGCGTGAGCGCGGGCCCGATCTGCCCCGGCTCGGTCACGTGCACGCCGCGGCCGCCGAGCGCCTCGACCATCCGGTCGAAGCGCGTGAACGGCAGCGACGTCCCCACCGCGCGCTCCGCCCCGAAGAAGGAGAGCTGGGGATTTCGGATCTGTCCCCACCCGCCGTCATTGCCGATGATGACCGTAATGGGCAAGCCGAAGCGCACGGCGGTCTCCATCTCCATGCCGTTGAGCCCGAACGCGCCGTCGCCCGCGATCAGGAGCACGCGCCGGGCGGGGTGAAGGAGCTTGGCCGCGATGGCGAAGGACGGGCCCACGCCGAGGCAGCCGAAGGGTCCGGGGTCGAGCCACTGGCCGGGCGAGGTCACGGGACGAACTTGGAGGCGCAGCCCACCACGTCGCCGCCATCGCCCACGACGATGGTGTCCGGCGTCACGGCGGCGGCGATCTCCGCCGCCCAGCGGTAGTGCGAGACGGGCACCTGGTCGGAGGTGCTCTCGGCGAGGAGCTTGTCGCGGGCGTCCCGCTCTCGCTCGGCCAGACGAGCTGCACCATGCGGCCGACGCGCGCCGGCACGCCGGCGGGCAGCGCGACGACGAGCTGATCGAGGATGCGGCCGATATGTCCGCAGAGGCCCATCTCGAGCGGGCGGTTCCGCCCGAGCTCCTCGGGATCGCAGTCGATCATGACGACGCGCGCATCCTCGGCAAAGCTCGGCGGCCGTCCGTAGCCGAGGCGGAAGTCGAGCGGCGCGCCGAGCACGAGGACGAGGTCGGCGTGGGCCAGCGCGAACCCGCGCGCGTGCGCGAAGGCGGCCGGGTGATTCGGCGGCAGCGAGCCCCGCCCCGCCCCGTTCATGAAGACCGGGATGCCCGCGGCCTCCGCGAAGCGCCCGAGCGATGCCGCGGCGGCGTCCCAGTAGACGCCGCTGCCCGCCATCACGAGCGGGCCGCTCGGCCCGCGCGATCAACTGGGCGAGCCGGTCGACGTCGGCGGGATCGGCGAGCGCGGCGCTGCGGTGCACGTAGCCGCTGGGAATCGGGGCGAGCCGGTCCTCGATCACGGTCATCAGCAGATCCACGGGGATCTCGACGAAGACGGGCCCCGGGCGCCCGGTGAGCGCGGTGCGGATCGCCGTGGTGAGCACCTCGGGGATCTGCCGCGTCTCGGCGACGGTCCACGAGCCCTTGGTGATCGGGCGCAGGAGCGCGACCTGCTCCGTCTCCTGAAGCGCCCCGAGCCCGCGCAGGCCGAGCGGCGCCGCGCCGCCGATCAGGAGCAGCGGGCTCCGCGCTGAATGAGCATTGGCGACACCGGTGACGGCGTCGGTGACGCCGGGCCCGGCGGTGACCGCGGCCACGCCGATATTGCGGGTGAGCCGCGCATAGGCGTCGCCGGCATGGGCGCAGGCCTGCTCGTGGCGCATGTCGACGACGGCGATGCCCTCGCTGAGGCAGCCGTCGTAGATCGGCAGGATGTGGCCGCCGCAGAGCGTGAAGATGTGGCGCACGCCGGCTTGCTTGAGCGTCCGCGCTACGAGGTGTCCGCCGTTCAGATCAGTCACGGCGCTCTCCTCTCAGATCCTAATCCGGGTCATTGGGCTGCAGCTCTCGCCGGCGCGTGTCGCGATGGGCTCGGGGATGTGGACGACTTCGAGCTTGAGGCGATCAGGGTCTTCGAAGAAGACGGCGTAGTAGCCGGGGCGGTACTCGGGAACTCGCGCGGCGTCGTCGTAGAGGGGACGAGTCCGCGCGGGGCGAGGAACTCTTCGGTGAAGCGGTCGACGTCTGTGCGGTGGGGGACGCGGAAGGCGATGTGGTTGAGGCCGGTGCGCTTGCGGTGAAAGCCCGGGGCGGTGTGACCGCCGGCGGTCTCGATGAGCCAGATGGACGTGCGGCCGTCGGAGTAGCCGGCGACGCGCGCGTCGTCGTGGACGCACTGGAATTCGAGATAGTGGAGGAGATCGCGGTAGAAGGGCAGCGAGACCGCGGCATCGCGGACGTTCACCTGGATGTGGTAGACGAAGGCCTTCATCGTCACCAGAACTTCTCCCACTTGACGGACTTGCGATCCATGCCCTTGGCGACCAGCGCCTGGCGCACGCGGTCGATGGTGTCTCCGCCGCCGCACACGTAGACGATGAGGCGGTCGACGCTGTGGACGAGGCGGTCCACCACCTCGGCGGGCTCGCCTCGCTCGCCGCGCCACGCCGCTGGCGGCTCGCGGAGGGCGGGCAAATAGGAGAAGGCCGGAGTAGCGCCGGGCCAGCGAGCGCAGCTCGGCATCGTAGAGGAGCCAGCGAGGGATCGCGCGCCCAGTAGATGAGCCCGTTGGGGCGGCCGTAGCCGGTCTCGTAGAGATGCGTGAGGATGGAGCGCATCGGGGACGATGCCGATCTCTTCGGCCACGAAGAGCGCGCGGCGGGGATCGGCGCGGTTGAGCACGAAGGCACCGGACGGACCCTTGAAGCGCACGCGCTGGCGCCACCTCGAGTCCGCGCAGCCACTGGGAGCCGATCCCCCAGGCGTCAGGTCGACGGAGAGCGTCAGGACATCGCGGCGCGTCGGCGAGGACGCCATGCTGAAAGGCGCGCACGGTCTTGGGGACCGAACGGCACCGAGATCCATTGCCCGGCCTGGAACGCAAAGGCCGCGGGCGCGTCGACGCGAGGTCCACCTCCAACACGTCGGCGGTGAGGCGGCGCACCGCTGTCACCTCGGCCTCCCACTCCCGCACTTTCATCCGCGGCGCCATCGGCGCGCCCCAGGAGGTCGAGAACGGTCCAGCTGCGAGGCGGCGCCCCGAAGGCCGGGCGCGAGGCGTAGTCCCTCTACGTTGAGCGCCCGGCCGAGGGGGCCAACGAAGCAGATGGGCCGTTCTCGGCCAGGCCCCAGGAGGTCGAGAACGGTCCAGCTGCGAGGCGGCCCCCGAAGGCTGGGCGCGAGGCGTAGTCCCTCTACGTTGAGCGCCCGAGCCGAGGGGCCAACGAAGCAGATGGGCCGTTCTCGGCCAGGACTCCAGGAGGTCGAGAACGGTCCAGCTGCGAGGCGGCCCCCGAAGGCTGGGCGCGAGGCGTAGTCCCTCTACGTTGAGCGCCCGGCCGAGGGGCCAACGAAGCAGATGGGCCGTTATCGGCCAGGCCCAGGAGGTCGAGAACGGTCCAGCTGCGAGGCGGCCCCCGAAGGCTGGGCGCGAGGCGTAGTCCCTCTACGTTGAGCGCCCGGCCGAGGGGCCAACGAAGCAGATGGGCCGTTATCGGCCAGGCCCAGGAGGTCGAGAACGGTCCAGCTGCGAGGCGGCCCCGAAGGCCGGGCGCGAGGCGTAGTCCCTCTACGTTGAGCGCCCGGCCGAGGGGGCCAACGAAGCAGATGGGCCGTTATCGGCCTCCTGGGAGGCGCGGGAGGATGTCGGCGGCGATGGCCTCGATCTGGTCGCGCTCGTCCGCGGGGTCGCCGATGGGATTCATCAGAAAATAGCCGCAGCCCGCCGCGGCGAAGCGATCGAGCTGCTCGACGCATTGCTCGGGCGTGCCGATGACGCCGTACTTGCGGGCGAGCGGCCCGAAGTCCTGCGCATAGCGCCGGCTGAGCCGCTCGACCCAGCGCCGCTCGGCGCTCTCGTAGTCACGCCCCACCGTGATGAACGTGAGATGCGCGGCCACGAACCCGTCGAGGGATCGACCCGCCTCCGCGGCCGCCGCGCGGATCTTGTCGAGGCTCTGCCGGTAGCGATCGGGCTGGACGACGTAGGACACCCAGCCATCCCCTGCCGCCCCGCGCGCGCCAGCGCGGCGTCGGACCGGCCACCGATCCAGATGGGCGGCGCGGGGCGCTGCACGGGCTTGGGATCGATGCTCACGCCCTCGAACGCGGTGAAGCGGCCCTTGAAGGTGGCGGGCGAGTCACGCCAGAGCGCGCGCACCACCTCGATTCCCTCGGTGACCCGGGCGCCGCGCTCGTGGTGCGGAATCCCGCAGGCCTCGAACTCCTTCGGGTTCTCACCGCCCACGCCGACGCCGAAGATGAGCCGGCCGCCCGACAGCGCGTCGAGCGTCCCGGTGATCTTGGCCGCCACCGTGGGATGGCGGAGGGCCAGGAGATAGACCGCGCTGCCGAGCTTGATCCGCCGCGTGATGCCGGCGTAGGCGGCGAGCAGCGTCAGCGACTCGTAGATCGGGTTGTGAAAGGACACGTGGTCGCCCGTCCACACCGAGTCGAAGCCGAGCTCCTCCACGCGCCGCGCCAGCGCGAACTGCGCCTCGGGCGGATGCAGCGAAAGAAAGGCACCGAAGCGAAGCGCCACGATCAGGAGATTGTCGGACAAAGCGCCGCTAGAGCGATGAGAAGGGCTCAGCGGCGAGGCGGCGCCCGAAGGCCGCACGCGAGGCGTAGTCTCTCTACGTTGAGCGTGCAGTCGAGGGCGCCAACGAAGCAGATGGGCCCTTCATCATCGCTCTAGCGGGGAAGGCGTCCTTGACGCCGCCGTCCACCGTGATGGTGCAGCCGGTGGTCTTGGCCGAGCGGTCGGACGCGAGGAACAGCACCGCCTCGGCCACGTCCTCGGCGAGGATCGGCCGGGCCAGGATATTGCGCTTGCGGTAGAAGTCCTCGAGGTCCTCGACCGCGATGCCCTGGGCCCGGGCGCGCTCGCGCCGGATCTCCTCCGACCAGAGCTTGGAGTCGCGGAAGACGGCGTCGGGATTGACCAGATTCGACCGGATGCCGTGGGGCCGCCCTCGAGCGCCAGCACCTTGGCGAGCTGGGCCTCGGCGGCCTTCGACGCCGAGTACGCGGCGAAGTCCTTGCCGGGCGACATGACGTTCTTCGTGGCGACGAAGACGAAGGCGCCGCCGAGGCCCTGGGCCTTCATGATGCGCAGCCCCTCGCGCGCCACCAGGAAGTGGCCCGTCGAGTTCACGGAGAACGAGCGCTCCCAGTCGGACAGCGCGAGCTGGTCGATGGGCGTCGAGTGCGCGATCCCGGCATTGGAGACCACGATGTCGATGCCGCCATAGGCGAGGACGGCGTCCTCGAAGGCCGCCCGCACGGAGTCCTCGCTGCGCCACGTCCATCCCGACGCCGACGGCGCGCCCGGCCCCGAGGCCGCCGTCACCTCGTCGGCGACCTTGCTGCGCGCCCGCCGCGTCCAGGTCGGTCACGACCACGTGGGCGCCCTCGGCGGCCAGCCGCAGGGCGGCGGCGCGGCCGATCCCGCTCGCCCCGCCCGTGACCAGCGCGATGCGCCGGGCCAGCTCGCGCTCCGGCGGCGCCAGCGTGAGCTTGTAGAGCTCGAGCGGCCAGTACTCGATGTCGAAGGCGTCCTGGGCGGAGAGCGAGACGTAGCGCCCGAAGCGCTCGGCCGCGCCGACCACGGAGATCGTGTGGTGGTAGATGTCGCTGACGATGCCCGAGGTCCGGCGATCCTTGCCCGCCGTGAACATGCCGAGCCCGGCCACCGCGACGACCCGCGGAAACGGATCGGTGAGGGTCGCGCCGTAGCGATTGTGCCCGTTGAAGTACGCCGTGTAGTCCGCGACGAACGCGTCCACCGCCGTCTGGACCGCCGCCTGCACCGCGTCGGGATCGTCCGGCCGGTCGCACGTGGCGAAGCACGGCAGCCGCTTGGTGTAGATCGTGTGATCGGGCGTGGCGGGGCCGACGTGGCAGAGCTCGCGCGCATTCTTCGAGGCCGCGAACTCGAGCACGTCCGGCGCTGTCGTCGAAGGTCAGGATCACGCGCCGGTCGCGGCCGAGCAGGCCGCGCAGCCGCGGCGCCACGGCGAGCGCCACGCGGCGCCGCGCCTCGGGCGCCGGCGCCGTCACGGCGACGCCGCCGAAGCGCGCCCGGCCCTCGCTGCGATGGGCGATGGCCTCCTCGGCGCGGCTGATCAGCTCGATCGTCGAGAGATAGGCCTCCTTCACCGTGGCGCCCCAGCAGATGGTCCCGTGCTTCTCGAGCAGGATGGCGCGCGCCTCGGGATGCGCCTCGAAGGTCTGGGCCACCTGCTTGGCGATGGGGAATCCCGGGCGCAGATAGGCGAGCGAGACGATGTCGCCGCCGTACACCTCTCGGAGCACCTCGGCGCAGCGGTCATTGTTGGTGAGCGAGACGACCGCGTCGGCATGGGTGTGGATGATCGCGTCGGGGGCGAGGAAGCCGTGGAGCGGCGTCTCGATGGACGGGCGCGGGCTCGCGGGCTCGAGCAGGGCATGAGCGAAGTAGTCGACCATCACCTGGTCGTCCATGTCCGGGCGCTCGAGCAGGGCCCGGATGTCGTCGATCACGACGCCGGGGAAGTCCTTCTTCTGGATGCTCTTCAGATCGGAGCCGCTGCCCTTGACGCGGAGCACCCGCACCTCGCGGCCGCGGTGATCGCGCTCCGTGCGCTTGACCGACGTGTTCCCGCCGCCCCAGACGACGAGCGAGGTCTCGGCGCCGATCAGGCGCGAGGCGTACACGAGGAGATCGAGATCGGAGAGGCCCTGCGCCGCGGCGTCGTCCCAGCGTGAGTTCATGGCCGACACCTTACCGCAAGG
>ERZ1370068.2150-contig-1312_pt1 | contig 96034 bp, 117 predicted proteins | sample MGYA00561227_ERZ1370068 | MGnify/ENA primary metagenome ERZ1370068 (study PRJEB38410, sample SAMEA6850437) | metagenome | study: Metagenomic assessment of the ecological functions of the soil: analysis of the soil microbiota associated with the...
TCGGGGAGGTGGACACCGGTGAAACCGCAAATCCACCCACCAGCCCGCGCCGTCGCCTCCGGCCCCTCGCGCCGCGGCAGCTCGCCGCGGCCGTCGACCACGACCGCGCGCGGCGCCGGCCTTCGTACCATCTCCAGGTGGATAGCGGCGCCGCGCCGGCGCCACGCTCGCGTCGCGCGGTGGCGGCGCCGATGCGCACCGTCACGCCGTCCGGCGCAGCTACGCACTCTGAAGAGGATCCGCGCGTATTTCGCCCCTCGCGGTAGCCCCTGGGTGCGGCCGTCGTCCTCGTAGAGCGGTAGAAGCGCGTCGTCCCCGCGGGATGGAACGCGTGCAGCGTCAGCTCGTCCAGCGGACGCTCGCCGGAGTGCTGCACGACCGGGCCCGAGCGGCAGGATCGCGCCGCCGCGGACGAGCAGCGGCAGCCGATCGAGCGGCGCCTCGATCGTCACGCCGCCGGGGCCCTCGTGGCGCTCGCCCGTCCAGAAGTCGAACCAGCGTCCGCGCGGCAGATAGACCGGCCACGCGGTCGCGCCCTCGCGCGTCACCGGCGCCACCAGCAGATCGTCGCCCCACAGGTATTCGATGATCGAGCGTCCACGTCGCGCGGATCGTCCGGATAGTTCAGGACGAGCGGGCGCATCAGCGGCAGGCCCTCGCGTGGGCCTGCCAGGCCAGCGTGTAGGTGTACGGCAAGAGCCGGTAGCGCAGCTCGGCGTAGCGGCGGCAGATCGCCTCCACCTCGGGGCCGTGCGCCCACGGCACGTGCTCGCGCCACACCCAGCCGTGCGAGCGGAAGATCGGGCTGAACGCGCCGAGCTGGAACCAGCGCGCGTAGAGCTCGCCGGTCTCCGGCACCGGATGAAAGAACCCGCCCACGTCGGTGCCCCAGTACGGCACGCCCGACAGACCCGGTGTTCAGTCCCAGCGGGATCTGCGCATCCAGCGTCGGGAAGTCGTTGTTGATGTCGCCCGACCAGGTCGAGGCGCCGAACCGCTGCATGCCGGCGGCCCCCGAGCGGCAGAGCAGAAACGGCGCTGCTCGGGACGCGCGGCGGCCTCGCCCTCGGCGAAGGCCTCGTGGCGGAGGCGATCGTAGATGTTGTGCAGGCGCGTGCCGTCGCCGCCGGCGAGCTTCGCGCTGGCCGGCGGGCCCTCGCCGCCGTCGAGCCACCAGCCAGCCGACGCCGAGCCCCACCAGCTCGCGGTGCGCCGCCCACCACCACGCGCGCACCGCCGGATTCGAGAAGTCGAGATGGCGCTGGCCCTGACGGTAGTTGGCGCACGCCGCCGGTCGCCCCGCTCGTAGCCGGTCGCCAGGAGGTAGCCGCTGGCCTCCGCCTCGGCGAACAGCGGCGACTCCTCGTGCAGCACCGGATACTCGTGGGTGATGACCTCGAAGTGCTGCGCGCGCACGTCGCTCGAGCAGCGCGGCCGGTCTGGGCCAGAGCTCGGGCTGGAACTCGAGATGCCCCACGCCGCGGTTCCAGCCCTTGGCCTCGCCGTAGCTCGAGAGATAGATGAGCGCGTCGCATGGAATCCGCCTCTCGCGAATCGTGCGGGGCAGCGCGCCGCAGCTCGTCGGTGTCGTCGAAGTGGCGGGTCGACTGCAGAAAGCCGAGCGCCCACCGCGGCGGCAGCGGCGCCCGCCCGAGCAGCTCCGGCCACCTCGCCCATGAGCCCGCGCAGGTCGGGGCCGATCAGGAAGTACCAGGTCAGCGCGGCCGCCTCGGCCGTGTAGTCGATGCGCACGCCGTTGTCCGAGCGGCCCACGGCCAGCGTGGCGTCGCTCGGGTTGTCGAAGAACAGCGCGTAGCCGCGGCTGGAGATCAGCAGCGGGATCCCGATGTCCGAGCCGGGGCCGTGGCCGAGGTGCGAGTTCCAGAGCTGGCGCGTCCGCGCCGAGGCGGTCGAGCTCGCCGCCGCCCTGCCCGAGGCCGTAGAAGTGCTCAGCTCCCCCGGAGAAGGTGAAGCTGGCGCGAACTCCGGCGCCGGCCGCTCCGCGTCCACGGTCTCGGCCATGCCGCCGTCGGGCGGCGCTCCCGGAGCACCCACTGCCCGCGCGCGTCGAGCAAGAGCGAGCCGGAGGGGCCGGGTCGAGATCTCGATCTGCACATGCGGCGTCACCAGGCGAGCGGGCTCGCCCGGCACCACGTCAGGCAACGGTGCGTCGGGCCCGCTCTGACGCGGGGCGACGTGAGGACAGGTCGTCGCCGCGCCCTCGGTCTCGGACTCACCCGGACGATGCGCGGCGGACACCACGGTGAGCGTCACATCGGGGCCCATCTCCGCCCAGCCGGAGCAGACGATCCCTCGCGATGCATTCCCCGTTTCTACTCTGACCGGCCACGCGGAGCAAGGCGGGGGTGCCGCGCGCCCGACACAGCCGATGTGCTAGCATCGGCGACCACCCGGACGGGCGGAGGCGGCAATGGCGGACGATCGTCCTCGGCATCGGCACCTCGCACAGCCCCATGCTTCAGCACGCCCCACGAAGCCTTCGCGCGGCTCGCGAGTGGACCAGGCGCGAGTGCCGGACTTCGCCGCGCTCGCGCGACAACGCCGTGGATCGCCCCGAGCTCGCGCCCAGCGGCTGCCGCGCGCCACGCAGAAGAAGCGGCCGCAGCCAGGAGCGCCGCGCTGCCAGGCGCCCGACGCGCTCGTCGTCATCGGCGACGACCAGGACGAATGGTTCAGCGCCGACAGCCAGCCCGCCTCTGCATCTACTGGGGCCAGACGGTCGAAAACCTGCCACCGCCCCTCCAGCGCGCGCCGTCCCTACGCCGGGCTACTGGGGCTACTACGGCGACGGCACGAACCGCGCATTCCTGACGCGGCGCTCGGCAGGCACCATCGAGACCCTCACGCGCGAGCACGACTTCGACGTCACCCACATCCGGTGCAGCCGAAGCACGCGCCCTTCGGCCGCGTGGAACTGCACCAGCGACTCATGGGCGACAAGATCGTGCCATCGTGCCCGTACCCTGAACACCTACTATCCAACCAGTAAAGCCGAGGGCAACCAGCGATCAGCCCAGGCCATCCGCCAAGCCATCGAGGCGTGGCCGGAGGCGCAGCGCGTGTGGTCCCGCTCGGGCGGCCTCAGCACTTCGTCGTCGACGAAGCGCTGGATCGCCACGTGCTCGACATCCTGGCCAGGCGGGACGCGGACGCGGTGGCCGCCCTGCCCCTGGACCGGCTGAACTCCGGCAGCTCCGAGATCCGCAACTCGGATCGCGGCAGCGGGCGCCCCCGAGCGGGCTCTCGCTGCGCCTGCTGGACTACGCGCCGTGCTATCGCCCCGGAGGCCGGCACCGGCTGCAGGATGGCCTTCGCCGTGTGGGACTGAAGGGGAGGCTTACCATGCTCTCGCAGAGAAGACAACGAGCTCCTGTGCCGCGTGGGCCGCGGCACGCCCATGGGCGAGCTGCTCCGCCAGTACTGGCTGCCCGCGCCTGCCCTCGACGGAGCTGCCGGCGCCCGACGGCCCGCCGAAGAAGGTCCGGCTGCTGGGCGAGGACCTGGTGGCGTTCCGCGACACGCAGGGCGCGCGTCGGGCTGATCGCCGCCAACTGCCCGCACCGCGGCGCCTCGCTCTTCTTCGGCCGCAACGAGGAGTGCGGGCTGCGCTGCGTCTACCACGGCTGGAAGTTCGACGTCACCGGCCGCTGCGTGGACATGCCCAACGAGCCGGCCGAGAGCACCTTCAAGGACAAGGTGCGCGCGCGCGCCTATCCCTGCCGCGACGTCAACGGCGTCGTCTGGACGTACATGGGCCCGCGCGCAGACGCCGCCGCCGTTCCCGCGCGTTCGAGATCAACACGCTGCCGCCGGAGCAGGTCTACCCGCCGCTGATGATGCTGGAGGAGTGCAACTGGGTGCAGGCGCTCGAGGGCGACATCGACTCCGTCGCACATCGACTGCGTGCACGCGCAAGCTCCGCGCCGACAGCACGCAGCGCGGCACCTTCCACCGGGACAAGCAGCCCGCGGCTCGAGCTGCTGCCCACGGACTACGGCGCCTGCTACTCCGCCCGGCGGCGCTGGGACGTCGACGGGCCTCTTCTGGCACCGCATCACCCAGTTCATCATGCCGTTCTTCTCGATGATCGCGGCCAGCGATCCCGACATCGTCTCGGCGCGCGCCTGGGTGCCGCTGGACGACGATCACAATCTCCAGATCGTGATGCGCGGGCCGCCTCGACCGGCCGGTGACGGAGGAGGAGCGCCGGCAGGCACGCGATCCGTTCGCCGCCTGGGGCGGCTACGCGTCGAGCCGACCAGCGATCCGCGCACGCGCTACTACACCAAGGCGCAACATCCACAACGACTACCTGCTCGACCGCGAGTCTGCAGCGCAAGGAGCTCGATGCTCGGCATCCCGTTCCTGGGCAACCTGCAAGACCGGGCGATGACCGAGACGATGGGGCCGATCTACGACCGCACGCAGGAGCATCTCGGCACCACCGACGCGCATGGTGATCTTCGTCGCGGCGCCGGCTGCTCGAGGCCGCCCGGGCGCTGCGCGAGCAGGGCGTGGTGCCCGCGAACGTCGACGACGCCTCGCTCTACCGCGTGCGGCCGGCCTCGATCCTGCTGCCCGAGGGCGAGAGCTGGATCGCGGCGACCGAGAAGGCGCGCGCCAGTCCGGACGCCGGGCGTGCCCGATCGCGTGGGTGCCGTTTGTCTGATAGAGGCCGCCGGCGCTTGACCGGAGGCCGCCGGCGCTTGATGGAGGGTCCGACCCGCGTCCCGCCGACCTCGCCTACTACAAGAAAATTCCCTATCTCCTCGTGGTCGAGACCGTCGAGCGGGCGGGCCTCTGGTGGCGTCGCGCCACGTACCCTGAGTTGCCGGGCTGCGCGGCGGAGGCGGAGTCGGCGGTGGAGGCCATCGAGCGGCTGGAGCAAGAGCGCGAGGCCGCGCTCGCTCGGCGCGTGGAGCGCGGCGAGCCGATCCCGGTGCCGCGGTTGCCCCTCGAGGGCGTGGGCCGGCGTGAGGCCTGATCCGGCGCGGCGCCCGATCAGCTCCCGCGAGCCCCGCGTCACAATCGCGCGCGCACCGCGCCACCCTGACGCGCTTGCGGCGTCTCCCCGCGCGCCCTATACTCCGCGGACAAGTGGCTCTCCGGAATCGGCATCGACATCGGCGGCACCTTCACGGACCTGGTCGCGCTGGACGAGGCGACCGGGGCGATGGTCGACACCAAGGCGCTCTCCACCCCCAAGAACCTCCTCGAGGGCATCCTCCGCTGCGTGGACCAGGCCGGCGCCCGCCTGGCCGACTGCCGGCTCGTCATCCACGGACGACCATCGGCATCAACGCCCTGCTCGAGCGCAAGGGCGCCCGGACCGGGCCTGGTCACCACCGATGGGTTCCGGGACGTGCTGGAGATCGGCCGCGGCAACTTCCTGCGCATGTACGACGTGCTGTACCGCCGGCCGACCCGCTGGTGCCGCGCGGCCGCTGTCTCGAGGTGCCGGAGCGCCTGACCGCGCGGGGCGAGGTGCTCGTTCCTGCTCGACGAGGCGGCTGTCCGCGAGCCGCCCGGCGACTGGCCGCCGAGGGCGTGGAGTCGGTGGCGGTCTGCTTCCTCTTCTCGTTCCGCAACCCGGAGCACGAGCGGCGCGCCGCCGAGCTGGTGGCCGAGGTCCTGCCCGCCGTCGCCGATCTCCGTCTCGCACCGGCATCACCCAGGAATGGCGCGAGTACGAGCGGACCAGCACCACCGTGGTGAACGCCTATGTCCAGCCCATCATGGATCGCTACCTCGGGCGCCTTCGAGCAAGGTCTTGCCGGACGCGGCTTCAGGGGTCAGCTCCTCATCACCCAGTCGAACGGCGGCGCCTGCTCGCTGGAGGCGGCCGCCTCCAAGCCGGTGCACACCATCGAGTCAGGGCCAGCCGCGGGCGCTATCGGCTGCGCGAGCCTGGCGCGGGCGCTCGGGCGCGGACCGGCTCATCTCCTTCGACATGGGCGGGCACCACCGCGAAGTGCGCCATCGTCGCAGGGCGGCTCGTGCAGACCACGGACGAGTACCACGTGGACGGGCACCCGTTGCGCATCCCGGTCATCGACATCACCGAGGTGAGCGCGAGGCGGCGGCACCATCGCCTGGATCGACGCGGGAGGGGCGCTCACCCTGGGACCGCAGAGCGCGGGCGCCGATCCGGGCCCCGTCTGCTACGCGCGCGGGGGCGACGAGCCCACGGTGACGGACGCCAATCTCGTGCTCGGCCGCATCGCCGCCGGCCGCTTCCTCGGCGGCACCATGCCGCTCGACCTCGCCGCGGCCAGCGCGCGCCATCGAGAGAAGCTCGGCCTCCCGCTGGGGCTCGCGCGCGACACCGCGGCGGCGGGCGTCGTGCGGCTCGCCGACGTGAAGATGGCCCTCGCGGTGCGCAGCATCACCACCGAGCGCGGCCTCGATCCGCGTGACTACACCCTGGTGGCCTACGGCGGCGGCGGCCCGCTCCACGCGGTGGCCATCGCCCGCGAGCTGGGCATCCCGCGCGTCATCATTCCGCCCTCGCCCTCCACGTTCTCGGCCTGGGGCATGCTCGCCACCGACCTCCGCCACGACCTCGTCCGCACCGTCCTCGAGCCGCTCGAGCGCACCGACGCGGCCTGGGCGGACGTCCGCTACGGCGAGATGGAGCGCGAGATCGAGTCCATCCTGCCCGCCGGTGGGCGCGGCCACGCGGCATCGCGCCGCCGACCTCCGCTATCTCGGCCAGGAGCACACCGTCACCGTGGAGGTGGAGACGCTCGCCGACTGGGCCTCGCTCCGGTCCCGCTTCGATGCCGCCCATCAGCGCGCCTACGGTTATGCCGCGCCGGAGGTGGAGGTGCAGCTCCTGAACCTCCGACTCGCGGTAGTCTATCCCGCTCGAGCGGCGCCGCTGCCGACATTGGAGCAGTCGAGGCGGGCGGGCGCCCGCCTTCGAGACGCGCAAGATCTACTCCACCCTGGCCCGCGACGTCCTCGAGTATCGCGTGTTCGCGCGGGAGCGGCTCCGGGCCGGCGACACCTTCGCGGGTCCCGCCGCCATCGAGGAGGCCGGGCACCACCACCATGCTCGAGCCGGGCGACGCCCTCCGCGGTCGAGGCCAACGCCTGTCTCGTCATCGACGTCGCCAAGGGGGCCTGAGATGGGTAATCTGCCGCTCGATGCCGTGACCGTGGAGGTGGTGCGCGCCGCCCTCAATGCCGCCGCCGAGCGCATGCGCATCACCATGATCAAGACCGCCTACAACCACATCATCAGCGAGAGCCTCGACTTCGGCTGCGCCATCTTCGACCCCGACGTGCAGATGATCGCCCAGGGCATCGGCCTGCCCGTCTTCCAGGGTCACCTCGGCTTCCCCATCGAGGCGACGGTGGCGCGACCGGGGTATCGAGGCCTTCCGCGAGGGCGACATCTTCATCCACAACGACCCGTACGCGGGGAACGGCAATCACCTCAACGACGTCGCCATGTACGCCCCGGTGTTCTGGGAGGGCCTGCTCACCGGCTTCGTCTCGGTGAAGGCGCACTGGAGCGACGTGGGCGGCCCGGTGCCGAGCAGCATGCAGGTGGGCTCGCGCGAGTTCCGCCAGGAAGGCCTACGTTTTCAGTCCGTGCGTCTGTTCAGCCGTGGAGACCTCAACGACGAGGTCATGCGGATGATCCGCGGGAACATCCGCACGGAGAGCGGCACCCTCAAGGACATCCAGGCCATGATCGCCGTCTGCCGCGCCGGCGAGTCCTACTTCCGCGAGATCCTCGCCAAGTACGGGCGCGACACCGTGCTCGAGTCCACGCGCGTCTACATGGAGCAGTCGGAGCGCCGCACGCGCGCCGAGCTGGCGCCGCATTCCCCGGGGCCGCTACCGGGCGATCGGCCACTTCGACAACGACGGCATCAGCCTCGACCAGCCGGTGCGCGTCGAGATGGCGATCACGGTGGACGAGGGCGGCGATGACGGTGGACTTCACGGGCTCGAGCCCGCAGGTGGTGGGGCCCGTTCAACTGCGGCGACGCCATCACCATCAGCGCGTGCCGGCTCCTCATCAAGTGCCTGACCACGCCCCTGACGCCGGTGGACGAGGGCTGCTTCCGGCCGCTCACCGTCCTGCATCCCGCCGCGCTCGGTGCTCGCCGCTCAGGAGCCCGCTCCCACCGCGCGCTACTACGTCCCCATCAACCTGCTCATCGACCTCGGCCTGCGCGCCCTGTCGGAAGGCATGCGCGGGCAGATTCCCGCCGGCTCCTACGGCGACCAGATGCCGACCATCGCCTTCGGCACGCATCCCGAGACGGGGCGGCTCTTCATCCAGGGCGATCTCAACGCCGGCGGCACCGGCGCCCGTCCCACCTACGACGGCGAGTCGGGGATGATCATCTTCGCGGGCTCCACCGCGCCGCAACAATCCCGTCGAGGTCGTGGAGTCGCGCAACGGCGCCATCCGCATCCTCCGCTACTCGCTCCGTCCCGGACTCGGGCGGCGCCGGCCGCCATCGCGGCGGGCTCGGGATCGAGCGCGTGTACGAGTTCCTCGCCCCCGCCTTCATCACCTTCAGCCTCGAGCGCAAGGTGACGCCGCCCTGGGGTCTCCGCGGGCGGGCGCGAGGGCGCCGTGAACGGCGTGGAGATCACCGCGCCCGACGGCGCCGTCCGCCACGTGCGCAAGGCCACCCAGCATCCCATCGAGGCGGGCGAGCGCGTGCGCATCATGACGGGCGGCGGGCGGCGGCTACGGCCCGCCCGCCGAGCGCGATCCCGAGGCGGTGCGCCGCGACGTGCGCGAGGGCTACGTCTCGGCCGAGGCCGCGCGCCGGGACTACGGCGCCGCCGCGCGGGAGCGCGTAAGGCGTCGGCCCGCATGGGCACGGTGTCCGCCATCCGCTGCGGCACGCTCTTCGACGGCACGGGCGCCGCCCCGCGCGGGACGCGACGCTACTCGTCGAGGACGGCCGCATCACCGCCGCCGGGCCCACCGCCACCACGCGCGTCCCCGCCGGGGCCGAGCCTCTGGACCTCGGCGACCGCTTCGTCATGCCCGGCTTCGTCGACGCCCACAGTCATATCTCCATCGTGCCCGGCGCCGGGGACCAGATCGGCCAGCTCCGCCAAGCTCCCGTGCCCCAGGCGCTCCGGGCAACGGCCAATCTCCGCCGGGACCTCGCCGCCGGCACCACCACGATGCGGGTGATGGCGGAGGAGAGCTTCCTCGACGTTCAGGTCCGCGACGCCATCGACGCGGGGTAATCCCGGGCCCGCGGCTCCTCTGCGCCACGCGTGGCATCACCGCCAGCAACGGGCACGGTCGGGCGCACACCGCCTTCGACGGCGTGGACGAGATCCGCCGCGGCGTGCGCGAGAACTTCCAGCACGGCGCCGATCACGTGAAGCTCTTCGCCACCGGCGGGTCAGCTCGTCGAACACCACGCTGCAACCGAGCGTCTATTCCCGCGAGGAGATCCGCGCCGCCGTGGAGAGAGGCCCTCGCGCGTGGGCAAGTACGCCGCTGCCCACGCCCACGGCGGGCTGGGCCTGCGCCTCTCCGTGGAGGAGGGCGTGTCCACCATCGAGCACGGCGTGCCTCGCCACCGACGACGACATCGCGCTCATGAAGGAGCGCGGCGTCCGCCTCGTCTGCACGTTCTCGATCTTCATGCACCCCACCGGCATCGAGCAGGGCGACGGCCGCACGCCCGCCATCATGGAGAAAGTCCAGCTGGGCCCGGCGGGTGGTCGCGGAGAACTTCCCCGCCATCTGGCCTCCGGGATCCGCATCGCGGTGGGCACGGACAGCATGCACGGCCTCATGGCCTTCGAGATGGCCACGCTGGTGCGGCTGGGCGTGTCGACGCACGACGCGCTGCATCGCGGGCACCCGCGGCGGCGCCGAGGCGTGCCGGGTGGATGGCGGACCTCGGGACGCTTACCCCGGGCAAGCGGGCCGATCTGATCGCGATCGAGGGCAATCCGCTGGCGGACATCGAGGCGCTTCGCCGGGTCCGCCTCGTCATGAAAGACGGCCTGGTCCAAAGGGAGACATCACCATGACGGATTCGACGGGTAGCACGCGGCGCGAGTGGCTGAAGCGAACGCGGTGCGCTGGCGGCCGGCGCCGGCCTCGGCTCGCTCGTCGGCCCCGGGGTGCAGCGCGCCGGCGTGGGCGCAGGGCCAGCCCAAGCGCGGGGGCATTCTGCGCGTCGCGACGGTGGACAAGCCCGTGAACATGGACCCGGGCTACGCCCAGCTCTACTCCTCGCTGCAGGTCTACCAGAACGTCTACAACAAGCTCGTCTACGTCGACGAGGCCGGCAACTTCATCCCCGGGCTGGCGAAGGCGTGGAAGCAGGACGGCGAGAAAGCCTGGGTGTTCGATCTCGTGGACAACGCCGACCTTCCACAACGGCGAGCCCTTCACCGCGAAAGACGTGGTCTTCACGTTCAACCGGCTGCTGGACGCCAAGAACAAGCTGCCGATGCGGGTGTTCTTCTCGCCGGTGGAGGGCGTGGAGGCGCTCGGGCCGCACCAGGTGCGCTTCAACCTGAGCCGCCCGTACGGTCCGTTCCTCGCGGTGCTCTCCCAGGCCACCGAGATCGTCAACGAGAAGGCGGTCGGCGAGAAGGATCCCAAGCTCTTCCCCGTGGGCACCGGTCCCTTCAAGTTCGTCGAGTGGGTGAAGGACGACCACATCACGCTGGAGCGGTGGGACAAGTACTTCCGGCCGAACAAGCCCTACCTCGACCGCGTGATGTTCTACGCGCCTGCCGACGACACCGTGCGCCTCACCGGGCTGCAGACCGGGCGCTACAACTGGATCCAGACGGTGCCGCCGCAGCGCATCGCCGAGCTGGAGCGCGCGCGCGACATGAAGTCCTCCCCGGGCGGCCCCTACTTCCCGTTCTTCCTCATGCTCAACGCGAGCCGCCCGCCGCTCAACGACAAGCGGCTCCGCCAGGCCATCGCCTGGGCGCTCGATCGCGTCGGAGATCGTGAAGCTCGTCTACTACGACTCCCATGCCGTCACCGCCGAGCCGACCCCCGAGCCGAGCCCTTGGGCCACCGACGTGAACATCCACAAGGGCGGGCCCGACCTCGCCAAGGCGAAGCAGCTCCTCGCGGAGGCGGGCAAGGGCGGCGGGCTCACCCTCACCTATCTCGTGAAGTCGCAGGTTCCGGTGCTCGTGAAGACCGGCGAGATCCTGCGCGAGCAGCTGAAGAAGGTCGGCATCACGCTGGAGGTCCGGCCCCTCGAGTCCGGGTCAGTACTTCGAGGAGCTGGTGGGCAAGAAGTACGACATCGCGGGCGCCTGGTGGAGCGTGACCGTGGACCCGGACATGTTCTACTACCCCATGCAGCATTCCTCCTCCGGATGGAACTTCACGCGGCTTCAAGTCCGAGGAGGCCGACAAGCGGCTCGACGCGTTCCGCATCGACGCCGAGCCCGGCCGCCCGCAAGCGCATGTATCCGGAGATCGTGCGCTACTTCCAGGAGGAGGGCTCGCTCGTCGATCTTCAGCAACGAGATCCAGCGCTACTGGATGAAACCCAACGTCCAGGCCTCCGTGCCGCTGTCGTCGCTCGAGCTGCGCTTCGAGGACACCTGGCTGGCCTGACCCGACGGCTCCCATGCTCGTGTACGCGGCCCGGCGCCTCGCCCTCGCCGTGCCGCTGCTCCTGGGCATGAGCGTGCTGATCTTCGCGCTCATGCGTCTGGTGCCCGGTGACCCGGCGATCGGTGGTGCTGGGCTTCAAGGCGACGCCGGAGGGATCCGCGCGCCTCCGCGAGGCGTTCCACCTCGACGAGTCTGTCGCGCAGCAGTACCTCCGCTGGCTCGGCGGCGTGGCCGCGCGGAGACTTCGGCCTCGACTTCCGCCAGAACGAGCCCATCGGACGGATGATCCTCGACCGCCTCCCCGTCACGCTCGAGCTGACGCTCCTCGCCGCCGCCTGCACCGCCCTCATCGGCGTGCCGCTGGGACTTCTCGCCGGCGGCCGGCGCGGCAGCGCTGCCGACCGGGCCGCCCTCGCGGTCGGCCTGGTGGGCATCTCCATCCCGGACTTCTGGCTGGGCATCATGCTCATCCTCGGGCTCTCGCTCGGCGCGGGGCTCATGCCCTCGGGCGGCTGGGTGCCCTTCGCGGAGAGCCCCGCGGACAACCTCGTTCACCTCGCGCTCCCCGCCCTCACCCTCGCGGTGAGCCGCGCCGCCGTGCTCGGGCGGCTCACCCGCGCCGCGCGTGCTCGACACCATGCACCGCGGCTTCGTGCAGTACGCCCGCGCCAAGGGCCTCGGCGAGCGGGCCATCCTCTTCCGCCACGTCCTGCCGAACGCCGCCATCCCCATCGTCACCGTGCTCGGCCTGCAAGTGGGCTACATGCTGGGCGGCGCCATCGTGGTCGAGATGATCTTCACCCTCCCCGGGGTCGGCCGCATGACGCTCGACGCCGTGCTCGAGCGCAACTATCCCGTGGTGCAGAGCACGGTGCTCGTCATCGGCGCCATGTTCATGCTGGTCAACCTGATCACCGACGTCCTCTACGGCCTCATCGACCCGCGGGTGCGACGGCGGTGACGGCGGCGCGCTCCGCCGCGCGTTCCCGTCTCGGCACCGCGGGATCACCCTCGCCGGGGTCCTCGTCATCGGCGCGCTCGCCCTCGCCGCCGCCCTCGCGCCGTGGATCGTGCCGGGCAGCCCGACGGAGATCGCCAGGGACCACGCCCTCCGCGCGCCCACGCTCGGGCAGCCCTTCGGGATGGACGACCTCGGGCGGAGCATGCTGAGCCGGGTCGTCCACGCCTACCGCGTCTCCTCGGCGTGGCCATCGTCTCGGTCGGCGCTGGCGCTGGCCGCCGGCGTGCCGCTCGGCCTGGTCGCCGGCTACGCCGAGGGCGTGCTGGATCAGCTCATCATGCGGCCGCTCGACGTGCTCATGTCCTTCCCGGCCATCCTCCTCGCCATCGCCCTCGATGAGCGTCTTCGGCACCGGCGTCGTCCTCGTCGCCGCCTCGCTGGCCGTCGTCTACACGCCCATCGTGGCGCGCGTGGTGCGTGCCGCCGTCCTCGCCGCCAAGGTCGAGGTCTACGTGGACGGCGCCCGCGCCCTCGGCGCGCCGGTGCCACGACTCGTGCTGCGCCACATCCTGCCCAACGCGGCGACTCCGGTGCTGGTGCAGGCCTCGGTGCTCATGGCCATCGCCATCCTGGTGGAGGCCTCGCTGTCCTTCCTCGGGCGTGGGCGTGCGGCCGCCCACGCCGTCGCTCGGTCTCATGCTCGCCGACGGGCGCGGCTTCATGGTCCAGGCGCCCTGGATGGTGATCTTCCCGGGTCTCGCCATCATGGCCGCGGTGCTCGGCTTCAACATGGTCGCGGACGGGCTCCGTGACTGGCTCGATCCGCAGCAGGCGACGGGGCGCTCTTGACTTCGGTCTCGCACGGGCGCTACGAATCGCCTAGCGACCGACCTCCTGCGCAATCCGGCAGGCCCGAAGGAGTACCTGATCCGTGATCGAGGCCGTCGTGCGACATGGATGGCGTCCTCTCGCACCACCGGAGGGAGCGTCGGCTGGCCCTGCTGGCGTCATGGAGCGGGAGGAGCCCCGACGCGATTCACGCCGCGATCTGGGGTTCCGGGTTCGAGGACGAGGCGGAGCGGGGCCTGGTCTCGGCCGACGACTACCTGAAGGGATTCGGCGAACGGCTCGGGTATCCCCTCAGCGCGGCCGAATGGGTCGAGGCCAGGAAAGCGGCAACCGAGCCCGATCTGGCGATGCTCGCGCTCGCGCGGCAAGTCGCCACCGTTCGGCCGGCGGGCATGTTCACCAACAATCCGCTGCTCCTGAAGCGCCACCTCGCGGAGGTGTTTCCGGCGGCCGCGGAGATCTTCGGCCCGCGCGCGATCTTTTCGGCCGAGCTCGGCCGCCGCAAGCCTGAGCCGGAGGCCTTCCGCCGGCTGGCCGCCCGACTGGAGGTCACGCCCGCCGCCATCCTCTATTTCGACGACGACGCGACCTATGTGACCGGTGCCCGTGAGGCCGGGCTCTCGGCGTATCGCGTGGGTGGCGAGGAGGGCGTGCGCGCCGGCCTCATCGCGCACGGCCTCGGCGTCCTGTGACCGCGTCAGCGCCGGGCTAGGGCTGGGCGGTCGCCCCGGCGGCGAGCATCGCGCGGATCTCGGATGGTTGGCCAAAATCCAGGCAAGGCAGATCTGTAAACCTTCTCGACGATGAGGGGGGACGAAGCTCGCGGCGCTCGTCGAGGCGGGCTGGACGGCGCGCCAGCCGCGCGAGAGCCGGTCGACCAGGGCGCGCGCCCAGGCCATCGCCTCGGCGGACATGACGAAGCTTCTCCGCTCCGGCCTCGCCGAAGGCCCTCGTGGCGTCGATGCCGAGCTTTGCGGTCAGCCCCTCGGGGCTCGCCGAGGGATCGAGGATCGCGCCGAGGCTGCCGCTGATGATGACGAGGTCACGGTCGGGCTGCACCCGGGTCGCCATCGCCCACAGGACGTCGGATTCGTCGAACACGTCGATGTCGTCGTCCACGATGACCACGAGCTTGAGGTAGTGATCCACCCCGAGGACGACGGAGATGGCGTGCTTGGCCTCCCCGGGCCGCGTCTGCTTGATCGATACGTACGCGGTGAACGACGCGCCGCCCGACACCGGCACGTATCCGCGCGCACTCCCGGGATCACGCGGCGGAGCGAGTTGCGGATCTCGGCCTCCCGCAGGACACCCAGCGGCAAGATGTGGTCGGGCGCCCGGCCGGAAGCGATCGAGTGGAACCACGCGCCCTTGTCGCAGCACGATGGCGCGCGCCACGAAGACGTTGTCGGTGCTCCGGCGCGAGAAGTAGCCGGTGAACTCCCCGAAGGGGCCCTCGGGCTTCGCGCGCGGCCGGCAGGATCTCGCCTTCAATCACGATTTCGGCCCAGGCCGGGACGTCGAGGTCGACCGTCTCCGCCCGCCGCAGCTGCATGGGCTCTCCGAACAGCCCGCCGACCACCTCGAACTTCGAGATCTCCGGCGCTGGATAAGAGAGCGACCCCATCCCGACCGCAGGATGGAGCCCGATGACGATGGCGCAGTCGAGGCTCCGTCCGGCCTCTCTCCGCCCGCTGCTGGAATTCGTACATCCGCCGGCGCGAGTGGAGGCTCACGCCGAGCCGGTTCGGCCCCTTGACCTGAAACCGGTGGAAGCCCGCGGTGGAGACTCCCGTGGCAGGGTCCCGCGCGGTGAGAAGCCCCGCCGTCAGGTAGGGGCCGCCGTCGCCAGGAAAATACGTCGGGATGGGCAGGGCGCCAGGGTCTACCGCATCACCACTCCTGACCTCGAGCGCGAAGGGCGGGCGGTCGAGGACGACGGGCTTGATCGGCTCCTTCAGCCGCCTGGCGTACTCCTCCGGGAGCGCGCTCGTCGACCCCGAGCTGTCGCGAGCCCTCGCCGGCTCGCCGTGACATTCGACACGATGGGGATCGAGTGGCCGCGGACCTGCTCGAAGATCAGCAAGGGGAAACCGCCGCCGCCGCTCGAGCTCCAGTGCTAGCGCTTGCGTCTGGTAGGCGAGGTCCACGGGCTCCGTGATGCGCACCACCTCGCCCGGGTGGCCTGCTCCAGCGCCGACACGAAGCCGCGGAGGCTCTGACGCGCGCCATCGTCGCTCATCGGTCGAGGCATGGCGGGATTCGCCACCTTGGACTTGACGGCGCGCGATGGGTAGAGCCACAAGTCGCGGACCCCTCAGGGACGCGGAGACCCCAGCGAATCATCGCAAACATGTTCGATTCCACCGCTCACGCCTCGCGCGTCGCTCCAGCCCGGTGAGTACGCCTTCTTCAGTCACGGCGCGTTCGAGAAGGAGTCGGGTCGCGTGCTGGATGGCCGGGCGTCCGGGACCGGCACCTTATTTCGGGGTTGACGGAGACCAAGAACGCAGCGACCGCCTCCGGAGGGCGTTCATGCTGCCGATTTTCAGAAAATCAACACGGTGATTAGCGAGGAGGCGCGGAACGAGGATGGCGCGCGCTACAGCTCACGGAGCGCCGGTGGATGAGCTGGACGCACACCGAGCCCTCGCCCACCGCCGACGCCACACGCTTGACGCTGCCCGACCGTGCATCGCCGACCGCGAAGACACCCGCGCATGCTCGTCTCCAGCAGATCGGGCCGGCGGGCGAGAGGCCATCCCGCCTCTTCGAGCTCATCGGGGTGGAGCTCTGGCGCCGGTCTTGACGAAGTTCTTGTCGTCAAGCACCACGCATCCCGCCGAGCCAGGCGGTGTTCGGGTCGGCGCCGGTCATCAGGAACAGGTGACGGATCGGGCGCGTCTGCGATTGTCCGGTGTCGAGATGGCGCCAGCGGATCCCCTCGAGGCGGTCGGTTCCCTCGAGCGCGTCGATCTGCGTGTGCGCGCACGCAGCACCACGTTCGAGCTGTGCTTCGATTCGCTGGATGAGGTAGCGCGACATGCTCGCCGCGAGCTCCGGGCCTCGCACGAGCACGTTCACCTGGGCCGAGCTCTGCGAGAGAGAAGACGGCCGCCTGTCCGGCGGAATTGCCGCCTCCCACGATGGCGATCTCTCCTCCTTGCAGAGCTGCGCTTCGACGTGGGTGGCGCTGTACATGATGCCCGCCCCCTCGAAGCGCGAGAGCTCGGAGAGGGCGGGCTTCCGGTACCTGGCGCCGCTGGCGATGACGACGGTCCTCGTACGCACGACTTCGCCGGTCGCCAGGCTGGACCGCGTAGGGCTTCGACGCGCAGTCGAGACCGACGGCCCCCCGGGCGATGGCCACCTCCGCGCCGAACTTCTGGTCTGCATGGAGCGCACGCCCGGCCAGGTCCTGGCCGAGATGCCGGTGGGGAATCCCAGATAGTTCTCGATGCGTGAGCTCGAGCCGGCCTGGCCGCCGGGGGCGGTGGTCTCGAGCACCAGCACGTCGAGCCCCTCCGATGCGGCGTAGACCGCGGCCGCGAGACCCGCCGGTCCCGCGCCAACGATGACCACGTCCCTCGTCACCCCGGCGTCGAACTCGGGGCTCAGGCCGAGCCCCGAGGCCAGAGCCTCGATCGAGGGGTTCCTCAGCACCTGGCCCCCCTCGCACACGACCACGGGCACGTCGTCGACCCCGACCTGGAACCGATCCAGGAGCGCCTGCACGTCCGGGTCGCTCTCCACGTCCTGGTATGTGAACGGCTGCGCGTTTCGAGTCAGGAACTCTCTGATCCGCAGCGTGTTAGCCGAATGCCGAGAGCCGATGAGGACCAGGCCGCTGTCGCCGTGGGCGATGAGCGCCACCCGCCGCAGAATGAAGGAGCGCATGAGGATCTCGCTCGAGCTCGAAGTCTCGCTGCACGAGCGCGTGCAGATGCTCACGATCGACGACGACGATCGACCCGTCGCCGAGAGCCCGCCCGAGGACGAGGGCGCGGCGCGCGGACAGCATGTTGATCTCGCCCGTGAATTCGCCGGGGCCGTGCACCACGATCGGCTGTTCGCGACCGTCGACCGGGCGCACGATCTCGACGGCGCCCTCCATGACCACGAAGAAGCGGGTGTTTTGCTCCCCGAGCTCGAACAGCACCTCGCCCGAGCGGACGCTGCGACGCTCGCCGACCGCGGAGATCCGTTCGATCTGAGCCGGGGTCAGCCGGGGAACATCTGGTCGCGACGGCCCAGGTACGGGTCTGCCATGATGTGGCCGGCCGTACCGGGCTCCCCGGCGGCGGCCTCCTCGGTCACGATACACCCGAGGTGCGCGAGCCCGATTGCGTTCGGGCCCGGACTCTGGCAACAACCTTGCGGGGTCATAGCCCAAGCGAACCGGGGCGCAGAGAAACGCAGGATCTGCGCGCGCGATCGGCGTCAGGGGCTCTCGACACAGCGAAACGTGGCGAACACGTACGAATAGTGCGCCTGGAACCAGTTGCGGAAGCTCCGCCGTACAAGCTCCGCGGCGGTCGCCCACGAACCGCCCTTGAGGACAAAGTGCTTGCCGTCGAAGAAATCGGCTGAGTAGCCGGAATATCCGGGGATCCACGCCTCGAAACCCGCAAAGCCCGCGAACGGCGTCTCGGTCCATTCCCACCCATTGCCGACGAGGTCGTAGACACCCCACGCGCTCGCGCCCTCGGGGTACGTGCCCACGGGCGTCGGCGCCCAGTGGCGAAAGTCGAAGTTGCCGTGTCGCTCCCCGGGAGCGCCTGCCCCCGGGGAAGGCACGCTCGGGTCCCAGTGGATCGCCGAAAGCCGCCCGGTGGAACTCCGCCTCCGTGGGCAGGCGCAGACCACGCCAGCGCGCATACGCCCGCGCCTCGGCCAGGCTGACGTACACGGGCCAATCCATCACGCGCTCGAGCGGGAGGAGATCGAAGAGGCCGCGGTAGAGCCACCGCCCGTCCTGGTTCGTCCACACCCGCGGATGAGCGAGGTCTCCTCACGGTTCCATCCCCAGTCATCGGCAGCCCAGAGCTCGCGGCGCCGGTATCCTCCGTCGTCCACGAAGGCGAGAAACTGACCGTTCGTCACCGGCGTCTCGTCGATGCGGAAACCCGGCACGAAGACCTGAGCCGGGGGAATTCATTGTCCCAGCCGAATGCCAGGTCGGTGAACGCCGCGCCGAGCGTCGCCGTCCCCGCGGGCACCCGCACCGTGGCCGGGGGTCGGCCGCGGCCCGTCACATCGCGCGGGAGCCAGGCGGGCCGGACCTTCCGGTCGAGAGCGAGCTCCTGGAGCATATAGAGGAGCGTCTCCTGGTGCATGAGCTCGTGCTCGATCACCATCGAGAAGACGCGCCCATCCCGGGCCATGAGATGCGACCCGGCCCGCTCCGTCACCGCGTCCACGGATTCGAGCACCGAGGCCCGGACGCGATCACGATAGGCGAGCACCTCGGCCACGGTCGGCCAGCGATCCGGGATCTCCGGGTGAGCGTGGCAGTGGCTGGGGTCGTCCACATCGGGATCGATGCCGCGGGAGAAGAGCTCATCGAACGCGGCGTTGAAGGAGGGCCGTGCGAGGACACCCACGCACACGTGGTTCCAGGCGAAGGCGGGGAGGTGCCCGACATAGAAGATGAACGGGTGGCGCAGCGCGATCGGCTGGGCGAGGAAGGCCTCGGGCGCGAGGATCTCGAAGATCCGGTCCGTGCGCGCCCATACGCCAGCGAGCCGCTCACCAACCGTCTCAGCCATGGAGAACCCTCCCTATGGTCCTAGCGAGCACTGCCAGGAAGTGTACGTCGGGATGGGCCCCACGGCGACCGAAAGCGCCGGACCCCAGTCGGGCATCTCAAGCAACGCTTGCGGGTTGACCCGAGGCAGTCTACCCTCGGAGTTCCGCGGCGGGGGTCGCCACATGCCCCCGCCTCGGGCCGACGACCATGCGCTATCGCGCGAACGCGTATACGAACGAAACCGACCGGCGCACAAGGCTCGAGGAGGACGTGCGCCGCGGGCTCACGGCTAGCCCCAAGACCCTGCCTTCGAAGTACTTCTACGATGTCATCGGATCCAATCTGTTCGAAGACATCACCAAGCTTCCCGAGTACTACCTGACGCGGACGGAAGCGGCGCTCCTCGACACGCTCGCGCCACGGCTCATGCGCGAGCTGGAGCCCCAGGACATCGTAGAGCTCGGTCCGGGATCGGCGGTCGAAGACCCGCCGGCTCTTCGACGGCCGGAACGGTCTGCCGGGTCGCCTGCGCTACGTTCCGATCGACGTCGACGAGCTGACCGTGCAAGCCAGCGCGGCCCGCCTCATTTCCGACTACCCGTTCCTCGACGTGCGCGCCCTCGTGGGTGACTTCGAGTGGCACCTGGAGCACGTGCCCTCCCCGGTCGGCCGCCGCCTCGTGCTCTTCCTCGGGAGCACGATCGGCAACCTCGACCCTCCGGCCAGGCTGCGGCTGCTCTCCCAGGTGCGCGCGCTCCTCCGCAGCCGGGAGGATCGCTTTCTCCTCGGCCTCGACCTCGTCAAGGACGTCACGGTGCTCGAAGCCGCATACAACGACGCGAGCGGCGTCACCCGGAGTTCAACCGGAACATCCTCAACGTGCGTCAACCACGGCGCGGACGCCGACTTCCGCCCCACCGCCTTCCGGCACGTCGCCTTCTACAACGAGCCGGCGGCCCGCATCGAGATGCACCTCGTCCCCGACTCGACGCAGGTGGTGCATCTTCGCCGCCTGGAGCTGACCATTCGAATCTCGCCGGACGAAAACATCTGGACGGAGAGTTCCTACAAGTTCAGCCGCGCCGGGGCCCAGGCCATGCTCGAAGAGGCCGGGCTTCGCCTCGAGACCTGGCACACCGACTCGGAGAGCTACTTCGCCCTCGCGGTTGCCGCTCCGGGCTGAGGAGGATATTTACGTGCACCCACATCTGGCCGTCGGCAAGCAGTTCCCGGATCTCGAGCTGCCCGATCATCGCGCCGAGCCGGTCCGCCTCTCCGCGCTCGCGGGCGAGTTCCCGCTCATCGTGAGCTTCTACCGCGGGTACTGGTGACCGAAGTGCGGGTGCCAGTTGCGGCACCTGACCGAGCTCCAGGACGAACTCGCCGTCAACTACTGCAAGCTCGCGGTGGTCTCGACGGACCCGCCCGAGGTCTCGGCGGCGTTCCGCGCCGGACTCGGCGCCACCTTCACGTTCCTGAGCGATCACGAGCGGCGCGCCATCTCACGCCTCGACATCGTCGAGGCGACGCCGCCGGCATTCCGGCACGGTCTCCTCGCCCTGCCGTTCACCTTCTCGCTCCTGCCTGATCTCACGATTCATCGGATCTACAACGGCTGGTGGTATGTCGGACGGCCGACGCTCGAGGAGCTGCGCCAGGACATGCGCGCGATGATGGAGCGCTGTCGAGCCGACTACGTCTATCGTGGGCCCCAGTCGGATGCCGCCGGCTGAGGCGTCCCGCGGCGCGGACGAGCCGGACCGCGGGGCCTACGCGCAGCCCACGCCGCGACTGCTGTACGTCCACGACGATCTGAGCGACGAAGTGGCGGAGCGTCTCGGTCCCGCCTCCGCCGCCGCCGCCCTCACCCGCTCCCTCTTCGCCCTCCTGAAAAGAGACCCCGAGAGGGTCGTGGTCCTCACGCTGGCCGAGCAGGTCGAGCGTGTCATCGCCCAGGGTCGGCACGCCCCATTCGATCTTGCCCTCGGCATCGGCCGAGCCGGCGAGCGCGTGGCCCAGGCGCTCCACGCGAAGACCGGCTGGTTCCCGCGCGTCCACCGCCTCGGGCTCACTCGAGAGGAGGACGGGCGTGGAGACTATCATCTCGTCAGTACCGTGCCGGCCACACTCGCCGCCCAGCTTGCCAGCCGGCTCAAAGGCTTCCCTGCCTCCGCGTCGCTCGCCGTGGTGGACGACACCGTATTCTCGGGCCTCACCCTGCGAAGCGTCCTCGAGACCCTGCCGCCCGTGGTCCTGCCCCGGACCCACGGGTTTTGCCTTCGCGGCGTCTCGGATTCGATCGCTGCCGTCGCGAAGCTCTGCCCGGTCACCGTCGGCGTGGCCGGGGTGGGGCGCATGCTGGAGGACGTGAGCTTCATCAATGCCAGCGGCCTCGTGCTCCGGGTGGGTATCAGGCGCCGCGCACGGCCTCCGCTGGCCTTCTTTGAGCGCCCGCAATGGATCCGGGCGTGGTTCCCGGGCCGGGACCGCGAAGTCATCGCGGCGTGCCGCCGCCTCAACGCCCTCCTCGACTCCGGAGGTTAGCGGCGGAGGCCGCGCGGGATCGCGAGACGGTCCAGAAACTCGAAGACCACGTGAAACGCCACCGCCATCGCCGCGGCGGGCGCAGCCCCGGCCAGGATCGTCGCGGTGTCATCCAGCGCCAAGCCCCGCACGATCAGCGCTCCGTAGCCGCCGCCGCCGATGAACGCGGCGAGCGTGGCCGTACCCACCGTCATGACGGCGGAGGTCTTGATCCCCGCCATGACGCTGATGGAGGCGAGCGGGAGCTCGATGCGGACCAGGCGCGCGAGGCGCCCGAGCCCGAGCACAAAGGCGATCTCCAGGAGATGGCGATCGATCCCGATGATCCCGGCGTAGGTGCTGCGCACGATGGGGAGGAGCGCGTACAGGGAGAGGGCGACGAGGGGCGGGACCTTTGCCGATCCCGAAGAGCGGGATCATGAACACGAGGAGCGCCAGGGCCGGGACCGTCTGCAGCATGCCGATGGCGCCGAGCTCGACCTGACCGATCCGCCGGAACCGCGCCGCGGCGATGCCCAACGGCACGCCCAGGACGATGGCGGCGGCCAGGGAGACCAGGACGAGGACCAGGTGGTCGAGCGTGAGGGCGTAGATCTCCGTCACGATGCCCGGCCTGGCCGGCGCGTCCGGCGGTGCCGCGCCCGCGACGGCGGCGGCCACTTCGGGGATGCTCTTGCCGTCCAGGTCCACCATCGCGTTGAGCTCAGCCATGCGCCGGTCGTCGAGCGATCCCTCGAGGGCTTGACGGAGCCGCGCCCACGTGCGCGGGAATCGCTCGGCCATGTCCCGGCGGGCCAGGAGCACCGCCGAGTAGTCCGGGAAGAAGCCCCGATCGTCCCGGAGGATCCGAAGTCGCAGGCGCTCGAGCTGCCCGTCCGTCGAGAAGACGTCCATGACATCCACCTCGCCGCCGGCGAGCGCCCGGTACGTCAGGGCGTGCTCCATCACCCGTACGCGAGCCAGCGACAGGCCGTAGTGGCGCCTGAGTCCCGGCCAGCCGTCCTCGCGCTCCAGAAAACCTGAGCTGAACGCCGCGGTGAGCTCTCGGTGACGCACGAGGTCACCGATGCTCTTTAAGGCCCAAACGCTCGGCGGTGTCGACGCGGACCGCGAGCGCGTACGTGTTGTTGAAGCCGAGGGGCTCGCTCATCGTCAGCCCCGATGGCCGGAGGCGCGCGCGGATCGCCTCGGGGGTTTGAAGCGCCGGGTCCTTCAGGATGATGCGGGCGAGCGTGCCCGCGTACTCGGGATAGAGGTCGATCGCGCCCGAGGCGATGGCCCGGTAGGTGATACCGGTGCCGCCGAGGCCGAGCCGCCGTTCGACGCGGGCCTCTCCAGCCTGCTCGATGACCTGTGCCGCGATTTCCGCGAGGAGGTAGCTTTCCGTGAAGGACTTCGACCCGACACGGATGACTCCGTCCGGCGCGGCGCTGACGCCGAATCCGTGCAGCAGCAGAGCCCCGAGCGCGGCACCCGCCACGAGCGGCCGCATGTGTTATCGGGCCCCCGATTCCCCGGGAGCGAGTGTTTGGCCGGGAGCGAGCGTTTGAGCGGTCAGGAACTGAGTCACGAACGGCGAGGCGGGCCGCTCGACCAAGTCGGCGAACGCCCCCTGCTGGACGATGCGGCCGGCGGTCATGAGGGTGATGGTGCTGCCGAGGAGAGCCGCCTCGCGGATATCGTGGGTCACCATCACGACGGTCTTGCCGAGCGCCGCAAAGAGCCGGCCGAGCTGGCCCTGGAGCTCGGCCCGGACGATCGGGTCGAGCGATCCGAGCGGCTCGTCGAGGAGAAGCACGGGCGGAGTCGAGCACCAGCGCCCGCATGAGTCCGACACGCTGGCGCTGTCCCCCGCTGAGCTCGCGTGGGTAGGCGCGCAGGTTGTCCCCGTCGAGTCCCACCATCGCCCCCAGCTCGTCCGCGCGCGCGCGAGTCTGCGCCGACGGCCAGCCGTGCGCTTCCGCCGGAAGCGCCACGTTCTGGTACGCGGTCAGATGCGGGTAGAGTCCGCCGTCTTGCACCACGTAGCCCATGCGCCTCACCAGCCCGGCCCGCGTGGACTCGGTCACGGGCGTCCCGTCCACCAGCACTTCGCCCCCGTCCGGCTCCACGAGACCGAGGATGAGTCGCAGGACCGTCGACTTGCCCGAGCCACTCGAGCCCAGCAGCACATGGACGGCGCCGGCACGCACCTCGATCGACACGCCGTCGAGCGCGAGGCGACCGCCAAAGCGCTTGGTGACCGCTCGGAGCGCGATCACGATGAAGCCCGGGCGGCCGGACGCTCGTCCTCCGGAAGCGCATCCCTGAGTCGCTCCAGGATGGCTTCAGGAGTCCCGGGGATGGGTAGATCGACGCGGCGGCGCTCGAGGCTCGACAGCGCGAGGCCCATCAGGATCTCGAAGCCGTGGTAGCTCGTCTCGAGATTTGACGGATGCGCCCGCCGGGGATCGTCCAGCCAGTCGGCCAGAAGGCGCATATGCTCGGGCTCGCCCGGCGAGACATCGGCGGGCCCGGTTTCAACCCGGCCTCCGGACCACCGCGTGACCGCCTCCCACCCGCCCCCAGCACCACGCGCGCATGGCCCCGGGCGCCCCGGACCGTGACGGCCACATCGCCCCAAAAGTCGCCCTCGTCGAGGTGACGAGGCGCCAGAGAGCCGATCTCGAGGAAACCGCGGACCCCGCTCGCGAATTCGACGACGCCCGCCACGTGATCAGGACAAGGATGGTCCTCGAGATAAGCTCGGCGCCCCTGAGCCTGGCCGTGGACCGACGTCGCTTGCATGCCCCCGCCGAGCCACAGCATGGCATCGACGAGATGGGTGCCCACCCGCAGCATCGACGGACGGGCAGTAGCGTGGAAGGACCGGATCTCCCCGATGCCGCCCTCCTCCACGATCTGCTTGATCCGCCGCCAATGGCCGGCGTGCTTGAGCTGATGGCAGACGACGGCCTTCACGCCGCCCGCGCAGAGCGCGACAATGCGCCGGGCGTCGGCCAGCGAGAGCGCGAGCGGCTTCTCGAACGCGATCGCGCGAACGCCATGCCGCACCCCGAGCTCGACGAGCTCGACCCGCACCGCCGGCGGGGTGGCGAAACAGAGCAGGTCGGGGCGCTCGGCGGCGAGCATGGCCTCGGCGTCGGAGTAGACGCGCGTGATGCCAAGCGTGTGCGCGAGCGCGCCGAGGCGCGCGGCGTCGCGATCGCAGAGCGCCACCAGCTCGAACCGGTCCCGATTCGCGAGAAGGCCAAGCGCATGGCTCTGTCCGCGCGCCCCGCAGCCGACGAGCACGGCCCGATGCCGACGCTTCACCCAGGCATTCTACAGCGGCGGCGCGCCCCAGACGACGGGCTCGGGGACGAGGCGGATACCGAGACCGGCACCTTATGTCGGCTTGACGAGACCAAGAACAGGGCGACCGCCTCCGGCACGGGAGGCGAGAGCCGCGGGTTGCTCACATCGGGGCGTGGAGGTAGATGTTCTCGCGTAGGACGATCTCGATCAGCCGCTTGATCACCGGCGTGCCGGAAGCGCGCCTCAAAACGGAGACGCCGCCGCGACGGCATTTCCCATTGAGTAGGCGCGCTTGCCCACCCATTCCGCACCTCGGCCGCCACTGGGGCGCTGATCCCTCGGCGGTCAGCGGGGTTGATGCCGGGCGGCTGATTCGCGCTTTGACTAGAGGCGCGGAGGAGAGCTATGGTGCCCCTGCCCGACTACCCGGCGCCTGGCGCCCCCAATGAGGAGGGACCATGTCCAGCAGGCTCATGTGGAGTGCCGTCGCATTCGCGCTGACGCTCGGCCTCACGTCCGGCGTCGACCTCGCCCGGGCCCAGGGCACGATCAAGATCGCCTACACCGACCCGCTCTCGGGTCCCTTCGCCCAGGTCGGCGATCAGAACCTCCAGCAGTTCAAGTACATCATCGACTGGATCAATGGCCGCGGTGGCGCGCTCGGCCGGAAGTTCGAGCTCGTCGCCTTCGACAACAAGTCGCAGCCGTCGGATGCGCTGCTGGCGCTCAAGAGCGCGACCGACCAGAACATGCCCATCATCATGCAGTGCTCGGGCTCGAACATCGCCGCCGCGTTGATCGAGGCGGTGGACAAGCACAATGAGCGCAATCCCGACAACCGCATCGTCTACGTCAATTGCGGCGCCGTCGCCACCGAGCTGACGAACGAGAAGTGCAGCTACTGGCACTTTCGCATGGACGCGCACGTCGGCATGAAGGCAGAGACGATGGTCCGCGCGCTCCCGAAGGACGTCACCAAGGTCTATCTCCTGAACCAGGACTATCTCTTCGGACAATCGGTCCAGCGCGACGTGAAGGCCTTCATCACCAAGCTCCGGCCCGACGTGAAGGTGGTGGGGGACGAGCTGATCCCACTCGGCAAGGTGAAGGATTTCTCGCCCTACACCACCAAGATCAAGGCGTCGGGCGCCCAGGCGCTCCTGACCGGCAACTGGGGCCCGGACATGACGCTCCTGATCAAGGCGGGCATGGACTCGGGGCTCGACGTCCGCTACTACACGATGTACGCGCATCTCGGCGGCGGGGCGACCGCGATCGGTCCCGGCGGCAATGGCAAGGTGCGCTCGGTGATGCCCTTTCACGAGAATATCGCCGTCGAGACGGGCAAGACGGACACCGAGGGCTGGACGAAGCAGTTCCGCACCACCCACAACTTCGACTTCTACGCCGCCGGCTTCCGGACCATCTTCGAGTTCATCCAGGCGGCCATGAACAAGGCTAAGTCGAGCGACCCCGCGAAGTTCGCCCAGGCGCTCGAGGGCCTCACCATCACCGACATGCTCGGGCACCAGGTGACCATGCGCAAGGACGACCATCAGATCCTGAGCGAGTACTTCGTCGGCGTGTTCACCAAGGGCGTCAAGTATGACTCGGAAGGTACCGGGCTCGGCTGGAAGACGGAAGTGACGGTGCCCGCCAAGGACCTCGACCAGCCCAATACCTGCAAGATGAAACGGCCCGCGTGAGGTGGCGCTGAGGCGCGCCCCGACCGAGGAACCGGTGCGCTGATCCCGGAGGCCCCATGGAAGTCCTGCTCGTCTCGCTGCTGAACGGGCTCGTCTACGGGATGCTCCTGTTCATGCTGGCCAGCGGGCTCACCCTCATCTTCTCGATGATGGGGGTGCTCAACTTCGCCCACGCCAGCGTGTACATGCTGGGGGCGTACTTCGCGTACGACGTCAGCCGTCACGTGGGCTTCTGGCCGGCCCTCGTCCTCGCGCCCGTCCTGTGCGGCGCGATCGGCGCGCTGATCGAGATGTACGGCCTGCGCCGCGTGCACAAGAACGGGCACATCGCGGAGCTGCTGTTCACGTTCGGCCTCGCCTTCATCATCGACAAGGGCGTGCAGATGGCCTGGGGCCTCCTGCCCGTCGCCTACCGCGTGCCCGCCGTGCTCGACCGTCCGCTGTTCACGATCTATGGCACCAATTTCCACGCCTACCGCGGCTTCATGCTGCTGATCTCCGCGCTGATGTTCTGCGCCATCTGGCTGATGCTGACGCGGACGCGGCTCGGCCTCGTCATCCAGGCGGCCCTCACCCATCCGGAGATGGTCGGCGCGCTCGGCCACAATGTCCCCGCGTCTTCACCACGGTGTTCGCGGGCGGATCGGCCCTCGCCGGCCTCGCCGGCGTCATCGGGGAACTATCTCGTCACCGAGCCGTCGATGGCGTTCACCATGGGGCCGATCGTCTTCGTCGTGGTGGTGTTCGGCGGGCTCGGCTCGCTCGCCGGCTGCTTCATCGCCTCGCTGATCATGGGCTTCGTGCAGACCTTCGCGGTGGTGTTCGACGTCTCGCTCGCCAATGTCCTCGCGCTGGTCGGGATCAAGGTGACGGAGGCGAGCCCGTTCGGCGAGGTGCTGACGATCCCGCTGCCGCGGATCGGGGCGCTCCTGCCCTACGTCATGCTCGTGCTGATCCTGCTCTTCAAGCCGCGCGGCCTCATGGGGACGCGCGACACGTGAGCGAGAGCCTGCTCCACACCGCGGCCCGCCCGGTCACCGCCGCCCGGGCCGGCGGGCTCCTCCGGCGGCACTGGCCCTGGCTCGCCGCGCTCGCCATCGCGCTCGCCCTGCCGTGGCTCCTCTTCGACTGGACCCGAGCCCGTCATTCCGGCTTCCGGCGTGGCCATGCTGAGCCAGATGGGCATGATGATCATCTTCGCGCTCAGCTACAACATGCAGATGGGGCACGCGGGGCTGCTGTCGTTCGGGCACGCCGTGTTCTTCGGCCTCGGCGGGTATTGCACGGCCCACTTGCTGAACACGATCAAGGCGGGCGGCTTCTGGCTCCCGGTGGAGCTGGTGCCGCTCGTCGGCGGGCTCGGCGGGCTCGCCTTCGCCATCGTCTTCGGCTACGTCGCCACCAAGCAGCGCGCCACCGCCTTCGCCATGATCACGCTCGGCATCGGCGAGCTGGTGACGTCGTGCGCCCTGATGTTCAAGTCCTTCTTCGGCGGCGAGGGCGGCGTCAGCACCAACCGGGTGGTCGGCACCAGCCTCTTCGGCCTGAACTATGGCCCGTCGATCCAGGTCTACTACCTGATCATCGCGTGGACGGTCATCGCCATCGCGCTCATGCGGCTCCTGACGGAGACGCCGCTCGGGCGCATGGCCAATGCCTGCCGCGACAACTTCGAGCGGGCGCAATTCGTCGGGTACGACCCGCGCATGGTCCGCTTCTTCCAGTTCGCCCTGTCCGGCTTCTTCGCGGGCATCGCGGGCGGGCTCTATGCCCTCACCTACGAGATCGTCACCTTCGACACCGTCGCGGGGGAATGTCGGCCAATGCGCTGCTGATGACCTATATCGGGGGCGTGGGGACGTTCGCGGGGCCGGTGGTGGGCGCCATCCTGATCGTCCTGCTCCAGAGCTGGGTCGAGCCTGCTGTCGAATTCCTGGCTCGTCTACGTCGGGGTGCTGTTCATCCTGATGGTGACGTTCGCGCCGGGCGGCATCGCCGGGCTCGTCCTCATGCACCAGCCCATCGCGCGCAGCGGACGGATGGAGCCGGCTCGCCGCGCCCTATGCGCGGATCGCGGCGCCCAGGCTCTTCGTGGTGGTGGGATTCGTCCTGCTGATCGAGCTGTGCTCCTTCCTCACCATCGGCGCCTCCCAGGGCAAGACGTTCATGCTGGCCGGCGCCACGATCGATCCGAAGAGCGCGGTGCCGTGGGCGATCGGCGCGTTGCTGCTCGGCGGCGGCGGCCTCTGGCTCTGGCGCGAGGGCGCCGCGTGCGCGCGGCGTGGGACGCGGTGATGGAGGAGATCAAGGCGGCCGCGGCACGGGCATGAGCGAGAGCGCGATCCGGCTCCGGGACGTCCACAAGCGCTTCGGCCCCACCCCCATCATCCTCGGCGTGAGCCTCGACATCGCCCGCGGGCAACGGCACGCGATCATCGGCCCGAACGGCGCGGGCAAGACCACGCTGTTCAATCTGATGAGCGGGCGCTTCCCCGTCTCGAGCGGCACCATCGAGCTGAATGGCCGGCCGATCGACGGGCTGGCCCCGCACCAGATCAATCGCCTCGGCCTGTCCGCAGCTTTCAGATCACCTCGATCTTTTCGCGCATGTCGGTGCTCGAGAATGTCCGGTGCGGGCTCCTGTGGTCTCGCGGCTATCATTACTCGTTCTGGCACCTGCTGGGCCGGGAGCGCGCCCTCAACGAGGCGGCGCGGCGGCTGCTCGAGGACGTCAATCTCGAGAGCCGGCGCGACGTGCCCGCGGGCCTCCTCTCCTACGCCGAGCAGCGCGCGCTCGAGATCGGCATCACCATCGCCGGCGGCGCCGACACCATCCTGCTCGACGAGCCGACGGCGGGCATGAGCCGTACCGAGGCGAATCATGCGGTGGAGCTGATCCGGCGGGTGACAGCCGGTAAGACGCTGGTGATGGTCGAGCACGACATGAGCGTGGTGTTCGACCTGGCCGACGTGGTGACCGTGCTCGTGTACGGCGAAGTCATCGCCTCCGACGCGCCGGCGGCGATCCGGGCCAACCGCGCGGTGCAGGACGCGTATCTCGGCACCGAGGCGCACTGATGCTCGACGTCCACGACCTGCACGCCTTCTACGGCAAGAGCCACATCCTCCAGGGAGTCGACCTGCGCGTGGGCGAGGGCGAGATCGTGAGCCTCCTCGGCCGCAACGGCGTCGGGCGCACCACCACGTGCAAGGCCATCATGGGCCTGGTGCCGCCGCTCGGCCGGATCATGTTCAAGGGGCGCGACATCGCCGGGCTCAGGACCGACCTCATCGCCCATGCTGGCATCGGGTACGTGCCCGAGGACCGGCAAATCTTCCCGACGCTGACCGTGAACCAGAACCTCGAGCTGGGCATGAAGCAAACCGGCAAGTTCGGGCGATGGACCTTCGACGACATGTTCAGCCTGTTCCCGAACCTGGGGGAGCGCCGCGACAATGTGGCGGCGGTGCTGTCCGGCGGCGAGCAGCAGATGCTCACCATGTGCCGCACGCTCATGGGCGATCCAGAGCTGGTGATCATCGACGAGCCCACGGAGGGGCTGGCGCCCAAGCTCGTCGTCCAGGTCGCCCAGCTGCTGGACGAGATCGCCCGCCGCGGCGTCTCGATCCTGCTCGTCGAGCAGAAGCTCACGATCGCGCTCAAGATCTCGCATCGGCTCTACGTGATGGGGCATGGGCGCATCGTGTTCGAGGGCACGCCGGCCGACCTCGCCGCCAACGAGGCGGTGCGCAAGGAAGCGGCTCGAAGTCTAGCGGGGATCTAGGGAAACAACCGCTCCGCGTTCTTGTAGGCGATCTTCTCGGCGACGTCCCGCGGGAGCTGGTTCAGGTAGGTCCGCACCTCGGCTCACCGAGCCCGGCAGCGCCTCCCACCGCGACGTCACCCAGGTGTCGGTGCCGGCGAGGAAGCGGTCCGGGTGGCGCAGGAACAGCGCGCGCCAGCCCGGGTCGAGCACGCCGCCCGGGGCCACGTCGCCGTTGCGGATGGCGAGGTCCACCGAGAGGTTCGGATAGCGGTCGAGGAGGGCGCCCACCGCCTGCGGGCCCGACGACATCCCCGCGTGCGCCCAGATCACCTTGAGCCGCGGCTCGATGGTGAAGAGCTCCACGATGGCCACCTCGTCGGAGTGGGCGTGGAGGTAGATGTTCTCGCGCAGCACGATCTCGATGAGCTGCTTGATCACCGGCGTGCCGGTCTGGCCGCCGAAGAGGTGGAACTCGCCGATGCCCTTGTGCACCTTGAGCGCGAGGCGCGACTCGAGGTAGGGGATCACGGACGGATCCTGCCACCAGTGGCCGATGTCCTCGCGCGTGCGATAGGGGCGCAGGATGGGCACGATGCGCTTGGGATCCTTCTGGTAGAGCTTGATGGTCCCGTCGTCGGGCGTGCTCGACACCAGCGCCCGCTTCACGCCGGCCGCGGCGAGGATGCCGAGAATGCGCTCCTCGGGATACTCCGTCCAGTCGGGCGCGCTGTAGTGGATATGGGTGTCGAAGATGGGAAGCTCGGGCGCCTGGGCACGGGCGGCGCCGGCGGGCGCGATCAGCGCGAGCCGCGAGGTCAGCCAGAGAGAGCCGGAGGATCCGGGGTCGCATCGGTTCTCGGGCGCCACCATACCACGGGGCGATTGGTTGCGAAGCCCCCATCCCCTCACATACCATTGGAAGCATGAAGCGCTTGCTGTTCGTCATGCTCATGGTGGCGGCGCTGGTCTCGGCCGTGCCGGCCACGGCCCAGATCGGCGGCGGCGGGGCCACGCTACCCGTATCAGCAAAATCCCGTCGATCAGGCGGTGCGGGATATCCAGCGCCCCATGCCGCGGCTGCCCGCCGCGCCGCCCCCGAATCGCGGTATGTCCCGGAGCAGCGGCTCATCGAGCCCGGCACGCGCAGGAGATCGTGATTCCCGGCCACGAGGGCGGCGGCTCTCCGATACCCAGGTCACGGTGCCGCCGCTCACCGGCTATGGCCCCGGCGGGCCTGTCGCGATCCCGGGCGGCGACCGGCCCCCGGGCGAGCTGCGCCAGGCTCCTGACCCGGCGCCCGTGCTCGACGCGGTGGGGATGGCCGAGATCAACAAGATCTTCGCGGTGCTCGACGCCCTCGGCGTCCACCGTGAGCACGTGGTGATCCCGCTCGGCACCGGCAAGGGCCGCGTGCGCCGCATGCCCTCGGGCAAGCTCGAGATCATCGTCGACGCGGAGGTGCCGATCGACGAGTGGCTCGTGGGATTGCCCGCCCTCATCCAGCAAGCCCAGGCGTCGTGAGCCGAGCCGGGCTCCGCCGGGAGCTCGGCTGGGTCGCCCCTCCTCGCTGTCGTCTTTTTCAATGTCAGTGGCGGCCCCTACGGCATCGAGGACGCCGTCGGGTCGTTCGGGCCTGGCCTCACGCTGATCCTGCTGGTCCTCACCCCGCTGATCTGGAGCCTGCCGGTGTCCCTCGCCATGGCCGAGCTGGCGGGGGCGATTCCCGACGAGGGCGGCTACGTCGCCTGGGTGCGGCGCGCCTTCGGCCCCTTCTGGGGCTTCCAGGTGGGCTGGTGGAGCTGGATCAACTCCTTCGTGGATGTGGCCATCTACCCCGCGCTCTTCGCGGACTACGCGATGTACTGGTGGCCCGACATGTCGCCGGCCACGCGCTGGGCGCTCGCGCTGGTCTTCATCTGGACGCTCACCGGCCTCAACGTGGCCGGGGTGCGCGTGACGGGCTGGACCGCGGTGGCGCTGGGCGTGGGGGCGCTCGCGCCGGTGGCCATCTTCACCGTGGTGGCGAGTGTCCGCGCCGAGCATGTGCCGTGGATCCCGTTCGCGCCGGGTGAGGGAGCCTCGTCGCCGGCCTGGGCCTCGGGCTCGCGGTGATGATGTGGAATTACTCGGGCTGGGACAATCCCAGCACCATGCTGGGCGAGACGCGCGCCCCGCCACCGCGTATCGCCGCGCGCTCTTCGTGGCCCTGCCGATCATCGCGCTGGCCTATCTGCTGCCGGTGGCGGCGGGGCTGTCCGTCTCCGAGGACTGGGGAGTGGGAAACCGGCCATCTGCCCATTCTCGCGGAGGCGGTGGGCGGGCCCGCGCTCGGCCATCTCATGACCGCGGGCGCGCTGCTCGCCACCGCGGGGCTCTTCCTCTCGGGGCTCCTCACCAACTCGCGGCTGCCCTTCGTGCTGGCGACCCTGGGGCAATTGCCGTCGATCCTCGCGCGGGTGAGCGCACAGACCGGGAGCGCCGTGGGTGGCGGTGGTGCTCTCGAGCCTCTGCTACAGCGCCTTCGCGGTGTTCTCCTTCAAGGAGCTGATCGTCCTCAATATCTGGCTCTACTCGATCGCCCTCATCCTCGAGCTGGCGGCCTTCGTGGCGCTTCGGCTGCGTGAGCCGGCGCTGCCGCGGCCCTGGCGCGTGGGCGGGGGCGCGGTGGGGATGTGGCTGGTGGCGGGATTGCCGGCGGCGCTGAGCGTGCTCGCGATGGCGACGGCGGGTGGATGGACACGGTGGCCGGCGTGATCGCCGCGCTCACCGGCCCGCTAGTCTATCTGGCGGTGGCGCGCCGCTAGATCGACCGCCAGCGCGAGCGCGGCGTCGAAGCGCGGTGCCGCGGGGCGCGATCGGCGCGAGGCGGAGGCCGGCCTTGCGCGCGGCGTGCCAGACGCCGGCGCGGAAGCGCGGATCCGCGAGGAGGCCGCCCGCCCAGCTCACGGGGATGGGCGGGCGCAGCCGGGAGGCGGGCGGCGAGGTCGGCCACGAGGGCCGCCAGGGCGGACTGGGCGTCCGCGACGATGGCCCGGGCGCGGGGATGCCGGCGCCGCGCCGCGCGCAAGGCCGCCGGTGCCAGCGCGCGCCACGCGGGCCACCGCGTCGGGTGCCCGCGCGAGCCGGCGGAGCGCGAGCGCACTCGCGTCGCGGCGCGCGATGGGGAGCCACGCGCGGCCGATCCAGAACGCCGAGCCCTCGTCGCCCAGGAGCGGGCCGAGGCCACCCGCGCGGCCGAGCCCGCCGCGACCGTCGCGGCCGAGCGCGATGGAGCCGGTGCCGGCCAGGAGCAGGATGCCGGGTCGGTCACCCAGGGCGCCGTCGCGCGCGGCCTCGACGTCCGAGATCACGCGCACCCGGCGGGCGAGGCCGCGCAGCCGCGCCGTCGCCGCGCGGCGCTCCGCGGGCGTCCACACGCCCCGCGAGGTCGACGACGAGCGCGGCCACCTGATCAGGGCGGATGGCCCAGGCACTCAGCGCGGTGCGGAGGCGCGCGGGGAGGGCGTGCGGCGGCACCACAGGACCGCGCCGGCGCCGCGTGCGCCCGGCGGCGTCACGCGCGACCACGCGCAGCGTCGTCCCGCCCACGTCGCAGCCGATGGCCCAGGCTCCCCGCGCTCCCATCCGTCGCCTCCTCGGCGTCTTCCTGTCCCGCATGCACCCAATATGCACGGTCGGCCGAATACGGCGCGCATAATGGCGGCAGGCCATGGCCCCCTCCGCCTCCAGCGCCGGCCTCACCTGGCCCGACTACGCCGTCCTCTTCCTCTCTCTCGCCGCGCTGGTGGCGATCGGCGGCGCGCTTCACGCGGCGGCAGCGCGACACCGCCGATTTCTTCCTCGCCCGCCGCCATATCCCGTGGTGGGCGGCTTGCCTGTCCTTCCTCGCCACCGAGATCAGCGCGGTCACCATCATCTCGGTGCCTGCCACCGCCTACAGCGAGAACTGGCAGTACGTGCAGTTCTTCATCGGATCGAGCCTGGCCAAGCTAGTCGTGGCCTTTCTCTTCATCCCCGCCTTCTACCGCCACAACGTGACCACCATCTACGAGTTCCTGCGGCACCGCTTCGGCGCCGCCAGCCAGGTCACGGGCTCGCTGTTCTTCTTCGTGACCCGGCTGCTGGGGTCCGGCGTCCGGCTCATGGCGGCGGCGCTGGCGGTGTCCATTCTCATGGGTTGGCCGCTCTGGGCGACCCTCACGCTCTTCACCGTGATCTCCATCGTCTATATCGCGCTGGGCGGGGTGAGCGCGGTGGTGTGGACCAATGTCTTCCAGGCGACCCTGTTCCTGGTGGGCGGGCTCGCCACGGTGATCTACCTGGCCTCCCAGATCGAGGGCGGCCTCGGCGCGATGTACGGCATCGCGGCGGAGGCCGGGCGGTTGGGGGTGATCAACTGGGGGCCGGCACCGGGCGATCCCGACTTCTGGCGGCGTGTCCTCACCGATCCGAATATCTTCTGGCTCGCGGTGCTCAACGGACTCGTGGGCTCGGTGGCCGCCTTCGGCACCGATCACGATCTCATGCAGCGACTGCTCACCGTGGAGACGCGGAAGCAGAGCCAGCGGACCCTCATCCTCACCCCGCTGGGAACGTTGGCGACGCTGGCCATCTATCTCAGCATCGGCGCGGGACTCTTTCGCCTACTACGCGCAGCACCCCACTACCGGCTTGCCCCGACCCGACGAGATCTTCCCCTTCTTCGTCCGCACCGCCATGCCGGAGGTGCTGCGCGGCCTGATGCTTACCGCCATCGTGCTCGCGTCCATCGACTCGCCGCTGGGCTCGCTGTCGGCCTCCTTCGTCACCGACATCTACCGCCCGTTGCTGGTGCGAGGGCAGAGCGAGCGCCACTACGTGTTCGTCTCGCGGCTCGCGGTGGTGGCCTTCGGGCTGGTCCTCGCCGCGCTCGCGTGGTGGCTCTCGTCCCGGAGCCAGATCCTGTGGCTGGCCTTCAAGATCGCGGGCGTCACCTTCGGCTCGCTGCTGGGCGTCTTCCTCCTCGGGCTCCTCACCGGACTGCGCGCCGACCGCGCCAACGTGGTGGCCATGGTCACCATGGCGCTGGTGAACCTCGTTCTCCTCGTCCTCTCGGAGACCGGGATGATCACCTTCGGCTGGTCGTGGCTGGTGATCCTCGGTACCGTCGGCACCATGGCGCTGGCCGCGCTCCTGGCGCCGGTCCTCGACCGCGCCCGGTAGCCCGCCTCCGGCGGGCGCGCTATCATGCGGGAGATGGCAATTCCCGCCGTGGGAGAGAACGCCGTGCTCGCCGATTCGCGGGTGCGTGTCCAGGCCGGGCTCATCTCCCTCGGGGTCTCCGTCGTCCTCCTCGTGGCCAAGTACCAGGCGTACCGGCTGACCGGGTCCACCGCCATCCTGTCCGACGCGCTCGAGTCCATCGTCAACGTGGTGGCGGCCGTCTTCGCGCTGGGGGCATCGCTTTCGCGGCCCAGCCTGCCGACCGGAATCATCCGTACGGTCACGGGAAGATCGAGTTCTTCTCCGCCGCCTTCGAGGGCGGCCTCATCGCCTTCGCGGCCGTGCTCATCATCTACGAGGTGATCCTGGCCTTCCTGCGCGGCGCCGAGGTGCGCGCGCTCGACGCGGGGCTGGCCATCGTGCTCGGCGCCGGGCTCGCCAATCTCGCCCTGGGCTGGTATCTCCTCCGCGTGGGGCGTGCCTACCGGTCCCCTCACCCTGGTCGCGGACGGGAAGCACGTGCTGTCCGACTTCTGGACGAGCGTGGGGATCGTGGTGGGCCTGCTCCTCGTCCGCGCCACCGGCATCTGGTGGCTGGACCCGCTCACGGCGGCGGTGGTGGCGCTCAACCTCATGTGGACGGGCTTCCGTCTCGTGCGCCACGCCGCCGGCGGCCTTCTGGACGAGGAGGACCGGGGACTCCTGTCCCGGCTGCTCACGGCGCTGGACACGCGCCTGGGTCAGGGCGTGATCCGCGTCCACCACCTCCGCGCCATCCGCGCCGGCCGCTTCCACCACGTGGAGGCGCATCTGGTGGTGCCGGAGTTCTGGTCGGTGGACCGGGCGCACGAGCTGTCCGAGAACCTCGCCGCGCGGGTGATCAACGAGCTGGGGGTGGAGGGCGAGCTGGTCTTTCACACCGACCCCTGCCACCGCATCTACTGCGCGATGTGCGATCTCGACGACTGTACGATCCGCCGCGAGCCCTTCCGGGACCGCCCTCCGCTGAGCCTCGAGGGAGGCGGTGCAGCCCGACATGCCCCGCCTCTAGCCGCGCGCGGGCGCTAGGGGCGGCGCGGGATCTCCATGTGGCGCTCCGGATGCAGGAGCTCCTGGAAGCCGAACTTCCGGTAGAGCGCGTGCGCGTCGCGCGTGGCCAGGCTCCAGCGCTCGAGGCCCTGGAGCTCCGGATGCGCCTTGATGCACTCCATGAGGAAGCTGCCCACCCCGCGCCGCGCTGCGACTCCTCCACGAAGACGTCGGCCACATAGCCATAGGTCGCGCGATCCGAGATCACGCGGGCAAAGCCCACCGGGCGGGCGCCCGCGAGACGCCGAAGCCGATCGAGTGCAGGAGCGAGCGGACGATCACGTCGCGGCTGCGCTTCGGCGCCCAGTAGGACCGGGCGAGGAAGCCGCAGATCGCGTCGAGGTCGAGCCGCGCGGGATCGGTGGTCACGGTCAGCTCACCCCGCCGCCACTCCGGATGCTCAGCGGGCATGGGAGTGGCTCTCTGATTGAGGTCCATGATCGACTTCCTCCTCGGCGCCATGGTCGCGCGAACGGCACCCATCAGGGAAATCAATTGTCGTGATGTGAACCATCAGATATCGTTTCGGACGTGCAGATCCACCTGACCCATCTCCGCGCACTGGAGGCGGTGGCCCGGCGCGGCAGCTTCTTCGCGCGCCGCCCACGAGCTGCACGTCACCCAGCCCGCGGTGAGCATGCAGATCCGCGCCCTGGAGAAGGAGCTGGGCACCGCGCTCCTCGAGCGCGTGGGAAAGCGTGCCTTCCCCACCGCGGCGGGCGAGCTGCTGCTGGCCCACGGCGCCCGCGCCCGTCGCGAGCTGGAGACCGCGGTGGAGCGCATCCAGGGGCTCAAGGGCATCGTGGCGGGTCGGCTGCGCATCGGCTACCAGCGCCGCCATCAGCACCTATCTGCTGCCGCCCGCGCTGGGCGCCTTCCGCGCGCGCTTTCCACACACCGACCTCGTCATCGTCACCGGCAACGCCGCCGAGATCGCGCGCGCGGTGGTGGAGAGCGAGCTGGACATCGGCATCGTCAGCCTTCCCGTGCGCCACCGCGAGCTCGTGGTGACCGCGTTTCACGACGACGAGCTGGTGGCCATCGCGCCCGCCGCGCGGGGGCGCCCGGCGCGCACCCGCATCGGGGCGGTGGATCTCGCGCGCGAGCCGCTGGTGCTCTTCGAGCACGGCGGCAATGTCCGGCGCGTGATCGACGCGTGGTTCCATGCGGCGGGGGTGGCGCCGGCGGCGCCCATGGAGCTGGGCAATACCGAGGCGATCAAGAAGCTGGTGGAGGCGGGGGTGGGGCTCTCCATCACGTCCTGGTTCGCGGTGCGGGCGGAGGTGGCGGCGGGCCAGCTCGTCCGCGCGGCCGCTGGAGCCGCCGCTGGTCCGCCGCATCGGCGTCATCCGGCGCCGCGGCCGCGCGCATGGGGGCCCGCTGGAAGCCTTCCTGGGCGGCCTCGAGACGCTGCGCCGCGACCTGGCGCGCGGCCGGCGGGCGCGGGCGCCCGCAGCCGGCTACGCGAGCAGCATCGCCAGCACGGCCTCGAGCTGGCAGCGGCGCCAGCCGTAGGCGGTGAGGCCGAGCACGCCGGGGCGAGGAGCGCCGCGTCGTAGGGATCGCGCATCAGGACCACCGCGAGGGCGGGCGCCGCGGCCTGCAGCGCGTCCAGGAGCGCGCGGTTCGACGGGTAGAGGTGGGCGTCGTAGAGGAAGAGGACGGTGGCGTCCGCCCCGCGCCGCTTTCTCGGCGGCGGCGGCGATCTCCGCGGGGAGGGCTCCACGCCCACCACCGCCACCTCGGGCTGACACCCCGAGCGGCGCCATCGCGCCCGCGCACGTACTCGACCTCGTGCTGCATCGCCGGGCTCGATCGTGATCCGGTCGGCGAGGGCGGACAGGCGCGGGAACACCGCGAGCACCCGGCCGTTCAGTCGCCGCCGGAGCGCGGGCGCCGGCGGCGTCACCCGCGTCACCGCGCGCGTGGCCAGGGCCCGGGCCAGCGGCTCGCCGCTCGCGCTCCGCGCGCGGGCGCCGGCGGCATAGCGCTCGGGCCGCCGGGCCGCCAGATGATCCAGCCGGCTCGCCGCCAGCTCGAAGTCGCGGCGGGGAGGGCCCCGTCTTCACGGCGTCGAGGAGCGCGGCATGGGCGGCGCGCTGCTTCGGCGTCCGTGTGGCAGACGAGGAGGAGATCGTGGCCCGCCGCCGCGGTCCGCACCGTCGCCTCGCCGATGGGGCAGAGCTCGCCGATGGCGCCCATCTCGAGATCGTCGGAGACGATGACGCCGCGATAACCGACCTCGCCGCGCAGATAGTCCGTCACGATGAGCCGCGAGAACGACGCGGGCATGCGCGCGGCGGGATCGAGGCGCGGATAGAGCGGGTGCGAGGTCATGATGCAGTCCACGCCCGCCTCCATGGCGGCGAGGAACGGCGGCAGGTGCCTGGCGTGCATCTCCGCCCAGTCGGAGTCGATGACCGGGAGCCCCAGATGCGCGTCCACGGGGGCATGGCCCTTGCCCGGGAAGTGCTTGGCGCAGGCGGAGAGCCCCGCCGCCTGCATCCCGCGGATGCGCGCGGCGCCCAGCGCGCCCGACGAGCCGGATCCTTGCCGTAGGAGCGGATGCCGATGTTCGGGCTATAGCGCTCGGTGAGGACGTCCAGCACCGGGGCGAAGTTGACGTCCACGCCGAGCCGCCGCAGCTCGCGGCCCTCGATGAGGCCCTGCCGCTCCACGAAGTGCGCGTCGTCCGCGGTGCCGGCGGCGAGCTCGTCGGGGAAGATGGTCACGCCCCTGGTTGAGCATGATGATGCGGCCGCCCTCGTGGTCGGTGGTGATGAGGAGCCGCCGGCCCGAGCGCCGCCTCCGAGCCCGTCGATGAGGGCGCGGAAGCGCTCCGGTGTCTCGAAGTTGCGGCGATAGAGCATGATGCCCGCCGGCGTGCGTATCCCGGAAGAGGCGCACGTCGGTCGTCGGTGAGATCGGGCCCACGCAGGCCGAACACGAGCCGCCGGCCGACCAGCGCTTCGAGCGTCACATGCGCCTCAGCAACAGCGGGGTCCGATCGCAGGCTCATGAATAGAGGAGATAGGGCCGGCGCGCGCGGGCGAAGCGGGCCAGTGCCCCGGCCCAGGCTCGCGGTCAGGCGCGACAGGGGCCGCGCCGCGCCTCGATGCGACGGCGGAGCCCGGCCCGCCCGCGAGGAGATCGATGGCCAGGCGCTTCCACTCGAACTCGTAGGGCGGGCGCCGCCAGCGGAAGCGCCGGCCGGCCTGGCGCCGCGCCTCGGCGATCAGCGCACATAGGTGACGATAGGGCCGGAAGCGCGTCGCGGTCGGTCACGTGCACCTGCACGCCTTCGCAGCGGCGGCCGCGCCACTTGTGGAAGGCGGGCTCGAAGCGCGGTGGCCCGGAAGCGCGCGCCCGGCAAGCCCGCGGCGCTCGAGCGCCCGGGCCAGCCGCGCGCCGTCGAGATAGGGCGCGCCCACCCACTCGGAAGGGCCGCGTGGTGCCGCGCCCCTCCGACAGGTTGGTGCCCTCGATGAGGCAACCGCCCGGGATAGACGCGCGCGGTGTCGAGGGTCGGCATATTGGGCGACGGCGCCACCCACGGCAGCCCCGTGTCCTCCCACAGCATGGACCGACGCCAGCCCGAGCATCGGCACCACGGTGAGGTCGCAGCCGAGCGCGTGCGTGTCGTTGAGATAGCCGGCCAGCTCCGCGATGGTCATGCCGTGGCGGGTCGGCAGCGGGTAGAGCCCGACGAAGGAGGAATACCCGGGCGCGGCGATGATTGCCCTCGAGACTGCTCGCCGCCGAGCGGGTTCGGCCGGTCCAGCACGACCAGCGGGCACGCCCGGCGCGCGCATTCCCGCATGGCGAGCGTCATGGTCCACACGTAGGTGTAGTAGCGCGCGCCCACGTCCTGGAGATCCACCACCAGGGCGCCGAGGCCGCGCAGGGACGCCTGCGGGTCGGGGCGCGAGCCGCCGGCCGTAGAGGCTCCACACCGGAAGCCCGGCGGCGCGGTGTCGCTCGCCGCGGATCCCGATCTGGTCCTGAGCGGATCCGGTGATGCCGTGCTCGGGCGCGAAGAGAGCGACCAGGCGCGCGCCCGGCAGCGCGCGCACCACTTCGACCGCGTGGCGCAGGTCGCGCGTGACCGACGGCTGGTGGGAGAGGAGCCCGACGCGCCGGCCGCGGAGGAGAGCGGGGCAGGCGGTGGGCGAGCACGTCGAGGCCGGCGAGAACGGTGGTCGCAGCTTCTATAGTAGTAGGATAGGCGCGCCCGCCCATGCGGAAGATTCGCTACGCGCGCCTGCCCACCGAGCGGCCGAACCCCGCGGAGCCGCCGCCTCGACCGACTTTCCCCGCTCGCCATCGCGCGTCTCATGAACCGGGCCGACCAGGCGGCGGTGCGCGCGGTGGGCCGCGCGGCGGCGTCCCATCGCGCGGGCGGTGGAGCTCACCGCGGCCGCGACTCGGCCCGCGGCGGGACGGCTCGTCTTCGTGGGCGCCGGCACGAGCGGGCGGCTCGGGCGTGCTCGAGGCCGCGGAATGCCCGCCGACCTTCGGCACCCCGCCCGCCTCGTCCAGGCGGTGATGGCGGGCGGGCGGGCGTCGGTGTTCCGCGCCGAAGGAAGGCGCGGAGGACGATGCCGCGGACGGGCGCGCGGCAGGTACGCCGCCGCGCGCGGCGCGGCGACGTGGTGGTGGGCATGGCGGCGAGCGGCGTGACGCCCTTCGTGCGCGCGCGCGCTCGCGGAGGCGCGCCGGCGCGGGCGCCGTCACCGTGCTCGTCACGCTGCAATCCCACGGTGCCGCGCTCTGCCGCGCGGGTGGTGGTGGCGCTGGCGGTCGGTCCGGAGATCCTCGCCGGGTCCACGCGGCTCAAGGCGGGAACCGCCACCAAGCTCGCGCTGAACACGCTGACCACCGCGGCGTTCGTCCGGCTCGGCAAGGTTCACGGCAACCGCATGGTGGATCTCCTGCCGCGGTCGGCCAAGCTCCTGCGCGCGCGGCCGGTCTGGTCGGCGAGCTGGGGCGCGTGCCGCCGCGGGACGCCCCGGCGCCCGCCGCCGCCGCCGGCGGCCGCGCCAAGCTCGCCATCGTGATGGCCCGCCTGGGCGTCGACCGCCGCGAGGCCGCCCGCCGGCTGGCCGCGGCGGAGGATTCCGGGCCGCGCGCTCGACGCGTAAGGCCTCTGGAGGCGCCTGCCTCAGAGGCCCTGCCGGCACGAAGGTGGCGCGGCGTCAGCGGCCCGCGATCACCGAGGGAACGGGAACGGGGAAGAGGCGGGATGGGGGGCGCGGGTAGCGCCCGTTCGGGATCCACACCCAGCCGTAGTCACGATGGCCGTCGCCGCGGAGCTCGTAGCGGCCATGCGGGTAGGGCAGAACCCTCTGGTAGGCGGGCCCATACGGGCGCGGCGCGACCCTTCGGTATCCGTACCCGTTCCGATACACCGGTGCCCCGCGATACACCGGGGGATCCCGGTATACCGGAACTTCCCGGTACATCGGGCACCGGCCGGTACACGGGCACCGGGTGATACTCCACGAGGGCGGGGCGCGGGGCGAGAGCGGGCCCGACGAGCTGGTTGAAGACCGCGAAGGCGGCCAACCCGAGGGCCACGTTGGTGGCGGTGCTGTTGTCGGCGCCGTGCGGGCGCGGGGCCGAAACCCCACGATCAGCGGCAGGGCCAGCGCGATGGCGATGGTGAGGGCGATGAGTCGACGCATATAGTTACCTCCTTTCCCCGCTGATTGGACGCGGCCGCCCTCCCCGTCGTTTACGAGATGGCTGGGTCCGGCGCTGTCCTCGAGCCGCACCGGCGTCTTGCCCACGAGGAAGTCGAAGTCCATGCCCTGGTGGGCCTGGAGCACGTGGTCGAGGAAGAGCCGGCCGTAGCCCCGCTCGAAATGCGGCGGCCGAGGCGTCCACTGGGCGCGGCGCTCGGGCCAGCTCGTCGTCGTTCACCCGCAGCGTGAGCCGGCGGTTGGGGACGTCCAGCTCGATCTCGTCGCCATCGCGCACCAGCGCCAGCGGGCCGCCCACCGCCGCTTCCGGCGAGACGTGGAGCACCACGGTGCCGTACGACGTCCCGCTCATCCGCGCGTCGGAGATCGCGCACCATGTCCTTCACGCCCTTCTGGAGCAAGCGCGCGGGAATGGGCGCGGCGCCCCACTCCGGCATGCCCGGCGCGCCCTTGGGCCCCACGCGCGCTGAGCACCAGCACCGAGGTCTCGTCCATCGCCAGACCCGGGTCGTCGATGCGCGCGTGCAGGTCGGCGTGATCCTCGAAGACCACCGCGCGCCCGCGGTGCGCGAGGAGGTGCGGGGACGCGGCGGATTGCTTGAGCACGGCGCCATCGGGGCAGAGGTTGCCGGTGAGGATCACGGTGCCGCCCTCGGGGGGCGATGGGGAGCGCCAGCGATCGGATCACGTCGGGGTTCCAGTTCTCCGCGCCGGCGCACGTTCTCGGCGAGGGACTTGCCGGTCACGGTGAGGGCGCTCGCCGTGCAGCAGCGGCAGGAGCTCGCTGAGGACCGGCGGGCAGCCCGCCCGCGTAGAAGAAATCTTCCATCAGGTACTTGCCCGAGGGCTTCACGTTCACGAGAAGCGGCGTGCGGCGCGAGAGCTCGTCGAAGCGCGTGAGCGGCAGCGGCACGCCCGGCGCGGCCGGCGATGGCGACCAGGTGGATGATGGCGTTGGTGGAGCCGCCGATGGCCATGTCCGGCGCGGATGGCGTTGTCGAAGGCCTCGGCGGTGAGGATCTGCGACGGCTTGAGGCCTCGCGGGCCATCTCGATGATGCGGCGGCCGGCCATCTCGGCCAGCGCCAGGCGCCGCGAGTCGGCGGCGGGAATGGCGGCATTGCCGGGCAGCGCCATGCCGAGCGCCTCGCGCCATGGAGGCCATGGTGGAGGCGGTGCCCATCACCATGCAGTGCCCGGCCGAGCGCGACATGCACGACTCCAGCTCGCAGAACTCCTCCTCGGTGAGCCGTCCCGCGCGATGCTCCGCCCACAGCCGCCAGGTGTCGGTGCCGGAGCCGAGCTGCTCCTGGCCGCGCACATGCCGTTGCAGCATGGGACCGCCGGTGACGAGAATGGCCGGCACGTCGGCGGAGGCCGCGCCCATGAGCATGGCCGGCGTGGTCTTGTCGCAGCCCGAGAGCAGGACGACCGCCGTCGAGCGGATAGGCGCGGATGCACTCCTCCACGTCCATGGCCATGAGGTTGCGGAACAGCATGGTGGTCGGCTTCATCAGGATCTCGCCCAGCGAGATCGTGGGGAACTCCAGCGGGAAGCCGCCTGCGCGAGAGCACGCCGCGCTTCACCGCCTCCGCCACGCCGGCGGAGATGCGCGTTGCAGTTCGTCAGCTCGGACCACGAATTCGCGATGCCGATCACGGGGCGGCCGTCGAACATGAGCGTCGGAGAAGCCCTCCGCCTTGATCCACGAGCGATGCGCGAACCCGTCCAGATCCTTCCTGCCGAACCAGTTGCGGCTGCGCAGCGCGACCTCGGACATGGACGGCCTCCTTGAGTGGGGTAGGGCGACATTATATAGTCGCCGCGCATATGAGACTCGACGGCAAGGTGGCGGTGGTGACGGGCGGCGGCGCGGGCATCGGCGAAGGCATCGTCATGTGCATGGCGAAGGAAGGCGCGGACATCGCCATCCCCGATATTCAGGAAGGAAACGCGGCGCATGTCGCCCGGCAGGTCCAGGCGCTGGGCCGGAAGGCCATCAGCATGCGCTGTGACGTGACCAAGAGCGCGGAGATCGGGGCCGCCTTCGACCGCATCAAGCGGGAGCTGGGGCGGATCGACATCCTCGTGAACAATGCGGGAATGGCGTCGCCGCCCGGCATGCCCTTCACCGTGAACACGGAGGAGGACTGGGACCGCACCTACGAGGTGAACCTCAAGTCCGTGTTCCTCACCTCCAAGGCCATCGCGCCGTACTTCATCGAGCGGAAGGCCGGGCGCATCATCAATATTGCCTCCATCGCGGGGCCGCTGGCCGCGCAGACCATGCCGCCCTACTCGGTGGCCAAGGGCGGCGTCATCACCTTCACCCGCGTGGTGGCGAAGGAGCTGGCCGCGCACGGCATCACCGTCAACGCGATCTGCCCGGGAGTGCTGTGGACGGCCTTCTGGGAGGGGCTGGCCAAGTACATCGCCGACAACAATCCGGCCTTCGCCGGCATGACCGCCCGCCAGGTCTTCGACAAGCGCGTGGCCGACGTCATCCCGATGAAGCGCGAGCAGACCCCGGAGGACATCGGCTGGGCGGCCGTCTTCCTCGCCTCGGACCAGGCGCGGAACATCACGGGTCAGGCCCTGATGGTGGACGGCGGCAGCGTGATGCATTGATCGCCCGCCGGCCTCGTTCTCGTGCTGCTGCTCTGCCTGGCGCCGCCGGCGGAAAGCGCGGACGTGAGCCGGCGGTAGCGGCGGCGACGGAGCCGGTCCTCAAGCAGCTCGAGGCCTTCCGGCGCGGCGATTTCGACACCGCCTACACTTCGCGTCCGAGTCCATCCACCAGCAGTTCGACCGCGCCGCCTTCGAGCGGATGGTGACGCGGGCTATCCGGAGATCGCGCGCTCCGTCTTCGCGGTGGTGGCCCAGGGCGAGCTGGCGCCCAACGGCAAGGTCTACCTCGTGCTCAAGATCCGCGGCGCCAACGGCATGAGCGTCGAGGCCGTCTACGAGCTGGTCGACGAAGCGGGCGCCTGGAAGATCAACGGCGTCGCCGCCCGCCCCGACTCCGGCATAATCTAGGCCACGCGAGTGGCACTCATGGACTTTCGACTTCACCGACAAGCAACAGAGCTTCCGCCAGGAGGTCCGCGCCTGGCTCGCGGCGAACGTCCCCGCGGACCTCCGCGGCCGCGGGTTCGCCTCCTCGCGCGCCGACCTGCAGGCAGGTGCGGCGGCTGCGCGACTGGCAGCGCACGCTCTACAAGGCCGGCTACGTGGGCATGGACTGGCCGACCGAGTACGGCGGGCGCGGCGCTTCCTCGGTGGAGCAGGTGATGCTTCTACGAGGAGATGTCGCGGGCGCAGGCCCCGCAACCGCTCAACCGGAGCGGGCTCTCCATGCTCGGCCCCACCCTCATGAAGCACGGCACCGCGGCCCAGAAGGGCGCCACTCTGGACAGGATCCTCACCGCCGAGGAGATCTGGTGCCAGGGATTCTCCGAGCCGAACGCGGGCAGCGATCTTGCCAATCTCCAGACCCGCGCGGTGCTCGACGGTGACTGGTACGTGCTCAATGGCCAGAAGGTGTGGACGAGCATGGCGCACGTCTCCGACTGGGGCTTCTTCCTGGTGCGCACCGATCCCACCGCCGCCAAGCACAAGGGCATCACCTTCCTGCTCCTGGACATGAAGATCGCCGGGCATCACCATCCGGCCGCTCCGCCAGATCACCGGCGAGGCGGAGTTCAACGAGGTGTTCCTCGAGAACGTGCGCGTGCCGGCGTCCAACGTGGTGGGCAAGGTGAACGAAGGCTGGGGCGTGGCCATCACCACCCTGTCCTACGAGCGCGACGTGCTCACCATGATCCGCCACATCAGCCTGCGCACCGCGCTGGAGCGACTGATCGCGCTGGCCAAGCGCACCGAGCGCAATGGCCAGCCCGCCGCGGCGGAGCCGGTGATTCGCCAGAAGCTCGCCGGGCTGATGGTGGCGGAGCGGTGCCTCCAGCTCAACGGCTACCGCAGCCTCACCAAGATCCTCCAGGGCGGAGCCCCCGGGCCCCGAGGGCTCGACCTCCAAGCTCTTCTGGAGCCAGGTGGACCAGGATCTCGCGGAGATCGCCACCGAGGTCATCGGCCCCTACTCCCAGATCGCGGCGCCGAGCCCCTGGGCGCCGGACGAGGGCCAGTGGGAGTTCTACTGCTGCCTCGCCCGCGGCAGCGGCATCCGGGCCGGCACCACCGAGATCCTCCGCAATATCCTCGGCGAGCGCGTGCTGGGCCTGCCCAGGACTGAAGGGCCTGCGACGCGGGCCCGCGAACGTGATACTATTCGCCCGGAGGATCCCACCTCCATGTCGACGAAGACCGACGAGCCGCTGTACGAGGTGAAGGACAAGATCGCGACCATCACGCTGAACCGCCCCGACAAGATGAACGCCTTCACCGGGCCCATGATCGACGCCTGGGCCGGCTCCTCCAGGAAGCGCAGCGCGATCCCGACGTGAACGTGGTGATCGTCACCGGATCGGGCAAGGCCTTCTGCTCGGGCGGCGACGTGGCGCGCATGGGCGACGGGCGGCCGAGCCCGCTCGATCACAAGAACGGGCTGTGGGAGCACATTCACCGCGTGCCCAAGGCGCTGGAAGCCATGGACAAGCCGGTGATCGCCATGGTCAACGGCGTGGCGGTGGGCGCGGGCATGGGCATGTGCGTGATGTGCGACATGCGCGTCGCCGCCGACACCGCGCGCTTCTCCACCGGCTACGTGCGGGTGGGGCTGGTGCCCGGCGACGGCGACACCTACTTCCTGCCGCGCCTCACCGGCACCGCGAAGGCGCTGGAGCTCCTGTGGACGCGCGGACTTCATCGAGGCGCCGGAGGCGCTCAGCCTCGGCATCGTCAACCGCGTGGTGCCTGCCGCCGAGCTGCGCCGAGGCGACCTATGCGCTGGCCGCCCAGATCGCCGAGCGGCCCGCAGGTGCCGATCCGAATGATCAAGCGGCTGGTCTACCAGTCCATGCGGCTCGACCTGCGCACCCATCTCGATCTGGTGTCCTCGCATCATGGCGGTGGTGCGGGAGACGTCCGACCACAAGGAAGGCGTGCAGGCATTCGGGATGACGCGGAAGCCCAACTTCACCGGGCGGTGAGGCGATGACGACGCCCGCTCCGACCGCCATGCGCGACCACGCGAGGGACGAATCCTCTACCTCGCCGACGGCAATCTCCAGCGGCTCTGCGCGGCGGTGATGGACGGAGACACCTTCGCGCGCGCCCACCCGCACTTGGTGGCCATGGGCGAGGTGGCGGGCGGGGAGCTGGACGGCTTCGCGCACGAGGCGGACAAGCACCCGCCCGTTCTGCGCCAGTGGGACGAGCGGGGCGAGCGCGTGGACGAGGTGCAGTTCCACCCGTCGTAACCATCGGATGGAGGCGCTGGCCTTCGGGCGCTTTCGGGTTGGCCGCCATGTCCCATCGGCCGGGCGTGCTCCGGTGGCCGGGCCCGGTGCCCCACGTGGTGAAGTACGCGCTGTCCTATCTCTTCGCCCAGTCCGAGTTCGGCCTCCTCTGCCCGGTCAACATGACGGACTCGGGCGCCCGCATGCTCCAGCACTACGGCGACGCGGATCTCCGGGCGCGCGCTATCTGGAAGGACTCACCACCACCGACATGGCGACATCTCCGCCAGGGCACGCAGTGGATGACGGAGAGGCCTGGCGGCTCCGACGTGGGCGCGGCCACCACGGTCGCGCGCCGGGACGCGGACGGAGCGTGGCGGCTCTGGGGCGACAAGTGGTTCTGCTCCAACGCGAATGCCGACATCGCCTTCACCCTCGCGCGCGTCCCGAGGGCGCGCCGCCGGGCACGACGGGACTCGCCATGTTCCTCGTCCCCAAGGTGCTGCCCGATGGGACCCGCAACTGCCTCACGATCAATCGTCTGAAGGACAGTTCGGCTCGCGCTCCATGGCGAGCGCGGAAGTGACCTATGCCGGAGCGGTGGCGTATCCGGTGGGCGATCTCGCCCGCGGCTTCAAGCAGATGATGGAGATGGTCAATGTCTCACGGCTGTCCAACGCCATGCGCTCCGCCGCCCTCATGCGCCGCGCGCTCCACGAGGCCCTCACGCACGCGCGCGCGCGTGGCCTCGGACGCCCGCTCGCCGATGCTGCCGCTGCTCCAGCGCCCAGCTGGTCCAGATGGTGGCGGACACGGAAGCAGCCGCCTCGTGGTGCTGCACGGCGCCGGCACGCTCGACCGGTGGGACGCGGGCGCGGCGGGAGGCGCGGGCGCTCTTCCGTCATCACCACGCCGCTGGCGAAATACTGGATCACCCAGCACGCGCGGCTCGTCACCGCCGAGAGGCGATGAACGTGCGGGGCGGCAACGGGTACATCCGAGGAGTGGGTGAACGCTCGGCTGGTGCGCGACAGCTACCCGGCGCCATCTGGGAAGGAGCCAGCAACGTGGTGGCGCTCGACGTGCAGCGCGCGATCATGCGCAGGAGGCGGCCCACGAGCCGCTCCTGGCCTTCGCGACGGACCGGCTGCGCCGGGTGAGCGAGGCCGCCCGCCAGCCGTGGGTGGACGTGGCGCTCGACGGGCTCGAGGCGGTGCGATGGCGCCTGGCGGGCTGGCCCGCGCTGGCGGCAACGGAGCGCGAGCTGGAGGCTCGGCCTCTGGCCGACACGCTCTACCATCTGCTCGCGGCGAGCCTCCTTGCTCTCCGAGGGCCAGGCGCTCTGGGACTCGCGCGGCGACGCCCACACCCTCTTCACGGCGGCGCTCTACCTGAAGCGCTGGCTCGTTCCGCGCGACCCCGCCGCCCCGGCCTTCGGGGCGCGCGAGATCGAGTGGCTCGGACGCGCTCGTCGACTGGACTCCAGGCGCCGCTCGCTGCGCTCGAGGCACTGCCGCGCGCGCGCTGATCCTCGCCTTCGTCCTCCTCGCGGTCCCTCGCCAGGCCGGTGGCCTCGGCCGCCGAACCTCCCGACGCGAAGACATGCCGCCGGACCACCTTCGCGGGCGAGGTCGCGCGAGGCCAGCGATTCGAGCGCCGCATCGAGGGAACCTCGTCTTTCTCTCGTCCCCGATCCGGCGCCCTCGCTGGGATGGACGGTCAAGGTGATCGAGCCCCCCTCGAGACGACGAGGACTATTCATCGGTGGTGACGCCGCCGCACCGAGGGATCCAACGCTGCGGTTTGTCGAGGGCTGGCACTTCCGGAATCCCGACAATACCGGGCCGAATCTCGACGGGGTGAACGCGCCGCAGACCGGCGCGACTTTTTCACTTCGTCGATGACGCGGGAGGACTATCGCGCGGCGGCGGACGCGCTGGACCAGCTCCTGTGGCGGCGGGCGGAGGACACCGACGAGAGCCGCCAGCGCGCGATGGACATCTACGACGGGTCACCTCGCGGCGAGGGACGCTCCGGATCCACCGGCTCGACCTCGGCAACCTCGTCCCCGGCCAGCAGGCCTGGATCGACTTCATGGGGTTCACGGCGGAGCTTTTGCCTTCCCGCCGCTACTCCCTAGTCGGCGAGGGCGCGCCCACAGCGCCAGCTCCGCGGCCCGGACGATCATGGACAGATCCATGCTCGGCTCCTCGAGCCCGTGCGAGGCCACCATGGACGGGAGATAGGGAGGTGGATGAAGCCGGCAGGAAATGCGCCGGTCGGCGTAGGCGAGCGCGTGGAGTGCGGTATAGAGCGTGTAGTTGCAGAGGAAGCGTCCCTGCGGTGTTCGATTCATAGGCGGGGATGCCCTCCGCGGTGAGCGCGTCCAGGATGGCGGGGAGGGGCAGAGTGCTCCAGTAGGCGGCCGGTCCCCCGGCAGGCACGGCTCGCCGCGCACCACGTCGCCGCGATTGTCCGGCTGGCGATAGTCCATCACGTTCAGCGCCACGCGCTCGAGCGCCACGTGCGCCGCCCGCCGGCCAGGCCCAGCAGAACCGCCGCGCCAGCCCGGGCTCGGCGAGGGCGGGGGCGAGCCGCGCGCGCGCCTCGTCGTGCTGCACCGGCAGCACGATCGCGCGCACGAGCGTGTCGCCGATACGGCGGCCGTCGAGCGCCTTCGCCACTTCCTGCGAGGGATTCGCGGTATCGCCGCCGAAGGGCTCGAAGCCGGTGACGAGGACGTGGCCGGCGGCTGCCGCGCTCATGCCGGCGTCACCCCGCGCGATGCCGCTGGGCGAGCGCCTGATAGCCGGCGGGATTCATCTGCACCCAGCGCTCGGCCGGGGTGCCCGCGATGGGCCCGCGTACCTTGCAGGGCGCGCCCATCGCGAGCACGCCGTCGGGAATCTCCGTGCCCGGGGTGACCAGCGAGCCGGCCGCGATCATGCGCGCGCACGCCGATCCTGGCGCCGTCGAGCACGGTGGAGCATTGCCGACCAGGGCCTCCTCGCCGATGGTGGCCGCGTGCACCAGTGCAGAGGTGCCTGACGGTGGCGCCGGGCCCCACCTCGGCGCCGCCCGCCGGCGTCACGTGGATCACCGAGCCGTCCTGCACGTTGGCCCCGCGCCGGATCACGATCGGGCGAGAAGTCGGCGCGAAGCACCGTGTTGTACCAGACGGAGGCGTTTTCTCCACCGTCACGTCCCCGATGAGTGCTGGCGGTGGGGGCGATGAAGGCGGTGGGTGGATCCTCGGCGACTTGCCCTCGAAGGCGAAGAGGGGCATGGCGGGCTCCTGTCGCTCACGCTAGCATCCGGCTCCTGGACATGACAAGTAGCGCGGGGTACGCTGCGCCGACATGACCACGCCCAAGATCGCGGGCGTCGCGACGGCCGACCCCCGGTACCGCTTCGACCAGCGCACCGTCCTCAGCATGGCCGGCTACGGGGACGCCCAGCGCGCGGGCTTCTTCGCCAATAGCCAGATCGAGGCCGGTACCTCTACTTCGACCCCGAGACCTTCAAGCCGGGCGAGACCCCCGCGAGACGGTGGACGAGCTCAACGACCGCTTCGCAGCGCGGCGCGGTGGAGCTGGCCACCGAGGCGGTGTCCCGGGCAGTGGCGCGCGCGGGCTGGCGGCCGGAGGACGTCGACTTCCTCGCCACCACCACCTGCACGGGCCGGCTCTGTCCCGAGCCTCGACGCCCACCTGGTGCGAACGCTCGGGTTGCAGACCCCAGGTGCAGCGGGTGCACGTCGGCGATACCGGCTGCGCGGCCGCGCTGGTCGCGCTCCAGCAGTGCTGGAATCACCTGCACGCCTTCCCCGCCATCGCGCGGTGATGGTGGCGGTGGAGCTCTGCTCCGCCGCCTACTTTCTCGACGACCGGCTCGAGAGCGCGGTGGCGCACGCGATCTTCGCCGACGGCGCGGGCGCCGTCGCGCTGTCGCGGCGATGCCGACGGCCCCGCAGTGGTCACGCACCGCACGCTGTTCCGCTCCGAGCACCTTCCCGCCATGGGCTTCCGAGTACCCGGGCGGACGTCCCCGCGTGGTGCTCTCCAGGAAGTGCGCCGTATCGGCGCCGGCATGATGAAGGAGATGGCCGGACCTCTTGATGGAGAGCCAGGGGCTCAAGAAGGACGACGTGCGCCACTTCGTGCTGCACTCCGCTGGTCGCCGCGTGATCGAGCAGGCGGAGAAGCTGCTCGACCTCACCGACGACCAGCTCGCGCACTCCCGCCACGTGCTGCGCGCCTTCGGCAACATGTCCTCCGCCACCGTGGTCTTCGTGCTGGAGGAAGCCCTGCGCGCCGGCGCGCCGCGGCGCCGGCGACTGGGGCCTCATGATCGCGCTCGGCCCCGGCTTCGCTGCCGAGGGCGCGCTGCTGCGCTGGTAGCATGCCCCTCTTGCGCCGCTGCCGCGCGCGGCCGCGGGCGCCGTCGAGCTTCTCGACGGCCGCCGCGCCGCCTCGCGACCTCGCGCGTAGCCTCGGCGGACGTCGCGCGGCTCAACGGGCTCTTCGGCGGGCGCCTCGTCACGCTCCGCCACGTGCGGCGTCTGCTCGCGCGCTTCCCGCCGGACCGCGCGGTCACCGTGCTCGACCTCGGCACCGGCAGCGCCGACATTCCGCGGGCGCTGGTGCGCTGGGCGCGCCGCGCGGGACCGGTCGCTCCGCGTAATCGCGCTGGACCTGGACGCCGCCACCCTGTCGGTCGGCGCGGCGGACCACCGCCGGCTATCCCGAGATCACCTTCGTGCGGGCCGATGCCCTCGCGCTGCCCTTCCGGCCGGGCGCGGTGGACCTCGCCATCTCCGCGCTCACGCTGCATCACCTCGAGCCGGCGGCGGCGGCGGCATGCCTGGCCGCCATGGATCGAGGTGGCGCGGGCGGGCCTGGTGGTGAACGACCTCACGCGGAGCCGCGCGGCCCTGGTGCTGGTCTGGCTGGCCACGCGGGCACTGGCCTGCGGGCGGCATGTCGCGCCACGACGGGCCCTTGTCCGTGAAGCGCGCCTACACCCGCGCGAGGTGCGTGGGCTCTGCGCGCGGCGCGGCCTCCGTCAGGTGGAGATTCGCGCGCTACGCGCCGCTGCTGCGCTACTGCCTGGTCGGCGGACGTGGGCTCGCGCCGTGACCACCCATGACGTCGGTGGTGGTGGGCGCGGGTCCCGCCGGGAGCGCCACTGCCATTCTCCTCGCCGAGCGCGGGCTGGTCGGTGCTGCTCCTCGACAAGGCGGCGTTTCCGCGGCCGAAGATCTGCGGCGAGTATCTCTCGCCCGAGGCGGCTCGCATCCTGGACCGCCTGGGCGCGCTGAAGGACGTGGACGCAGCGGGCGCGCCCTCCGGCGGCATGCGCATCGTGGCGCCCGACGGCACCGGCTCGAGGGCCGCTATCCTGCCGCGGGCCCGTGGCGCGGCTATCGGGACCACGCCCTCGCGGTGCCGCGCGAGATCCTCGATCGCATCCTGCTCGAGCGGGCGCGGGCGCTGACCGCGGACGCGCGCGAGCGCCATCGCGTAGTGGAGCTGCGCGTGGACGGCGGCGCCGCGTCGCGGGCGTCCAGGCGGAGGACGCGACGGCGCGGCCGTTCGAGGTGCGGCGCCGGCTGGTGGTGGGCGCGGACGGCCGCGCCTCGGTGGTGGCGCGCGCGCTGGGGCTGGTGCGCGCGCATCGCCTGCAGCGGATGGCGCTGGTCCAGGACGTGGAAGGGCTCGCCGGTCTCGAGCGACATGGGCGAGATCTACGTGGACCCGCCCGACTACTCCATCATCAACCCGGTGTCGGCGGGCGTCGCGAACCTGAGCCTGGTGGTGCCGCTGGCGCACGCGCAGCCCTATCGCGGCGCGGCTCGACGTCTTCTTCGCGGCGCGCGCTCAGCGCAGCTCCGCCATCTCGCCCCGCGCCTCGAGCGGCGTGCGCCCGGCGGGCCGCTCATGGCCGATGGGGCCGCTGGCCTATCGCGTGGCCGAGCCGCGCGCGGAGGCGTGGCCTCGTGGCGGAGACGCGGCCGGTTCTACGACCCGTTCACCGGCGAAGGCCTCTACACCGCGCTGCGCGGCGCCGAGCTCCTCGCCGAGGTGGCCCACGCCGCGCTTCGCCGGGCGACGTGCTCGCGCGGCGCGCTCGCGCCCTACGCGCGGGCACGCCACGCGGCGTTCCGCGGCAAGGCGCGGCTCACCCGCATGCTGCAGGCGGTCATCGCCCACCGGCGCCTCGCCGACCTCGCCGCGCACGCGCTCGCGCGCCGGCCGCGCGCGGCTCGACCAGATGCTGGGCGTGCTCGGCGACTTCGTGCCCCCGGCGCTCTGCTGCGGCCGAGCATTTGACAGGAGACCGCGGCCTGCGTAAGGTGCCATTCGACTTCCGATTCCTCCTTCATATATGCGAACCGAGACCCAGCCTGACGGCAGCGCACAGCGTCCCGCGACAGGGGACCGCGGGCCATCGGGCGTGTGCTGCAGACCCTCGAGGTAAGCTCGCCCGCCATCGCGAGGGGAGACCCTCAGCGAGCTGAGCCAGCGGCTCGGCTCCCCCAAGTCGAGCCTCCTTCTACCTCCTCCGCTCGCTCACCCGACTGGGGTATCTGGTGCGAGGGACCGACGGCCGGTACCGGCTGGGCCCAGGGGCCTTCACCCTCGCCATAGCGGCGCTGTCGAGCCGCGAGCTCCCGGAGCTGGCGCGCCCGTTCCTCGAGGATCTGGTGGAGCGCTGCGGCGAGACCGCGCTCATCGGCACTTCCGCCACCGACGCGCCGGTGGCCGTCTGCATCGACAAGGTGGAGAGCCAGAACCCCCTCCGCTACACGGTGTCCCTGGGCGAGCGCCAGCCTCTGTACTGCTCGGCGGTGGGCAAGCTCTTCCTCGCCTACATGACGCCGGAGGCGCAGGATGAGTATCTTCACGCCACGCGGCTCAGCCGGTGGCGCGCCACACCATCACCGACCGCGCGGCGCTGAAGCGGAACCTCATCGAGATCCGGCGGACGCGGGCTGTCGGTGACGCGCGAGGAAATGGCGGAGAGTGCGGGCGGCATCTCCGCGCCCATCTTCGACCGCGAGGGCCACCTCACCGCGGCGCTGGTGGTGGCCGGTCCCAGCGCCCGGATGGAAGGCGCCGAACTTCGCGCGTCTGGCCAAGCAGGTCAAGGACACCGCGCGATGCGCTGTCCCGGGTGCTGGGCGCCGCCGATCGACCGGTCGAGGCTCGGTGAGATGCCGGCGGGCGCTCCGCGCGTCCGCTTCGGCATCATCCTCCTCCCGGAAAGCCTGAGCGAGTTCGGCTCAACCTGTCGCGAGGCGGAGGACGCCGGCTTCGAGCTGCTCGGGGTCGCCGACTCGCAGTCCGTCTTCCGCGAGGCCTACGTGAGCCTGACCCTGGCCGCGCTGGCTACCCGCCGCGTGCGCCTGGGGCCCCCTGGTAAGCAACCCGGTGACGCGCCATCCGGTGGTGACGGCGAGCGCCATCTTCGAGCCTCGACGAGATCGCGCGGCGGCCGCGCCGCTCGGTCTGGGCTCCCGGCGACAGCGCGCTCTACACGGTGGGAGCCCCGCCCGCCACCCGGACGGATCTGGAAGACGGCCGTCGACACCGCGAATCGGCTCACCGCCGGAGAATCGGTGAAGCGCGGCGGCCATGTCTGGCGGGTGCGCCACGCCAAGCGTCGCGTCCCCGTCTACCTCGCCGCCGAGGGACCCCAGACTCTCCGGCTCGCCGCCCGCGTGGCCGACGGGATCATCGTGGGCCTGGGGCTCACGCCGGATGTGGTGCGCCTGTGCTGGGACCACATCGAGGCGGGCGCGCGGGAGGCGGGGCGCCGGGTCGAGGACATCGACGTGTGGTGGCTCGTCAAGACCAATGTGGCGGGAAGCCGCGCGGCGGCGCTGGAGCCCATCAAGATGGCGCTGGCGGCTCAGCGCCAACCACGCCTTTCGCTTCACTCTCGAGGGGAAGGGGCTCGATCCCGATCTCCACGAGCAGGTGCGAGGCCTCGCGCAAAGAATACGAGCCCCACCATCACGAGGTCCTGGGTGCCACGCCCAACGCGGGGACATGACCGACCGCTGGGGACTCACCGACTATCTCGCCGACCGCTTCGCCAATCGCGGGCACGCCGGAGGAATGCGCCGGCGGCGGCGCGGAGCAGCGGCGGCGGCGGGGCGTCCCAGCTCCTCCTCACGGGCTTCGTCCAGGTGAGCCGCGCCGGTTCATCGAGCGCTGGGGACGGAAGTCGTGCCGCGTGCCGGCGGCGATGGAGGACGGACATGAACCTGGTGTCGGAGCGCCTGAACATCGACGACTACGAGGAGGCGGTCGAGCTCTTCTACTCGCGGGGCTGGACGGATGAGCTGCCGGTGGTGCTCCCCACGCCGCGCCGCGTGGAAGCCCTCATCGCGCATGTTGGTCGAGATCCGCAGGCAGAGCCTGGGCGCGGTCCCGCCCAGGGCGGCGGCGCCGCCACCATCGAGAAGCTCGCCATCAACGCGGTCATGGGGGCTGCCTGGCCGGAGCATTTTCCCGTCGTCCTCGCCGCCCTGGAAGCGCTCCTCGATCCCGAGCACAACCTGAACGGGGTGAGCCAGACCACCCACATGTGCGTCTCCCTGGTCATCGTCAACGGCCCATCGCCCGCGCGCTCGGCTTCAACTCGCGCGACGGCGTGTTCGGCAACGGCTATCGCGCCAATGCCGCGGTGGGGCGCGGGTGCGGCTGGCCCTCTGGAACCTGGGCGGCGCCACCCCGTGGGACACCGATACAAGGCCACGCTCTCGCACCCGGGCGAGTACGCCTTCTGCATCGCGGAGGAGGAGGAGGACAATCCCTGGACGCCGCTGCGTGGATCGCGGCTGCCCGCCGGGCTCGGACGCGGTCACCGTCTTTGCCTGCGAGGGACCGCATAGCGTATTCTGCTACGGCACCCCGGAGGAGATGCTGCACGTGCTGACGGACTCCATGTGTTCCCTGGGGAACAACAACATGCACGTGATGGGGCAGATGCTGGTGACGCTGAATCCGCTCAACGCGGAGGAGTTCGCCAAGCGTGGCTGGACCAAGGACGACGTGCGGCAGTACCTCTGGGAGCATGCCCGGCGGCCGATCGGCGACGTGCGCGCCTGCGGCGTCGTCCACGAGCAGTTCCGCAAGATGGAGCAGGACGCGGGCCGGTATCCCCTGCGCTATGACCTGGCCAATCCGACCACGCGGGTGCCCGTGACCCGCGACCCGAAGGACATTCACATCGTGGTGGCGGGCGGGCGGAGCTACTTCGCCTCGGTCTTGCCGGGCTGGGGCGGCTTCGGCGGCTTCGCGGTCACGCGCCCGATCCGGCGGCCCGGCGGCCGCTGACGGAGAGCAACGACATGGAGATCCTGAGCCCGGTCTGGCCCCGCGCGGCGGAGGCGCCGCCGCCAAGCGCCGCCTTCGCGGGCTGGCGGGAGCGACGGTGGCCATCGTGGACGACAACCTCGACATCCCGTTCACCACCCGGCTGGAGGCGCTGCTGGCGGAGCGCGCGGGCGCCGTGGTGAAGCGCCTGGTCAAGCCGTCGGGCACCGCGCCCTCGCCGCCCGCCCTCATCGAGGAGGCCGCGCGGGCCGACGTCGCCGTCGTCGGCATCGGCCTCTGAGGGTCGTGCACGTCGGGCAGTGTGCTCGACGCGGCCTCGCTGGAGAAGCGGGGATACGACACGGTGACGGTGGTGTGGGACAACTTCGAGAAGGCCGCCCGGATGCAGGCCGAGCTCCAGGCGGTGCCGGACCTCGCGCTGGTGGTGATCCCGCATCGCAAGGGCGGAGAGACGGCGGACGATCAGCGGAAGAAGGCGGAGGCGGCGCTGGGCGAAGTGCTCACGAAGCTGGTCGAACCGATTTGACGCGAAAGGGGCATTCGATGAAGAAGCTCGCGGGTCTCAGCGTGGTCCTGGCCCTCCTCGCGGTGGTGGCGGGCGGGGCCGCCCTGGCGCCGGCCCCGTGGCCGCCCAGGCGAAGCCCGATCGTCTGGAACCTGCCCACGGTGGCGGCGCCGACCTACTATCACACCGTCAACTACAATGCCTTCGCCGCCAAGCTGAAGGAGAAGTCGGGCGGCCGGATGGAGATCCGCGTCCATCCCGCCTCCTCGCTCTACCCCGGACCGGAGCTGCTCCCCGCCGTCCTCGACGGCCGCTCCGAGGTCGGGCACGGTCCTGGCGTCGTACCTCACCGACGTGCTGCTCGAGATGGCGCCGCTCGAGCTGCCCTTCACGACGTCGCAGCATCGAGGAGCACAAGAAGGCGGCGCTTGCAGCTCCGGCCGTTCTACACCGAGATGCTGGCCCGGAAGGGCCTCAAGCTCCTCGCCATCAACACCTGGCCGTCGCAGCAGATCTTCTCCACCGTGCCCGATCCGCACCGTGGCCGACTGGAAGGGCAAGAAGATCCGCGTGTACGGCGCCGACTCCGCCAACGTCACCCGGCTCCTGGGCGGCGTCGCCGGTCAACATCGCCTTCGGCGAGGTGTACTCGGCGCTCGGAGAAGAAGACGGTGGACGGCGCCATGACCTCCGCCACCAACGCCGAGCCCATGAAGTTCTTCGAGGTGGCGAAGTTCCTCGACTACTGGTACCTGGCCGGCGCCGCGCAGGAGTGGCTGGTGGCCAACCAGAAGGCGTGGGACGCGCTCCCCAAGGATCTCCAGCAGGTCGGTGCTCGACGCGATCAAGGAGTCCAACCTCGAGGAGAAGGAGTGGCAGGACGCCGCCGCCGCCGAGGAGCGCGCGCGCAAGCGGCTGCCCGAGCTGGGCATGACCATCGTCGATCCGTCCAAGGACGAGATGGCGAAGGCGCGCCAGATCGCCAAGGCCGCCTGGGACATCTGGCTCCAGCGCACGGGGCCCGACGGCAAGCGGGGACTCGAGCTCGCGCTTGAAGGCGCTGGGCCGGTAGCCGCCGCGCGTGATCGCGAGGGCGTCGAAGGCGGCGGCGCTGCTCTCGGGGCTGGCCACGCTGGTCCTGGCGCTGCTCATCTCCTTCGACGTCCTCATGCGGTACTTCTTCAATCGTCCGCAGCTGCATCGTGGACGAGCTGGGACCCTTCCTCCTGCTCCTCGGTGATCTTCGGGGCCGCCGCCCAGACCTATCGCGTGGGTGGCCACGTGCGCGTGGACCTGGTGACGTCCACCTGCCGCGCCCCGCGCGCGCGTGGCTGCGCCGTCCTCAACCTCGCGCTGGGGCTCGTCTTCCTCGCGGTGGTGATCTGGGTCACCAGCCAGTCGGCGCTCACCGCGTACCGCTACGGCCGCGTCTCCGCGGTGCTGCTCTACCCGCTGTGGCTCCCGATGCTCCTCATCCCCGCCGGCCTCCTGCTCATGGCGCTGTGCATGGTGGGGACGCTCCGCCGCCAGCTTCGCGCCGCGCTGGGCCCATGGGATCGCCGCGACGAGGTACCACCCTCCGCGGGGACGGAGTGAGCGAAGCCGGGCTCGGCGCGCTGCTCATCGCGCTGATGTTCCTCCTCTTCGCGATGGGCATGGAAATCGCCCTCGCGATGGGGATCGTGGGCGTCCTCGGGCTGCTCTACCTCAAGGGCTGGACGGTGGGGCTCGGGGTGGTGGGCTCCATCGCGTGGTCCAACGCCACCAGCTTCACCTTCGTCGCCGTCCCCTCTTCGTCTTCATGAGCGGGATCCTCCTGCACTCCGGCATCGGCAAGGGGCTCTTCACCGCGGTGGCGCGCTGGGTGGGCTTCCTCCCCGGCGCGGCTCGCGGTGGCGAGCATCTTCTCCTGCGCCATCTTCGCGGCGGTGTCGGGCTCGAGCGTGGCCACCGCCGCCACCATCGGCATGATCGCCATTCCCGAGATGGAGCGCCGGGGCTATGCCAAGCCGCTCATCATCGGCTCCATCGCCGCCGGCGGGACGCTCGGCATCCTCATCCCGCCCTCGGTGCCGATGATCATCTACGGCGTGATGACGGAGACCTCGGTCGGCCATCTCTACATGGCCGGCATCATCCCCGGCATCGTGCTGTCCGCTGCTGTTCGCGGCCTGCGTGGTCGGCTATGCCGCGCTCTGGCCGCAGGCGGCGCCGCGGGTGGCGGAGGACCGCGGGACCTTTCGGGACAAGCTGAAGCTCCTTCCGGGAGGTCGCGCCCGTCGCCATCCTCATCTTCGTGGTGCTCGGCTCGATGTACTTCGGCGTGGTGACGCCCACCGAGGCGGCCGCGCTCGGCACGGTGGTGAGCCTGGTGCTGGCGCGCTGGTACGGGCACCTCACGTGGGGCACCCTGAACCAGGCGTTCCAGGAGACGGTGCGCACCACCGCCATGGTCATGCTCATCATCGTCTTCGCGGCGACCTTTTCCCACGTGATCGCGCTGCTGGGCGCGCCCAAGGCGCTGCTGGCCATGGTCACCGCGCTGGGGCTGCCCAAGTGGGCCTTCTTCACCGCGGTCGTTCGCCTTCCTCCTCGTGATCGCCTACGCGCTGGAGGAGCTGTCGGTGATGATCATCCTCCTCCCCATCCTCTTCCCGCTCATCACCGGGCTCGGCTTCGACCCGGTGTGGTTCGGCATCATCATGGTGGTGTGGCTGGAGATCGGGTTCATCACGCCGCCGGTGGGGCTCAACCTCTTCGTGATCCAGAACCTCATGCCGGGCTGCCGCGCGCGCGACATCACCGTCGGCACCACGCCCTACGTGGTGCTGATGATCGTGATGGTGGCGCTGCTGTTCGTGTTCCCCGACCTGGCCCTCTGGCTGCCCCGGCAGATGATGCCGGGGCCGCGCTGACAGGCGCTCAGCGGCTCCGGCCGCCGCCGCTGACGTGCGCGCCGCCACGCGGTCGTCCTCGTCGGCGGACGGCGCGGCGCCGGTCATCAGTGGCGGGCAGGCTCGCGTCCCGCAGCGGGCGGCCGATGTGGTCACCGGATCCAGCGGGCGTCCCACCACTCCAGCGGCGTCGACCGGGATGCCATGGATCAGGACTTCGTAGTGAAGGTGATCGCCCACCGCGAGGCCGGTGCTGCTGGTGCGCCCGAGCTCCTGTCCCTTCTTCACGGAGTCGCCTTCCTTGACCTCGAACGAGGAGAGGTGAGCGTACAAGGGTCTGCAAACCCCAGCCGTGGTCCAGCACCACCGTGTTGCCGTAGATGGTGAGCGGCGCCGCGAAGACCACCACCCCCACGTTGGCGGCGGGTACCGGGCTGTAGACGGCTGGAGGCGAGGTCGAAGCCGAGGTGCACCTGGACGTCCACCTCGCGCCCCTCGTAGCGGATACGAGCGCGTCCTCCGCGAGGTTCGAGAACACCTTGGTATTGCGCGGCTGGACGAAGGCGCCTTCCCACAGGGGACGCGTGACTGGCTGCGGGCGGCGAGCCTGGCGCTTGGTCTGTTCCGCGGCCTTGCGCTGGTCGCGGTTGATCCGGAGAAAGGCGGGGATAAGCTCGGCTGGACTCGGGTTCGCCTTCTCGGGCAGGAGCTCCGCCACCTTCTGCCGGAGAAAGTCCTCCTTCAGCTCGATGGTGTCCGTGGGGAAGCGCTTCGGCTTGATCTCCGCCGCCACCCCCCGCGTCACCGTCGTTGCCCGCTCGTCCTGGGCCAGCACGCTCACGGTGGCGCCGGCGGGGAGATCCCAGGAGCGCGAGCATGCTCACCATGACGCCGAGTGCCCTCGGCGCCGGCGGGGACGGCGGGGAAGAAGCGCCGCCGCGCGTTGACGCCCACGCGCGAGGCGCCGCGGGCGCGCGCAGCGCGACGAGCCCGCCGCCGCCCCGGGCCGAGATAGCGCGTGCTCCCCAGTACCTCGAGCGTGGGCTGGCGTGAAGTCGAGCGTGACCGGCAGCGTGAGCACCGGCGGTCGTCGACGCGGAGGAGCCGCCAGTAGTGTCGTCGCGCGCGGACCTCCAGCACCGCCTGGCCTCTCGCGCAGCCCGGTGGCGCCGCCCTTCCACGGTGAGGTCGAGGCGCTGCTCGGCGGGCGCGCCGGTGAAGGTGGGGCTGGCCAGGACCGCGCGCCCCTGGCCCTGCACGAGCCGCAGCTCCGCGCTCACCAGGCCGCCCTTCGCCGCGCGGAGCACCACCGTGAGCGGCGTCTTCACGCCGAGGAAGCGCGGAGGGGCACCAGCTCGGCCTGGACGGCGGGAACGGTCTGCCGCCAGGCGAGCACCGAGACGCCCCCACGATCGCGAGGAGGCGGGAACGAGCACGAGGAAGCAACCAGAACTTCGGGCCGATGCGTGCCACCGAGCGATCATACCTGGCCCTCGCGGGGAGGCGTCAATTTCCGTGATAGAAGAGGCCATGCTCGGGCGTGGGCTCGGCGCGGCGGCGGTGGTGGGCTTCGGCGCCAGCGCGCTGATGCATCTCGCGAGCTTCACGCCGCTGAGCGAGCGCATTCGCGACGGATGGGTGCTGGCGCTCTTCGCGGGCGCCTTCGCGCTCCTCGGCGTCATGCTCGTCCGGCTGCGCCGGCGCCGACACGCCGGAGCGGCAGTGGAAGTACTTCCGCGTCTACGACTGGCGCGCCGTCGCCGGTCGCGTGCCGCCGGCCTTCCGCGGGCTGAGTGGCCGCCACCGCCGCCTACTCGGTGCTCAACTTCGGCCTCTCGCTGCTGTCCGAGGCGGGCTCCCTGCGCATTGCCTCGGGGCAGCTGCTGCTCTTCTACCTGATCCCGCTGGTCTATTTCCGCTTCGCGGATCTCGCGGGGCCGGGCATTTGACACCCGGACGCCCCTTCTTATAGAGTGATGCGGGTTTGTACCCGAAAGCACAACCATGTCACGACTCGTCTGGCTGATCCCGCTCTTCCCGCTCGTCGGGCGCGCGGTCAACGCGCTCTTCGGGCGGGCCATCGGGCGTCAGGCGCACTGGATCGCCATCCCCGCGCTGGCCGCCTCCTTCCTCGCTTCCTGCGTCGTCTTCGCGCGCGTCTGGTCGAGGCGAGACCTTCGTGGGCGAGCTCTTTCCGTGGATCAGCGGCGGGGACGTTCAAGGCCGCGGTCGCCGTGCAGGTGGATCAGCTCTCCGCGGTGATGCTGCTGGTGGTGACCGGGGTGGGCTTCCTCATCCATCTCTACTCCGCCGGCTACATGCACGGGGATCCGGGCTACGCCCGCTTCTTCGCCTATCTGAACCTCTTCGTGTTCTCCATGGTGATGCTGGTGCTGGCGGGCAACTTCCTCGTGCTCTACGTGTTCTGGGAAGCGGTGGGCCTCTGCTCGTACCTCCTCATCGGCTTCTGGTACGAGAAGAAGTCCGCCGCCGACGCGGGCAAGAAGGCCTTCATCGTGAACCGGGTGGGCGATTTCGGCTTCGGCCTCGGCATCATGCTGATCTGGGTCACCTTCGGCACGCCTGGATTACGGCGCCGTCTTCGGCAAGGCCGATGCCTCGGTGAGCGTGGGGACCTATACCGCCATCGCGCTCCTCCTCTTCATGGGCGCGTGCGGCAAGTCCGCCCAGCTGCCGCTCCACACGTGGCTGCCCGACGCGATGGAAGGCCCGACCCCGGTGTCGGCGCTCATCCACGCCGCCACCATGGTGACGGCGGGCGTGTACATGGTGGCGCGCTGCCACAAGCTCTTCGAGATGGCTCCGTTCTCGCTGGAGGTGGTGGCCTGGGTGGGCGGGATCACCGCGCTCTTCGCCGCCACCATCGGCCTCGTGCAGACCGACATCAAGCGCGTGCTCGCGTACTCCACCATCAGCCAGCTCGGCTACATGTTCGTGGGCGTCGGGGTGGGCGCCTACGCCGCCGGCATCTTCCACCTCGTCACCCACGCCTTCTTCAAGGCTCTCCTGTTCCTGGGCGCCGGCAGCGTGATCCACGGCCTCGCGCGGGGAGCAGGACCTGCGCAAGATGGGCGGGCTCAAGTCGAAGATGCTCACCACCACCATCACCTTCCTGGTGGGGGCCCTGGGGCTGGCGGGGTGCCGCCGCTGGCGGGCTTCTTCTCCAAGGACGGATCCTCGCCGCCACCTTCCACGAGGGCCACCGCGCGCTCTTCCTCATCCTGCTCGCGGGCGCCTTCATGACCGCCTTCTACACCTTCCGCCTGGTCATCCTCGCGTTCTTCGGCGCCCCGCGAATGAGCCAGGACGTGCGCGCCGCCACGTGCACGAGTCGCCCGCGGTGATGACGCTGCCGCTCGTCGTGCTCGCCGTCCTCACCGTGGTGGCAGGGATCGCGCTGGGCGCGCCCTCCGCGCACGGCACCGCCTTCGCCCGCTTCCTCGCCCCGGTGCTGCCGCTCGGCAAGGCGGATCACGGCGCGGCGGGCAAGGTGCTGCTCGCTCGTCTCGGTGCTGGTGGCGGTCGGCGGGCGTGCTCTCCGCCTGGATGGCGCTACGGGCGCCGGCCGATCAAGGCGGAGGAGATCGGCGTGCCGCGGCAACGCGCTCCACGCGCTCTTGCTGAACAAAGTACTACGTGGACGAGATCTACGACGCCCTCATCGTGACGCCCGATCTACCGGCTCTATCTCTGGTGCGCGCGGCGTGTTCGACCTCCGGCGTGATCGACGGGATCGTCAACGGCGTCGGGCGAGCATGGTGGTGGCGTGGGCCGGCTCGCTCCGCCGCGATCCAGACGGGCTTCGTGATGAACTACGCCCTCACCATGCTGCTGGGCGCGCTCGCCGTGGTCGCCTTCCTGCTCGCGCGCAGCCGCCGATGATGGGCCTCGACCCTCTCCGCTCGGTGACTGTTCCTGCCGCGCCCTGGGCGGGCTGCTGCATCGCGCTCATGCCGCGCGGCCGCGGAGGGCCTCGTCAAGCGAGGCGGCCCTGGCGGTGGCGCTCGTCACCTTCGCGGTCTCGCTGCCGCTCTATTTCGCGCTTCGATGCGCGGGTCGCCCGACTACCAGTTCGTGGAGCGCGCGGCCGTGGATGCCCGCGCTCGGCATCGTCTACCACCTGGGCGTCGACGGCATCAGCCTCCTCCTCGTGCTCCTGACCACGTTCCTGATGCCGCTCACCCTGCTGGCCTCGCTGGCACTCCATCGAGAGGCGGTGGAAGGAGTTCGCCGATCACCATGCTGCTCCTGGAGACGGGGATGCTCGGAGTGCTTCGTGGCGCTCGACCTCTTCCTCTTCTACGTCTTCTGGGAGGCGATGCTCGATCCCGATGTACCTGATCATCGGGATCTGGGGCGGAGCGAACCGCGGTATACGCGGCGGTGAAGTTCGTCCTCTACACGCTGGCCGGCTCCGCTGCTGATGCTGGTCGCCATCCTGGCGCTCTCTACTTCCAGCACGGCGCGCGCCACCGGCGACTACACCTTCGACCTGCCCGTGCTCGCCCAGTACGTGCTCCCCGGGCGGCCAGACTCAGAATCTCCTCTTCCTCGCCTTCGCGCTGGCCTTCGCCATCAAGGTGCCGATGTTCCCGTTCCACACCTGGCTCCCCGACGCGCACGTGGAGGCGCCCACCGCCGGGCAGCGTGATCCTCGCCGGCGTGCTGCTGAAGATGGGCACCTACGGCTTCCTCCGCTTCTGCCTGCCGCTCTTCCCGCCAGGCCAGCATCACCTTCGCGCCGCTGGATGATCGCCCTCGCGGTGATCGGCATCATCTACGGGGCGTGGGTGTCCACCGTGCAGGCCGACATCAAGAAGCTGGTGGCCTACTCGAGCGTGAGCCACCTCGGCTTCGTGATGCTGGGGCGTGTTCACGCTGAACCCGCAGGGGCTGGTGGGCGGGATCATCCAGATGGTGAACCACGGGCTCAGCACCGGCGCGCTCTTCCTCCTGGTGGGCATGATCTACGAGCGCCGGCACACCCGGCTCATCGCGGACTACGGCGGGCTGTGGAAGGTGATGCCCGCCTTCAGCGGCGCTCTTCCTGGTGGTGACCTTCTCCTCGCATCGGGCTTCCCGGCCTCAACGGGTTCGTGGGCGAGTTCCTCATCCTGCGTGGGCGCCTTCCAGTGGAACCGCCCGGTGGCGGTGCTCGGCCACCACCGGCATCATCTTCGCCGCGGTGTACATGCTGTGGATGTACCAGCGCGTGTTCTTCGGCGAGGTCACGCCGCGAGGAGAACCGCCAGCTTCAGGATCTGAGCGCGCGCGAGTGGGTAGTGCTGGCGCCGGTGCTGCTCTTCATCGTGTGGATCGGCGTCTACCCCGACGCCCTTCACCGGGCTCACCGGAGGCGAGCGTGCAGGCCCTCATCAGCCAGGTCCAGGCCAAGGCGGCGGCCACCGCCGCGCCTGGCGGCGCGTTAGCCCATGAATCCGCCTCGCCGCCACCGCTCTCGTCGCCCCCGCCATCAACCTCGCGGCCATCGGGCCCGGTGCTGGTGCTCGCCGTCACCGCGCTGGTCCTGCTCCTGCCTCGATCTCCTCCCGCGCGCGCGCGCAAGGGAGCACCTCGGCGTGGTCGGCCTCGGCGGGGTGGTGCGGCTCGCTGGTGGTGTCGCTGTACCTCTGGGGCGCCGACGAGCGCGCGCTTCAGGGGATGGTGATCCTCGACGGCTTCGCCATCTTCTTCAATCTGGTCATCGGCTTCGGGGTGGGGCTGGTACTGCTGCTGTCGCTCGACTACGCCCGCCGGCAGGGCGCGGAGTCCGGCGAGTTCTACATCCTGGTCATCCTCGCCGCGCGTCGGGCATGATCCTGATGGCCGGCGGCCGGCGACCTCATCGTGGTGTTCCTCGGCCTCGAGACCATGTCGCTGTCGCTCTACGTGCTGGCCGGGTCCTTCCGCGGGCGCATCGAGGTCCGCCGAGGCCTCGATGAAGTACTTCCTGCTCGGCGCTTTCGCCTCCGGGTTCTTCCTCTACGGCATCGCGCTGGTGTACGGCGCCACCGGCTCCACCAACATCGACCGCATCGCCGCCGTCGTCGGCGCGCGCGGCGCGCTGGACCCGCTGCTCGCTGGTCGGCCTCGGGCTGCTGCTGGTGGGCTTCGGCTTCAAGATCTCCACGGTGCCGTTCCACATGTGGGTGTCCGACGTGTATCAGGGCGCGCCCACGTCCAGTCACCATCCTCATCGCCACCGGCTCCAAGGCGGCCGCCTTCGCCGCGCTGCTCGCGCGTGCTGCTGGTCGGCGCTGCGGCAGGGCCAGGCGGACTGGTCGCTGCTCATGTGGGTGCTGGCCGTGCTCAGCATGACGGTGGGCAACGTGGTGGCCATCGCCCAGCCAGAACGTCAAGCGCATGCTGGCGTACTCGTCGATCGCCCACGTGGGCTACATCCTGGTCGGGCGTGGCGGCGGGCGGGCTCCTCGGCAACGCCAGCGTGCTCTTCTACCTCGCTCGTCTACACCTTCACCATCGCGGGCGCCTTCGGCGTCATCCTGATCCTCGAGCGCGGGCGGCCGCGAGGCGGTGGAGACGGGCGGATCTCGCCGGTCTCGCCGCGCGGCATCCGGTGATCGCGCTGGCGCTGACGCGTCTTCCTCGCTCTCGCTGGTCGGCATTCCCCCGACCGCCGGCTTCGTCGGGAAGTTCTACCTGTTCGGCGCCGGCGGTGCAGCGCCGGCTATGTGTGGCTGGCGGTGATCGGGGTGCTCAACTCCGCCGTCGCCGCCTACTACTACCTCCGCATCGTGGTGCGTGATGTACATGCGGGAGCCGGACGGCGCCGCCACCGTGATGGTCCCCTCGCTGGCGGGCTCGCTCGCCATCCTCGTCGCGCTCTGCGGCGTGGTGTGGCTGGGCGTGATGCCGGCGCCGTACTTCGACCTCGCCCAGACCGCGCTGGCGCCGCTGCTTCGCGGTAGGCGGCGGCGGGTCCCGCACCGCGCCATGGCGGTCAGGTTCCCGTATCGCGGCTGGCTGCTTCGACCTCGACGGCACCGTCTACCTGGGCGAGCGCCTCGTCGCCGGCGCCGACCGAGGTGATCGCGCGCTGCGCGCCGACGGCCGGCGCCCTCGCCTTCCTGACCAACAAGCCGCTGGAGACGCGCGCGGACTACGCGCGGAAGCTCACCCGCCTCGGCATCGCCGGTGGACGGCCGGACGAGGTGATCACTCGCCTCGCTGGTGCTGGCCCGGCACCTGCGCGCACTCGACCCGGGGGCGCCGGTGTACGTGATCGGCGAGCCGCCGCTGCTGGCGGAGATGTGCGGCGCACGGCTTCGAGGTGCGCGACGACGAGCGCGTGCGGTGGGTGGTCATCGCCTTCGACCGCACCTTCACCTACGCCAAGCTCAACACCGCGCTGCAGGCGGTGAACGGGCGGCGCGCGCCTCATCGCCACCAATCCCGACCGCACGCTGCCCGGTGGAGGGCGGCGAGATCCCCGACTGCGCCGGGCATGATCGCGGCGGTGGAGGCGGTGACGGACCGCCAGCGTGGAGACCATCGTGGGCAAGCCCTCCGCCGATCATCCTCGAGGTGGCGCTGGCCGCCTCGGCGTGCGCGCGGCGGAGACGGTGATGGTGGGCGACCGCATCGAGACCGACGTGGCGATGGGCAAGCGGAGCGGACTCGCCACCATTCTCGTGCTGAGCGGGATCACGCGGCCCGACGACCCCCGAATCCCCGGCCTCGCTCCCGACCACGTGATACGATCCGATCCGGAGATATTCTGTCGGTGAGCACATCATGATCCCAGAGCCGGCTCGCGGGCATCGACGAGACGCCGTTCAACGCGGTGCGTGATCCGGGGGCGGCATGGCCGGCGCCGGCATCGCGCGCGACCTCGCCCTCCGCGGCGTCTCCGTCGCCCTCTTCGAGGGGCGACTTCGCCTCCGGCACCTCGTCGAAATCCTCAAGCTCATCCACGGCGGCCTGCGCTATCTCGAGGCTGGGCGACTTCAGAAGCTGGTGCGGGAGTCGCTCCGCGAGCGGAAGACGCTGGAGCGCGTGGCCCTGCACCTCGTCCGGCCGCTGCCCTTCCTGGTGCCAGTGTTCAAGGGGAGCCGGCGCGGGCCTCGTCCTCGTGCGCATCGGCATGTGGCTCTACGACCTCCTCACCCCCGGGCAAGGTCACCGAGCGTTATCGCGCCCTGCGGGCGGTGGACACCCTCGCCATGGAGCCGAACATCCGGGCCGACGACCTCAAGGGGGCCGGCTTCTACTTCGACGACCTCCTCCTCTTCCCCGAGCGGATGTGCCTGGAGAACATCCTGTCGGCCGCGCGCCACGGCGCGCGCGGGTCCACAACTACTGCCAGGTGGAGGGGAATCGTGAAGGGCGGTTCGTGGCCTCGACGGCGTGCGGGTGCGCGACCTCCTCACGGATCAGGGTCTTCTGCGGTGCGCGCCTCCGTGGTCGTCAACGCGGCGGGGCCGTGGGCGGACCGGCGTGCGCGAGCTGGCGGGCCTGACCGGCACCACCCCGCGCGTGGTGCGCGACCACCAAGGGCATCCATCTTCTCTCCTGCCCCGCCTCACTGAGCGCGCGGTCTATCTCTCCTCCGACTCCGACGAGCGGATGATCTTCGTGATCCCGTGGCGCGACGTTCTCGCTGGTCGGGACCACCGACACCGATTTCACCGGCGATCCCGACCGGATCTGGGCCACCCGCGACGAGGTCGAGTACCTCCTGGGCGCGGTGCGCCGCGTGCTGCCGGACCCGCGGGTGACCCTGGAGCACGTGGCCTACACCTATGCGCGGGTGCGGCCGCTCTCGTTCGAGGCCGGGCGCGCCGCCGTCCAAGGTCTCGCGGAGACCACAAGGTGGTTCTCGAGGGCCCGGAGGGCCGGTTCCTCACCGTGACCGGCACCAAGCTCACCTGCTTCCGGAGCCTGGCCGAGGAGGTGGGCGATCTCGTGATGGCGGCGCCTCGGACGCCGCCAGCCGTCGACCTCCGCGCGGCTGAGCCTGGACGGGCTCGACGAGGACGTGGCCAAGCTGGAGGCGCGCGCCTGGCTCGACGTGTCCGCGGAGATGGCGGCCTCCGGGCTGCCCAAGGAGACGCTGCAGGTCCTGGTGGACACCTACGGCGGCGGCTATCCGCGCGTGCTCGAGCTGGCGAAGAAGCTGGCCGGACGGCACGCGAGCGCCTCTGTCCCTCCAATCCCGAGATCGTGGCCCAGCTCCACCACGCAGTGCGGGACGAGATGGCGGTGTCGCTTGCAGGACATGCTCATCCGCCGCACGGCATCGGGCAGAGCCTGTTGCCAGGGCCTCGACTGCGCGGAGCTCATCGGACGGCGCATGGCCGAGGTGGCGGGCTGGTCCTCCCAGCCGCCTCGGACGCCGAGCTCGGGCGCTACCAGAAGTACGTCGACCGGTCCCCACCGCTTCCGCCAGCCCTAGTTTGGCGAGCCGCAGCCGAAGGCGAGGCGAGCGGATAAAATAATGCCTGTCCCGAGCGGACCTGGTCTGGCGAGCCGCAGCCGAAGGCGAGGCGAGCGGATAAAGTGCTGTCCCGAGCGGAGCGAAGGGAGATCGGCCCATTGCCCCGTCAGTCCGTGCTTTGAGAATACGCGCCGGAGCCGGCCGGCACGTGCGATCACCGGTGCTCACACTGAACCTCGCGGCAGGGAACCCGGCGTGACTCGTCGATCTCGCCATCCTCGTGGCGCTCGCTGGCCACCACGCACCGTCTGTCTCCGCCCCGACCACCCGCGCAGTCGCGTGTCAGGTAGAGTTCTGGCACGGCCTCGCGCAGCCGCTGAGCGGGCTGCTCGGAGAAGATCGCGGCGGACTTCAACGCCTCGCCAGACCCAGTACCTGGTCAACCCCAGCTGTCAGGGCGCCTACCCGGAGACCATGGTGGGCGCCATCGCCGCCTTCCGGCGCCGGCAATGCCCCGCACATCGCCAGATGTTCGAGGTGGGCACCGCCACCATGATGGCGGCGCGCGGGGCGGTCAGCCGGTGTACGAGCTGGATGCGAGAGACGCCGGCGTGACCGTTCGACCCCAGCGCCTATGTCCCGGCGGTGAAGGGGTACTACAGCCTGCCCGACGGCCGCATGATGTCCATGCCGTTCAACAGCTCGACGACCATCATGTTCTACAACAAGGACGCCTTCAAGAAGGCGGGCCTCGATCCGGCCAAGCCGCCGCCAGACCTGGCCCGAACTGATTGACGCGGCGAAGAAGATCAAGGCCGCCAACGCGGCGCCCTGCGCCTTCACCACCGCCTGGCCCACCTGGGCGCAGTTCGAGCAGTTCAGCGCCATCCACGACGCGCCGCTGGCCACCAAGGCCAACGGTATGGCAGGCCTGGACGCCGAGCTCAAGATCAATAGCCCGCTCCACGTCAAGCACGTCCAGGCGCTCATGGACATGCGCAGAAGGAGGGGACCTTCAAGTACGGCGGCCGCGACGCGCGGCGACGCCCTCTTCCCGTCGGGCGAGTGCGCCATGATCCACGCTCTCCTCGGGGCTGCGCGCGCGCATCTTGCGCGAGGCGAAGTTCCGAGGTGGGGCGCCGCCATGCTGCCACTACTGGCCGAAGGGGACGGCCCCGGGCTGCCGCAAGAACTCCATCATCGGCGGGGCGAGCTTCTGGGCGATGACACTCGCCCGGACCCGCAAGCCGGAGGAGTACAAGGCGGTGGCCGGGTTCTTCCGCGCCACATCAGCCAGCCCGGTGGTGGCGAAGTGGCACACCGACACCGGCTTCCTCCCCGTCACCATCGCCGGCTACGAGAAGGTCAAGGCCTCGGCTTCTACCAGCAGAACCCGGGCACGGACATCCCCTATCTCCAGCTCACCCGGACGCAGCCGCAGCGAGAACTCGCGCGGCCTGCGCCTGGGCAATATGCCGGAGATCCGCAACATCATCCAGGAAGAGCTGGAGAAGGCCTTCCAGTCAGCAAACCGCCCAGCAGGCGCTCGACAGACGCGGTCCAGCGCGGGAACGTCGTATCTGCGGAACTTCGAGGCGGGCGAATCGCTCCTAGATGATCACGAGCGCGCGCGCCGGGCGCCTGTGGAGGCCCCATGCACCGGCGCGTGATCTTCGATGGCAAGCCGGCTGCCGTACGTGCCCTGGCGCCCCAGGTGGCGATCACCCTCGTGTTCTTTCTTCTGGCCGGCCAGCCGAGGCCGTCTACTACTCCTTTTTCCTGCAAGGACGCCTTCGGCCTCCGGCGGACCTTCGTGGGGTTCGAAGGAACTACCGGCATCGTGCTCGCCGACTTCCGGTCTACCTGGGCGCGGCGGGGGCGGACCGCGCGATGTTCAGCACCCGCGGTGACCGGGTGACCTACCGATGGCGAGCGCGTCGCCCTGGCGGTGATGGCGGACCGGCAGATTCGCGGCGCCGCCGTGTACCGGACGCTCCTGATGTGGCCCTACGCGGTGGCCCTTCGCCGTCGCCGCCGGTACTGTGGCTGTTCGTCTGTTCCACCCCGCCGATCGGGATCCTCGGCGAGCTCTCCGCGAGCCTCGGCATCGGCGTGGGACTACAAGCTCAACGGCGGCCAGGCGCATGGGCCTGGTGATCGTGGCCGCGGCCTGGAAGCAGGTCAGCTACAACTTCCTCTTCTTCCTCGCCGGGCCTGCAGGCGATCCCGCAGCCGGTGATCGAGGCGGCCGCGATCGACGGCTGCCGTGGCCCCGCGCGCTTCTGGAGCGATCATCTTCCCGCTCGCTCTCGCCCACCACGTTCTTCCTGCTGGTGGTGAACCTCGGTTTACGCCTTCTTCGACACCTTCGGCATCATCCACGCGCTGACCGCGGGCGGGCCGGGCAAGGCGACCGAGACGCTCGATCTACCAAGGTGTACGTCGACGGCGTGCGTCAACCTCGACCTCGGCGGCTCCTCCGCGCAGTCGGTGATCCTGATGATCGGTCGTCATCGGCGCTCACCGTCGTCCAGTTCCGCTACATCGAGCGCCGGGTGCACTACTGATGATCGAGTCGCGCTCGCGCGACGGCGTGGCTCCGCGCATCTGCGTGCTCGCCCTCGGCGTGGCGGTCGTTCGCCTTCCCGCATCTACATCGCCCTCGTCGGCCTCGACCCACGACGCGGGCACCATCGGCCGCGGCGAGCCTGCCGCTGCTACCAGGCGGCGCTCGCGTCGGAGAACTACCGCGCCGGCCTGGACCGCGGGCAGCGGGCTGGTGACGGCCCGCCGGTCTGGCTGCATGCTCCTGAACAGCCTGGCGATGGCGCTGCGTCATCGCCGTCGGGCAAGATCGCGATCTCCATCATCTCGGCCTACGCGGTGGTGTTCTTCCGCTTCCCGGTGCGCATGTTCTTCTTCTGGATGATCTTCGTCACCCTCATGCTGCCGGTCGAGGTGCGCATCATCCCGACCTTCAAGGTGGTCGTCCGACCTCGGCCTGATCAACACCTACGCCGGCCTCACCGTCCCGCTCGATCGCCTCGGCCACCGCGCACGTTCGCTGTTCCGCCAGTTCTTCCTGACCGTCCCCGACGAGCTGGTCGAGGCCGCCAAGATCGACGGCGCCGGGCCGCTGCGCTTCTTCTGGGACATCCTGCTGCCCGCTGTCGCGGACCAACATCGCGGCGCTCTTCGTCATCCTGTTCATCTTCGGCTGGAACCAGTACCTCTGGCCGCTGCTCGTCACCACCAGCCGCGAGCATGGACACGATCGTGATCGGCATCACGCAGGATGATCGGCACCGGCGATGCGCAGACCGAGTGGAACCTCGATCATGGCCGACCGCGATGCTCGCCATGCTGCCGCCGGTCGCGGTGGTGCGTCTTCATGCAGCGCTGGTTCGTGAAGGGCCTGGTGGAGACCGAGAAGTGAGAGGAGCGCTCGTGCTGGCCGGGCTGGCCCTCGGCGGCCTGGCCGCCGCTCGCCGGTCCGCCGCCGCCCAGTCCGCGCCGTCCCGACGACCCTCTTCGCCGCGCCACCGGGGCGGCGCGCCCTCTGGCCGGAGAACAGCCTCCTCGCCTTCCGCAATGCCGCCGAGTCGCTCGCTCGACTCCCTCGAGTTCGACGTGCACCTCTCGCAAGGACGGCGAGGTGGTGCGTGATCCACGACCCCACCCTCGATCGGACCACCGATGGCCCGGCCCGGTGCGCGACCGCACCCTGGCGCGAGCTCCGCGGGCTGCGCCTGCGGGACTGAAGCCGGCGCGCTGACCGCGGAGACGGTGCCGTCGCTGGACGAGGTGACGGACTCGGCATGCGCCTGCGGCCGGCAGATGCTGCTCGAGATCAAGCTCGACGACCGCGGCCGCGCGCATATGCCGGCATCGAGGGGAAGGTGTTCGCGGTGCTCGATCGGCACCGCGCCACCGCCGCCACCGTGGTCATGGCGTTCGAGGGGAGTCCTGGCGTCGCGTGCGCGCCACTGCGCCCGGACGCCCAGGTCTGCGCGCTCTACTCCCGGCGCACCCTGGCCTCGATGGGCACGCGCGCCTCGAGCGCGAGATCGAGGCGCGGCGGGCCGGGGTGACGATGCTGGGACTGCGAGCAGGGCCTGGTGAACGCGGAGATCGTGGCCCGTGTCCGCCGCGCGGGATGACGCTGGGAGTCTGGACGGTGAACGACGCGGAAGCCATCCGCCGCTTCATCGAGCTGGGGTGAGTGTGGTCATCACCGATCGGCCCGATCTGGCCAAGGCGCGCTGGGCCGGTGAGCCGGCGGTGAGCGGGCCGCGCCGCTATGATCGCTCGCCCTGGACCAGGGCACCACCGGCTCCACCGCGCTGCTGGTGGACGGACGGCGCGGTGCGCGCGCGGGGCTACGCGCGAGCTGCCCGCAGCATTTCCCCCGCCCGGGCTGGGTGGAGCACGACCCCGAGGAGATCTGGACCACCGTGCGGCGAGGCGGCGCGCCAGGCGCTGGCCGCGGCGGGCGTCACCGGCGCCGAGATCGCCGCCATCGGCATCACCAACCAGCGCGAGACCACGATCGTCTGGGAGCGCGCGACCGGCCAGCCCGATCCACCGCGCCATCGTCTGGCAGTGCCGCCGCACGGCCGACGCTGTGCGACGCGCTGAAGGCCGCCGGGCGCGAGCCGGCGATCGCGCGCGAAGACCGGGCCTCGTGCTCGACGCCGTACTTCTCCGGCACCAAGATCGCCTGGCTGCTCGACCACGTGCCGTGGGCGCGCGCGCGCGGGCCGAGCGCGGCGAGCTGGCCTTCGGCACCGTGGACACGCTGGCTCGTGTGGCAGCTCACGGGCGGCGCGCGTCCACGCCACCGACGCCACCAACGCCTCGCGCACGCTCTGCCTGGACATCTGCGCACGGCTCGCGCTGGGACGACGAGATGCTGGCGCGGCTGACGGCGTGCCCGCGCGAGGTGCTTGCCCGACGGTGGTCGACTCGTCGCGGGCCGATTCGCCGAGACGAGCGACGTGGACGGCTGCCGGCCGGCGTGCCGATCGCCGGGATCGCCGGCGACCAGCAGGCGGCGCTCTTCGGCCAGGCGCTGCTTCGAGGCCGGCATGCGCCAAGAACACCTACGGCACCGGCTGCTTCGTGCTGCATGAACACCGGCGAGCACGCCGGTGGCCTCCGCGCATGGGCTGCTGACCACCGTGGCCTGGCGCATCGGCGGCCGCGACGCGCGTACGCGCTCGAGGGCAGCGTGTTCATCGCCGGCGCCGCGGTGCAGTGGCTGCGCGACGGCCTCGGCATCGTCGGCAGCGCCGGCGAGACGCGAGGCGCTCGCCGAGTCCGTGCACGACACCGGCGGCGTGTACTCTGGTGCCGGCCTTCGTGGGCCTCGGCGCGCCCGTACTGGGACCCCTACGCGCGCGGCACGCTCGTCGGGCTCACGCGCGGCACCACTGCGCGCGCACCTGGTGCGCGCCACGCTGGAGGCCATCGCCTACCAGAGCCGCGACGTGCTGGACGCGATGGCGGCCGACGCCAAGGTCGCGCTGCCCGGCTCTCAAGCGTGGACGGCGGCGCCGTCGCCAACAACTTCCTCTGCCAGTTCCAGGCCGACGTGCTCGACACCGCCGTGCTGCGCCCCGCGCGTGATCGAGACCGACCGGCGATGGGCGCCGCGCTTCCTGGCCGGGCGTCGGCAGCCGGCTTCTGGACGCTCGCTCGACGCGCTGGCCTCCCGCCAGTGCGATCGACTGCGCACATTCGCCCCGCGCATGGATCCGGCGACGCGCGCTGGCCGTTACGAGCGGCTGGCGCCGCGCCGTCGAGCGGTCACGCGCACTGGGACAAGGAGAGCGCTGATGAAGGAGGCTGCCTGACTGGTGCTGAGCCAGTTGTGATCGCACTGGCTGCGCCAGCTGTCGTCGTCGGCGCGCGGCCGCGCAGGCGCCTATCGAGAGCGAGCTGACGCTGATCACGCCGGTGTCGAAGTTCATCCACGACGCCGCGCTCGAAGGCCTTCGCCGAGTACGCCAAGGAGAAGTGGAACGTCACCGTCAAGATCGAACGCGATCCCGGCGGGCACGCCGGTGGCCTACGGGCGCATCGTGGAGTGGAAGGGCCGGCCGGACGCCGACATCTTCTGGGGCGGCGAGTCGGCGCTGTTCGAGAAGCTGGCCGAGCAGAAGCTCCTGCAGAAGGTCGAGATCTCCAAGGAGGCGTGGGACTCGATCCCGGCCTCGATCGGCAAGCCCAAGCCCATCCCGCTCAAGGACAAGGACGGCTACTGGATCGGCACCGCGCTCGAGCCCGTACGGCCTCGTCTATCACCCCGTGCAGATCAAGCGGCTCGGCATCGCCGGAGCCGAAGGACTGGGACGACCTGCTCAATCCCAAGCTCAAGGGCGAGGTCGCGCAGTGCGCGCCCACCCGCTCGTCGTCGTCCAACGCGACCTACGAGGTCATCCTGTCGATGTACGGCGAGGACAAGGGCTGGGAGTGGCTCACGAAGCTGCGCCGCCAACACCGGCCACTTCACCGCGCGCAGCCGCGACGTGCCGACGGTGGTGGCCAAGGGCGAGTACGCGCGCCGGCTTCGCGGTGCCGTCCTACATGGCCTTCGAGGAGAAGCTGGCCGGCTTCGACCTCCGGTTCGTGGCGCCCAAGAACGCCTTCGTGACGCCGGAGCCGATGGCCATCCTGACCGGCGCGCGCAATCCGCAAGGCCGCGCGCGCCTTCATCGAGTTCCTCCTGACCGAGCGCGGCCAGCGCGTCTTCATGGAGCGCGGCCTGTTCCCGATCACGCCCAAGTACAAGGTGCAGGGCGCGCCGGGCTCGACGGCCGAGCTGGCCGTGCAGTTCACCGGCGGCGTCCGTCCTACTTCGACGGCGAGGTCACCAACGTCTACGACGAGGCGCGTGGCCGCCAAGCGCTCGGAGGCGCTCAAGACGCGCTTCCGCTCCGACATCGAGGCGGATCTGGAAGTCGCCGAACTAGCGATCGGCCCCGGATGCGGATCCTGCTCCAGGATCGTGGTCAAGCGATCTCGGCGGCGTCACCGCCGTCGATCGCACGCATCTCGACATCGCCGACGGCGAGCTGTTCACGCTGCTGGGCCCGTCGGGGTGCGGCAAGACCACGCTGCTGCGCCTGATCGCCGGGTTCTACAGTCCGCCCGACGCGGGCGAGATCTTCTCGGCGAGCGCCGGGTGGACCGGCTGCCGCCCTACGAGCGCAACATCGGCATGGTGCTTCCAGAACTACGCGCTCTGGCCGCACATGACGGTCGGCGCGAACATCACCGTACGGCCTGCGCCTGCGCAAGCTCGCCGGCCGCCGGAGATCGCCGCGCGCGCTCGAGCGCGGCCTGCGCCAGGTCAACCTCGTCGGGCTGGCCGACGCGCTATCCGGGCCAGCTGTCGGGCGGCCAGCAGCAGCGGGTGGCGCTGGCCCGCGCGCTGGTGCTGAACCCCGACATCCTGCTGCTCGACGAGCCGCTGTCCAACCTCGACGCGAAGATCCGTGTGCAGGTGCGCGCGGAGATCCGCCGGCTGCAGCAGGAGCTGCGCATCACGACGGTCTACGTCACCCACGACCAGGAAGAGGCGCTGTCGCTCTCGGACCGCGTGGCGGTGATGCGCGACGGGCGCATCCAGCAGGTGGCCACGCCGCGGGAGCTGTACGAGCGGCCGCGCACCGCTTCGTCGCCGATTTCGTGGGCACCAGCAATCTCATCGCCGGGGACGGTCACGCGAGCGGCGGGCGCGGGAGCGTCGTCGTCGAGACCGGGCGTCGGGCGGCGCCGGCGCTACGTCCCGGACGCGGCCACCGTGGGCGACCGGTGCGTGCTGGCCATCCGGCCGGAGAGCATCGCCATCGCGGGGGTCGCCGTGCCCGCGGCGGGCTCGGGGGCGGCAACCGCGTGAGCGGCCGCGTGGCCCTTTACTCAATATCGGTAATACCCTGCGCTACTGACGTCGAGGGCGAAGAGCCGGGGTGTCGTGCTCAAGGCCGATATTCGCGACCCGTGGCATCACGAACCCATGCCCCTAGGCCCAGGCGGTGACCGTGTCCTTCGGCCTCGGTCACCCTGGCCCTACCGGAAGAGCCACATGACGGAGAAGCCGACTTTGCCCAAGCTGGAGCTCGCCCACACCCTGCTGAGCGAGGACGCCGCGATCGCCTTCCTCGCAGGCCCTCGGATCAACCAGGGAGTGGCCGGACCATGGACCCGGAAGGCTGATCGTAGGCGAGTTCGTGAAGTCGATCCGCTGCGGGCTACTCTCCACGCCGCTGCCCGAGCTGCGCCAGCAGCTTCGCACCATGGTGACGCTGATGGACGAGCCCACGCCGGATGCCGCGGATCGAGGGCTCAAGATCCCCGACCCGCGACGATTCGGCCCGGATCTACGACCCGGCGGGCCTGGGGAGTCCACGCTCCGTGCTCGCTATTTCCTACACGGCGGAGGCTGGTTTTGGGGTGACCTCGAGACGCATCACGGGCTCTGCGCGCGCTTACTCGCCCGCAGCGGGCGGAAATCGTGGTGGTGGCGGTGGACTATCGTCGCCCCCGAGCGCAAGTTCCCCGCCGCGGTGGGCACCTGGCCGCCTATCGCTGGCTCGCGAGCATGGGCTGAGATCGGTGTCGATCCCGCGCGTCGGGGTGGGCGGCGACTCGGCGGGCGGCAACCTCTCCGCCGTGGTCTCACAGGAGGCCCGGCGGGGAAGAGTTGCCCGTCCCGACCTGCCAGGTGCTCACATCTACCCGGCCACCGACTTCGCGCTGATTCTGCCACTCGCATGCCGAGCTCGAGGACGGGCATATCATCCCGCGCGACCGCATCCTCTGGTACGCCCAGCAATACCTGCGGGAGACGCCGACAAGCAGGATATCCGCGCGTCACCGATTCGCGGCGACCTGGGCGGCCAGCCGCCCGCCCTCGTGGTCACCGCGGGCTTCGACCCGCTGCGGGACGAGAGCCACGCCTATGCGGACGCGCTCGAAAGGCCGGGACGGACGTCGTGTACCGCCTGAGTATCCGGGGCAAATCCACGCCTTCGTGTCGCTGACCCGGGCCATCCCGCAGGGCGGCATGGCCTGCACGCTGGAAGATCGGCGACTACCTGCGCCGGCGGCTCGGGCAGGAGCTGACCGGCAGCGTCGCGCGTGAGCAAGCGGCTGCCGCTCCTATGCCGGAGTCGCCCTCATCTGGCTGTTCCTGGGTCTTCCTCGTCTATCCGCTGACGCGGATCTTCTACGACGCGTTCACCGACGAGGCGGGCGCGGCTCACGCTGGCCAACTTCTAGAATTCTTCACCGACCGATTCTACCTGCGCTCGCTGGGGAACTCGCATCTGGTGCTGGGCGTGGCCACCGGTGATCAGCACCACGCGTGCTCGGATATCGCGGTCGCCTTTCTGCTGGTGCGCTACGACTTTCCGCGGGCGCGATCTCTTCGGCTACCTCACGCATGATCCCCATCATCTCGCCGCCGCTGGTGGGCGTGCTCGGCTTCACGTTCATCCTCGGCCGCGCCGGGCACGGTGAACGTGCTGCCTGCACGACTGGTTCGATCTGGCTCGAGCCGATCAACTTCGTCTACGGCGTGCACGGGGTGTGCTGGTAGAGACGCTCCACCTGTTCCCCATGATCACGCTCAACGTGCTCGACGCGCTCGGCAAGGTCGACCCTGCGCTGAGGAGGCGGCCCAGAGCGTGGGCGCGCGGGCTGAGCGCAGTCTCTGCGCACGATCGACGCTGCCGCTGACGACGCCCGGCTACATCGCCGGCGCGCTGCTGGTCTTCATCTGGACGTTCTCGCGACTTCGCCACGCCGCTGGTGCTCGGCGTCCAGGACCTCGCTCGCCGCGCAGGCGTATCTCAACATCGTGCAGTTCGTCGATCGCCGGCTGTTCCGCATGGGCATCGTGATCTCCGCGCTGATGGTCGGTGCTGGCCGTCGCTCTTCCTGGTGGCCGCGCGCGCGCTACGTGGCGATCAAGGACTACCCGTCGCTCGCCTACTCGCGCGATCGCGCGCTTGCGCCTGCCGCCGGCGGCCCAGGCCGCCGCGGTCGCGTTCCTGTCGCTGGTGCATGCTCGCGTCGTTCATCCCGCATGTCGGCGTGGGCCTGGCCTCGGTGGGCAAGGGCTGGTCGCTCACGCCGCTGCCCCGTCCTACACGCTCGCAGTACTACGAGCGGGTGATCGTCGAGACGCCGAAGTACATCCTGAACTCGCTTCTCTACTCGGGGCTGGCGGTCCGGCGGTCTGCATGGCGGTCGGCGTGCCCGATCGCGTGGGTCCTGGCCCGCACGCGGGCGCCGCGGCCGCGGCCCGCTCGACGGCCTCAACACGCTCATCCTGGCCATTCCCGGTACCGCCATCGGCATCGCCTACGTCCGCGCCTTCCACTGTCCCGCTGCCGGGCTTCGACGTCGACCTCACCAGCATCTGGCTCGGTGCTGCCGCTGGTGCTCGCGGTGCGCCGGCTGCCTTACACCGTGGCGCGGCGCGTACGCGCTCGCTGCTGCCTGGTGCATCAAGCGATGGAGGAGGCCGCCGCCAGCGTGGGCGCGACGCGCCTGCGGACGCTTCCGCGACATCACCCTGCCCGCTGATCTGGCAGCGGCGTGCTGGTCGGCTACCTGTTCTCCCTTCATGATCCTCGCTGCAGGAAGCCTCCGCCGTCCTCTTCCTCGCGCTGGGCGGCTGGGACTGATCCCCGTCGGCATCTTCACCTTCTACATCGCCGGCAGCGCCAACGAGGCCGCCGCGCTCGGCGTGATCCTCATCGCCGTCGCGGCCATGACACCAGCCATCAACCGCATCGCCGGTACACGCATGGGGGCATCTTCGGGTGATGTTTGTACCAAGCCCCGCCGCGATCCGAGTCTGATATCTCTTGCGGGTTGATGTGTTGCGGGCCCTTGTCAGGTCAGGGGGCGTGTGCTAGTGTTCCTGTTCACATGGCCCCCGGGATGGACCGGTCGGCATGGCGGGGGGGTGTCGCGAGCTTTTCGCCCAGCTCGGGACGGTGCTGTTCGGATGTGTCGTCATCGGGATGGTGCTGGGGTATTTTGCCGACCGATGGCTGGGAACGAGCCGTGGCTCCTCCTGGTCGGGCTGGGCTTCGGAATCGCGGCGGCCGCGGTCAATTTTGCCCGCGCCCTCCGGGCGCTGAATCCGCATGAACGACGGGAACAATGGCAACTGAGCTGGCGAAGCGCGTGTTCGTGACCGGGCTGGTGGTGACCCTGCCGCTCGCCGTGGGGGCGGCCCATCTTTTTCGGGCCCGGCGCGGGCGCGGGGCGTGATCGGCGAGGGCCACCGTCGCGCTCCTCAACTTCGGCGGCCTCGCGCGCGCGAGCTCGTGCGAGACACCGACGGTGGCCGGCGCCGTCTCCGCCTCGGGTTGCGCCAGCGCCGAGGCTGGCATGAGCCCGGGCGAGACCGTGTGGCTCCACTCGCGCGACAGCCCCACGCGCCGCCAGGCTGCGCCCCGCAGCTCGCTTCTCCAGCTCGGGCCATTGTTCGCGATTCAACCCGGAGGCGCAGGCAGGCGGCCCCGCCGCGATTCGTTTCAGGGTTCCACCTTGGCACCATCCCAGACATCCGAACAGCACCGTCCCCGGCTGAGCAGCTCGACACCCCTGCCGACCGGTCAGAATATGGCAGAACAGCACGCTCCCTGACAGGAGCCCACACCTTTCGCAATCGGGACGTCGGGAGCTTCAACAAGCCCGAGCGCCCCATCCACTGTACCGGCATACGACGACGATCAGGGTCCTTGTGCGCTGCCGGCACGGTAAAGATACCGTTGTGAATCGCCAACCTTTGAAAAATGCAGCGATGTGCCCTGCCTCGAGTCGCGCCCACGCTGGACTCCGTGGCTGGATGCTCCAGCAGCTGTGTTTGCCTGTCTGCGAGCCACCAGCGGCTCACGATCCCGGAACTGAGGCCAGGCAGATCTGTCTTTGAGGATGAGGAGTATTGTCAGCGCGGCCCCAGCCGGCACCACGCCGTGGCAGTAGGAAGCTGGTGGCGGCATCTCCACCAGCGCTGGAGCGAGGCAGCTTGGCATGACACCCTTCCCCACCGAGGCCAGCTGGACACCGTGAGCCGCCACCAGCTGCAGCCAGAGGAGGAGAGGCAGCAGTGCGGCCAGGCATGAGCCAGTCACCCAGGAGCCCACGTAGTACTTACGCCGATCAGAGAAGAGCGCAACATCAGCCGCGAGATACGCTTGTCCACGATGTTCAGACACGCCTGCGCGGCAAGCAGCACGCCCACATAACCGAAACGGAAGCGTCGTTACCTGGCACCGCCTCACTCCTTAGTCGACATCTGGGCGATCCACCACGTTGGGCTATCCTCAGGGAATCTCCTGAAAGAAGTTCACCGGCTTATTTAGCTGGTAGGCGAAGGCACTTGGGGAGCGTGGGGATGATGGTGTGAGGTCGCGGCCCCGGGCAGAAGAAGCCGTGATACCCAGCGCGCTGGGTATCGCGGCCTTAACACCATGGAGTTCCGCGGCGATCTGTCGTAGAGTGTGAACCGGCTATAAATCGTGTTTCGCGTCGTAAACGTGCGTCAGCCAATAGACAGTGAGGGAGCGATCTGCTCAGAGCGGCAGCCGCCCCTTCACGCGCGACGCTGTCAACCCTGCTTAACCGCCAGCACACCGATCTCTCTGCAGGCGGCCCAGATTGACACGCTTGCCCCGGATCACTTGATACGTCCCGACGCGCGTCCGCATGGGCGTATTTCAGTCAGCTTCCGGTATTTCCGAAGAACGGCGGCTGACCGCCCAGATGCTGCGAATCAGCGACGCTGATACTGTCGGCTCTTACCTGGCTGGGCGTACCATCGCGCAATATGCCCGTCCTCGAGCTCGGCGGCAATCTGTGGCAGGTCGGGACGAACAACGCCGGGCCTCTGACCACGGCGGAGAAGCGAACACCGATCGACGAACCAGCATCCTCCCGCGGCGAGGAGCAATGGCAGACGACGCCGCCACGCATTCGCCCTTTGCGTCTCAGCACCAACCGCCAAAACGCGGGCGTGGGCCTGCCCGCACCAGTCCGGGCCCCGCGGATGTGGCTCCTCGATCGGGCGTCACCATTAGCAGCTGTTAATCGGCAACGGCGCAGTCGACCGCGAACTTTCGCCGCCAGTCCATAACTGATCCGTGGCCCGGCGATCGCGGCGTCAACAGTAGCCAAGTCGACTTCTCCATCCGGCAGGGTAGTGACCGAGGGCCGGGAACAACCCAGGCATTCTGCCGACGCCGCGCCACGGGTGACCGAGATGCAGGTGAGTCGCACGGCCGCTTCGCTTGCCTTGCCACGGCGCCTAATTCTCCGGCCAGATGGCTGCCGCGGTCGTGATGAGTGGCCGCGTTGAGAGATGGCCTCAGCGAACGCTCACCCGCCGCTCGCGGTTTCAGCGGCGAGTCCCTGCAGTCGGCGACGCGCGCCCACCGCGTCAGCCGTACCGCCACGCGACGCAAATGGTGGTGAACGCCTCGCGCGCGCCTGGACGCGGTCTTGGCGTCAGATTCGACGAGGCTCGTCGGAGTGTCGAGGTTGGTACCATGGCAACGCCCGACTGCCCGGGACAGCGCCCAGGTGGCCCTTCGCACGCCACGTCGTCTCGGCGCCGCCTCGCGCCGCCATCATCGCGGCTGCAGCATTCTGGAACACCATATTGCGCTCGTAGGCGCGAGCCATGACGGCACTAAGCCCCGTGGTAGAGAAGCCGGCCGAGAACCGGAGAATGATGTAGCCAGCAGAGTGAAAATAGCCGTCGGCGACGTCCGCGCCGAACCGCGCAGCAACTCGCCGCGGATAATAACGCTGCCTGAAACCGTCGGGCATCCTGATCGCCGCCGACCAGCTAGCGTCGAGATGCTCCAGCGCGCTGGTACTGTGAGGAAGGAACTCGTGAAGGCGCGCGCGGCCTTCCCGCCGGAATGGCCATGGGCTCCACTGCAGCGCCGATTCAAAGAAAAACCGACCGGCTCCTCGAGAAGACAACAGTTGTTTGCCGAAAGCCGGCTCGCTCAACCACCGCGGCCGCGCGGTAATGTATTGGCGGCAGTACGCGTCATGTCGTTAAGCGTTCGACGACGGCCCAGTGGAGCTCGCCCTTGACTCCAGCTCGCTGGAATGGGACGCCGGGCCGGAACCGCGAATGTGACGGCGCGGGTTGGGCTTTGCCATTTACGCGCCTTCCTTCAGAAATTACCGTCACTTCGAGCCGGCCCGCTTCAGCGTGATCAGCCGTAGGCATGACGTTAGCCTGGCGTTGCCTTGACCCGGAAACGTTACTTCTCGCGTAGTCACGCGGCGTCAGATGAACTTCGACACCGGCATGATGAGCCGAGCGCGGCCGGCGTGGGACGGCGTGATCGCTGGTGTCCGGAATCATTAGAAAATTGTCGAACGAACGACGGAGCATCGCCTCGCAATCACCGAGTCGAAGCCGCTTTCGGCGTGGTCGGCAGTACGGCACCCGAGTGATGATCGCGCGGGGGCAACCCTCGACGCCCAACATGTCGGCCTGGGGCTGGAGACACTTCGCCGCCGTCGACCAGACGCGCCGGCGATCACGCCAGCGTCGAAACTTCTGGTGCGCGTGAATACGACCTGCAGGGCGCAGACACCGACGAGGGTACCGGGCCGTCAGCCGCTGGCGGCGGCGCCCGCGATGGTACGCTCCCACCGAGCGCGTAGAGACGCCGACGCCGCCGTGTCGAAATGGTGAAGGCTCGTTGTTCAGCAACGAAGCCGGTGCCCGTAGTGTCACTCCGGACGGTGCTGATACCGCCTGCTGGTCGCCGGCGATGCCCGCAGTGGAAGATGCCGGGCAGAACCTGGCACCGTCGCCGAGAACCACGACCGTGGCTGCGGCGCCATGGGCCTTTGCCGGTATGACGCTCCCCGTCAGGCGGCTTCTCGATGTCGAGAAGCAGAGATGCATGAACATTGAAGCTCGTGGCGTCGGCTCTGTCCACGGTAGCCAGCTCCGCCCGCGCGCATAACTCCTTCGACGTGTCGAGGCGCAGACGATCTTGAACCGGGCATCGAGGACGAGCCCGATCTTCCGCCGGAACAACATTGATCGCGAACTCAGCGATGCGCCGCTTTGCAGACGGCCGGCAGCAGCGCCGTGATGCGCTGATGCCGATGGCGGCGATCACCGACATGAACGCCTCCTCGGGGTCGTGCTCCCGCCCGGCCAGGCGAGAAAAATGCTGGACGCTCGGCAACCACTGCTGCCGCACGTCGCAAATCCACCAGCAACGCGACGGTGTGGGACGGCGCGTGACGGCATGACCGCGCTCCGCAGCGCTGAATCGGGCCGATCGGTGATGACATGCCCCCAGTCGATGAGCGTCATCCAGCGTCGTCGCCGCGGTTGAGCACGATCACCGTTGCCGAATGATCTGTAATGCTGACCTGCGCCTCAAGATCTCGCCAGCCGAGGAAGAACCATCGGCAGTGCGCCGGGAGTAGAGCAGCGCGGACAATGGCGTCGGGCTTGCGCGCCGGAAGTCTCCCCCCTCGAACGCCATGATGTGGCGTGGCACGTCAGCCGTATGCCGGCATGGGTCGAGCTCTCGGCAGCATCTGACGCCGTGCTTCGTCCCGGCGTCTCCGAGGTCAGCTCACGGGCGGTCATCGTGAAATGAACGATGGTCACCGCCACCTCGCCGTCCTTGGAGAAGTCAAATCAGTCGGCGCGATCTGCGAAGCGGCGTACTCCGAGGAGTGCGCGAAGAATGGAACTGGGCGGCGGCAGATAGACGGCCGGGTGGCGACCCCCTCGGTCTCCGCAGACCCTTCTGAACCAGCGATCACCGCCGCCGCCGGCGAGAACATGAACCGCGGTAACCGGTGCAGACGTCGCCGACGCCGTCATCTTGGTGTCGATCTCGCGGCTGGTGGTGATGTGGCAAGCCGAAGATGAGTCGCGACTCGGACGAGGGTACTGAAGAATCTCAGCGGCAGCGCCGTCGATCGCCTCGTTGTCAGGAACGATCATGGCTGCTGGAATGCTGGGTGAAAACGTGAGCCAGAAGCGAGGGGATTGTGAACCGGCGACGGTGGTGTCAGCCGAAGGTCGGAGACCACGGTGAGGATGTCTGCCTCCCGCCGGCAGCTTGTAAGAATTTTAATGCGCCCGAAGCTGAAAATTTTCCACCATGATGGCGAACATGATCGGCGACGATATCAGAGGCAACAAGGCGCGGATGGATACTGCATTATAGATACCGGCTGGCAGTTTCGCGGCCAGACGCGGAGCAGATGGGCTGATAGGGGCGTGCCAGGCAGGGAAGGCGAAAACCCACCATGAGGCGCGTGGGGAACCACGCCGTCGCGGCGCTCATGAGTGCGCCGGCGCTCGGCGGAACTGGGGCGCGTGAGCCATCACCACCATAGGAAGGATGACGTGGGCGATCCACTGTTACGCTGTGGATCGAGCGTCTCCAGGTAACCTGACCGATGACGCGATGTCGAGACGGCGTTACGACCGATGGTGGCTCAGAGCGGCGCGGACCGGCATCGATCGCCGGCCTGGGTAGAAGGAGTTGTAGCTGACCGCGATCACGAGCCCATACAGGCGCGATTGAATGCCGAGGATCGCGAATGCCGAGGGCGGCGAGGATCGAACAGCTCTGGCCTGCGGCGGGGAACCACCATGGTGGCACATATACCGCCGGCGCAGTATCGAGCCGCGTGCTGGTGCGCCCGGCCGCGGAGTCGGCAGCACAGGACGATTGAACAGTGCATCTTTGCAGGAGTATTTAGCCTGGCCGGCAGACCAGACAGTGATGACCTGCCAGGGCAGCGGCACGCGACCGACCTTAGCGCCCGTTCATGAGGCCCGGCGCCCGGCACTTGTCGTCTCGCGTCGTCACAGGCATTCTTCCACTCGAGACTCAGAGTGACATTCCCCAGTTCAGGCACCTGCTGGGCTGCCCCTGAAGGCAGCCAGCTCTTCCTGGACGACAATGCCCAGTCTCAAGCAGCCGCGGGCCCCGCCTGTCCTACTGAGCTCGGCCTTGTTCTCTCGCCCAGCCTGTGTCAGCCCACCACCTCAGGCTTTGGCTGTCAGCGGAAGAACTCCGCCATAATCGAGGCTGCGTGAGCCGAGGTCATCACTTAGGCCGCCGATGATGAATTTCTTATCGTCCCCCAGTAACCGGCATGTTTATCAGGCTTCGCCTCGCGTGTCACAGCGCGCAACCGAGGCGTGGCGCACTCGCCCGACGGAAAACGTCGCCGGCTTGGCGTGCGCCTGCGAAGGTGTCTTTCTGCATGTCCTCGAGCGCCTGCACGGCTGCTTGACGTGGGCCCAGCTGTGATGCGTGTCAACCGCCAGCCCGGCCTTGGTGGCCAACGGCATAAGTGGATGGCACTGAGCAGACTGCCGCCAGGCCAGGCAGTGATAACTTGGGGGCGCGTTGGCGATCTTGCTTCGCCCGTCCATGATGTATATGCTGAACAGAACATGATGAGCTGTTGAACGGCATGGACATGTGCCGCTGGTTCATAGCCCATCATGTGAGCCTCGAACATCTGGACAATTACACTCAGCGGAAAAGACACCATGTGCTCCAGTCTGTAGGGTTCTCTGGTGAGATCACCGCGTCTTCTCCCGCCCAGCGGCTTGAAGAGCCTGGACTGGGCAGAACGTGGTGGCAGAGCAGGCGCCGCGAAGTGGCGAGATAATCGGCAGTACCGGAATTTGCCGCGAGGTTCAGTGTGAGCACCGATGATCGCGTGCCGGCCGGCTCCGGCGCGTATTCAAAGCGGACTGCGACGGGGCGATCGTCCCGCTCGGGTGCAGCATCACCATCGTAAGCCTGCGCCGTGGCTCGCGCGTCCCGCTCAGGATCAGCGACATCCGCTCGCCATCGCTTCTTCGGCTCTGGCTCATAAACCAGACTGGCGATGGGACCAGTCGACACTCTGGTAGGCCTCGAGCTCGGCGTCGAACGCCGGGATTTATTACCGCTCGGCATGCGCCGTCGATGGCTTCCGCGCAGTCAGGCCTGGCTTTGGGCTGCCCACGATGCCGGCAGATGGCATGATCTACGACGTCGCCATCTCTCCCCGCTGCGTGGTGAGGCACAGACTACGATCAGTTGGAGAGGACAGAGACGCTCGGTGCCGTCAGCCAGCTTCTTCACCAGCTCGGCACGCGTGGACTGGCTGCCGCCATGTTCCCGGGACCTGGGCGTCACTCCTTGGGCAGCCCGAGACCGCCAGTCTCTCCACCCAGTTTTGTCGAGCCAGGCCCCGCCTCCAAGCACGGCCCGTCGTCGAGCCCGTCAGTCAGCTGCGGGAGGTCGACACGAGAGAACTGCGTCAGATCGCCCACCTCCTCCCGGCTGGTGACTGGTGCCGTGCGATGAGAACCGGCCGCCACTTGTGGTCCCACGAGTTCTTGAGGCGGCGGCGCCCGGCCCCTAGGCCGCACCCGTCCAGCAGCACTATTTTCACCGCACCGGAATACTCGTTTGCAGTCGCGAGGTATTCCGGTCGGGGATCGCCGGAAAATCGTGATCGTGGTCGACGAGAGGCTGCGCCTATCACGAATCTGCTCGTCGGAGTCGGAGGCACGCTCGGGCGAGGAGATAGATCGCGCTGCGCGCGAGGCGAGCCGGTCAGACCCGCCAGCTCGCGCGCGGTACGACCGCGGAGGCGCACGCCAGACGATACGGGCCTCTGGCTGAATGGTGTGGACGCGCGCCGCGACCGGTGGGGATTCTCGATCCGCTCAGCGTAAACCGGCCTGTGTTCGCTTTCCATGGCAGTGATCCGCCACCGCGGAAGTCGGTGATGCCGGGGAACATCGCCGATTTTTACCTGAACGCCGGCACCAGAAGTGACCGGACGGGCGAGCCCGATATCTTCAGCGGGCGACTCCCCACACCAGCAATCGCCCAGCTCGGAGGCCACTATTCGACAGCCGGAGGCAGTCCCCTTCTCGAGAACGATGATCGCGAATGCGGCCATGCTGCCACCGCGTTGAGCTGGCGTCTCGTCGACGACCAGCCTGGATGTGACGCTGTCGGACCTGATCGTGGTCGGAGCGAGCCGAGATTCGGGAGTCGTCGAGCGCATTGATCCCCGCTCAGGCGATGGTGGCGGTGCCCATCGCTGTCGATATCTCGATGCGGTCGCCCTGCATCTGCATCCTGCGCTGCGCCGGCTGGCATACCTCTGAGTAATGTCGGCGGTCGTCACCGCTGCGCGGAAGGATCTTCCACCGGGCGAGATGCGGTCGGGTTGGTGGCGACACTCCTTCGCCGCCTGCAGCGCAGTGGCGGCTGGGTGACCGTCGCGCACCTGTCGCCACAACGGCGGCGACTCGCCGGTCACGCCCCAGTCGCCCGCGAGCGATTGATCTCGTCGAGGTCCGCCACCGCGACTGCCGAACCTTTGCGGTGCTCCAGTGGCTGGTCAGAACGACCGAGCCCCTTCGGCACGCCTTCACCGCGGTGGCGCCACCAGGCGCCGGGTGCCGTCGAGATCGAAGAATAATACGGAACCTGACCGCCATGGCGCACCCACCGCCGCCTACCGGCTGGCACTGATGGGCGAGGTCAGTACGGCATCTGCGAGCCCCGCGTGGCTTTGCGAAGAGGGACCATCGTGGGGAGATATCCAGTAGGCGGCGATGGCGGAGTTGGCTGGCCACTATGGCACCACTGAAGAACTCCCCGCAGCCGGAAGGAGGAGACGGTCGAGCGCCAGCGATGGTGCTGCGACATTGGCGAAGATCCCCGTCTCCGCCTCGCAACCCGCCCCGCTCAGGATTGCCGAAGGCGCAATGGTCGCTGGCGTTGCCGAGAACCCGCCACGCCGCCGCGCCGATGAGTGCCAGCCCGATGGGCGATGGCGCGCCGGCAACGACGATACCAGCTGGGCGATGGCCACCGGTGCCCACCGTAACCCCATGGCGGCGACCAGACACCTGGCCCTGCCGGCGAGGCGACGCCGCGTGGCGATGGTGATGGACGTGGGCGCACGATATCGGACCGCATGGAACGGCACCGGAGATGAAACCCGCCCCAGGCCGCTGCCAGCAGTCCAGCCGCGCGCAGTAGTGGCGCCGCCACCCCAGCGCAGAACCCGGGCAACGCCGAGCGAAGCCATCGGGCCTCGGCAATGCGCCAGGCGGATGAAGACCAGCATTCAGACCGAGGCACGATGGACCCTCATCAGATCATGCCCGCCGCGGTACGACCGGTAGAACTCGCCGGACTCGCCCGCCGCGGGCGTCGGCGTTTGCGTTCAACCACGAAACCAGTGACCAGATTCAGAGAAGGCGAAGCCAGTCGAGGATCGCCATCCCCGCTGTGCGCTGAAGTACGGCGACGCCACCAGCCCGCCCCTGCCGAACCGTCGAGGCAGCTTCCTTGTGCCCGCGCCCGGAGGCAGAGATCGAGCGCAGCCAGCGCGACGGCGACTATTGCCTGAGGGCGAGACGGCTGGCGGCGACTAAATAACGCCGCCAGAGACGGCGGTGGCCGCCATATAACCTGGCTGATGAGAACCGCATCATCGGTATTTATTGAGGAAGCGAGCCAAGTGGCTAGATCCCAATCGGTGTTCAGCGTACGCGCTGTGCATCCGCAGCATGCCACCGCGGCAGTATTGCCGTGGCCACCGCCGCCACCGATTCCACTGGAAGGCGCCCGCGGAGATGGCTTCCCGCAGACCCGTTGAACCGAAACGATGGAAGGTCACCACCGGGAAACGCGCTGAGCAGGCATCGCGCTCAACCGCCGTCCCTCGATGAGCCGGGTGTGCCATGCTCATCGCCCGCCAGGAAGGCGCGGTGTAACGACGGTTCACCACGGATCGTCCCGCCACCAGCCTGCGGGTCAGCGCGAACGCACTCCAGCATCTGAAGCCCGCGCTCGAGTGTCTCGGCTGGATGTCGACTGCACGATGAGCTGCGCTATGAGCTGATGCCGACCGACCACCGCCAGGCGCGGGGTGTGCGGCTGCGGAAAACGGCCAAGCGCAGGTGGAGTCCCAATCTTCGGCAGCGCGCCGGCGATGACGCCTCCGCGTGCGCGTATCGAGAAACCGGAGTGAGGTATCGGCGCCTTGATGGCGAGGCCAGCGCGCTGAGTCTGGCCGCCCAGCATGAGAACGGCAGGTCAGTGTGATTGCCGGTAACTGGCGCCATGAGAACCGGCCGGAACGGGCGGGCTTACCACCGCCGCTGTATCACGCAGTTCAGCCGTCGGGATGAGCATCGCCTCCCAGAACGCGTGAAGGAGGATCTAGCGCCACGAACACTTCCAGCATCCCGAACGGCGATATCCACCCTTCTCGATGGAGTGCCGAGGTAACAGCGTCAGGGAAGATGCCCAGTGGTAAGAAGATGCCCGGCGGGTCTTGTTGCTTTCACTGACGCGCTGTCGCGATCCCAGCCCGTGACCTCGTCGAGAACTGGAAGAACGTTTCCTGCGCTGGCGCGGGCGACCAATTCATCGCGAGCGATGCTACGCGACGCTGAATCAGGCATAGGCAGAGCAATGAAGGGCGTCGTCAGCTATTTGTTCAGCAAATGGGCGTGCCGCGGCACCCCGATCACTCACCAATCGGCCAGCGCACCGCCGCAACGCCGGGTGACACCTTGCCCGCCGCGCCGTATTTGCCGAGCGGCGAGAACGTTGGTGCCGTGAGAGAACGCCCGGCGCGATCTCCTAACGGCCGGACGGCAGCGCGACGAGCATTCATCAACGCCGCCGAAGAAGCGGAGGCGGTCGTGGCACCCACGGCGCGCGGTGGCCCCTCGAGTAAGGTGGCGGCGGATGGCCGCCGGCTGAACCCCACCAGGAAGGTGATGAGCATCTTCGTGCATCCTGGGGCGTGGATCGCCGCCGAGCCTTGAAGAAGGCGTGGGTGACCAGGCATACGAGCTGGCTGATGGTAATTGCGCGAGCGCGCTTTGTGCGGTCGCGCCGACGCACCTTGAGCCGCCGCCTCCGGCGAGAACGAGGTCAACTGTGGCGCGCCGCCTGTAGCCGTTATGATGGCGGCGTGAATGGCATGAGCCTTCCACGCGTCGGGCAGCCACGTGTGTTAGCGGTAACAGGCGGACTTTGCCGCACGCGCTATGGGGCGACTCGGGCAGCGAAGCCTTGCCGGGCAATGAGGTGTAGTGACCCAGATCAACATGATGCCAGCCAAGCTCCGACGAGACCTTCTTTACTCGGTAACGGATCTCGTGCCGAAGCCGATGAACCACTCCCGTTTACGGCTACGGTCGCCCGCCAGCCCACCAGCATCTGAGACGTGGCCCAGCCATGTAATCAGGCGGGTCGTGGATGAGAGAAAACCCGCGTCGCCACCGGCAACATCTGCACCGTTTGATCCGCCTGCCGCGGCAGCGAGTACGGAAAAACAGCGTCGCCCGATAGTGATCTGGCGACGACTGCAGGCGCGAGACGGCCAGCGCGGCGATGGCGCCTGACGATGAACCCGGCGCGTTAACCATGCCGTTTGGCGAAGGAAAACGGGCAATCGTATGTTATTAACTTCAGTGAAGCCGCATCAGAAGGGGGCGTCCGGGTGTCAGTGCCCAACCCCACTGGAAGTCCGTAAACCAGCGAGATCAGCCTAAACGCTGCCCCAGACAACCAACGCGAGCCGCCTCGGAACAGCAGCGAGACCCGAGATTGGCGACATTGGCGACCACCAGCCCGCGAGCCGGCGACGCGATTACGCCAGTCGCGCGAAGATACTCCACTGCCGCTCCGGCGATGTCGGCGCGCCGGACGAGCATGACGCCGGGCGCGAGGCGCCGCGAAGAGCGCCAGCACCCATCCGTCGCGAATGCGCTCGCTCAGCGGCGTGAAACAACGAGATGCATCAGCGCGCGCTGGCACCAAAGGCCCACCACCGCCGCCGCGCCAGCCCACGCCCGAGCATGGCCTCTTCTATCACGGAAATTGACGCCTCCCCGCGGGGGCCAGTATGATCGCTCGGTGGCACGCATCGGCCCGAAGTTCTGGTTGTTCCTCGTGCTCGTTCCCGCCCTCGCGATCGTGGGGGGCGTCTCGGTGCTCGCCTGGCGGCAGGCCGCGTTCCCGCCGTCAGGCCGAGCTGAATGCCCCTCCGCGCTTCCTCGGCGTGAAGACGCCGCTCACGGTGGTGCTGCGCGGCGAAGGGCGGCCTGAGCGCGGAGCTGCGGCTCGTGCAGGGCCGGGGGCGCGCGGTCTGGCCAGCCCCACCTTCGCCGGCGCCCGCCGAGCAGCGCCTCGACCTCACCGAAGGGCGCCACCGGGCTGCGCAGGGGCCAGGCGGTGCTGGAGGTCCGCGCGCGCGACAGCAACTACTGGCGGCTCCCTCCCGCGTCGACGTGCCAGTGCTCACGCTGCCGGTCACGCTCGACTTCACGCCGCCACGCTCGAGGTACTGGGGAGCACGCGCTATCTGGCCCGGGGCGGCGGAGGCTCGTCGCGCTGCGCGCCCGCGGCACCTCGCGCGTGGGCGATCAACGCGGGCGGCGTTTCTTTCCCGCCGTCCCCGCCGGCGCCGAGGGCACCGGCGTCATGGTGGCTGCTCGCGCTCCCCCTGGGATCTCCCCGCCGGCGCCACCGTGAGCGTGCTGGCCCAGGACGAGGCGGGCAATACGGTGACGCGGGGGTGGCGACGGAGGTCAAGCCGAAGCGCTTCCCACGGACACCATCGAGCTGAAGGAGGACTTTCTCCGGCAGAAGGTGGCGGAGCTCCTGCCCGAGAAAGCAGACGAGTCATAATTATCCCCGCCTTTCTCGGGATCAACCGCGACCAGCGCAAGGCCGCGAACAGACCAAGCGCCAGCTCGCCGCCCGCAGCCAGCCGCGTCCCCTGTGGGAAGGCGCCTTCACCGGCTTCCGCGCAATACCAGGTGTTCTCGAACTTCGCGGAGACGCTCGTACCGCTACGAGGGGCGCGGGGTGGACGTCAGGTGCACCTCGGCTTCGACCTCGCCTCAGCGTCACGGCCGGTACCCGCCGCCAACGCGGGGGTGGTGGTCTTCGCGGCGCCGCTCACCATCTACGGCAACACGGTGGTGCTGGACCACGGCTGGGGTTTGCAGACCCTCACCTCGTTCGAGGTCAAGGCGACTCCGTGAAGAAGGGACAGGAGCTCGGGCGCGCCGGCAGCACCGGGCTCGCGGTAGACGATCACCTTCACTACGAAGTCCTGATCCATGGCATCCCCGGTCACGCCGCTGGAGTGGTGGGACGCCCGCGCTGGATCCGCGACCACATCGGCCGCCCGCTGCGGGACGCGAGCGCCCGCCATGATGACCGGCGCCGCGCCGTCCGCCGGCAAGGACGACCGCGTGGCGGCGCGCCGCCAACGCGGCGGCCCGAACCGCTGAGCGCCCGTCGCGCGGCCCCGGCATCATCTGCCAGGGCAGCCAGAGGGCCAGAGTCGAGAACACGAACAGCGCCACCAGCACGATCATGAGCACCACATGCAGGGCGTGGTGCCGACGGTGACGTCGCGCGCGCCGTGCAGCCGGCATGAGGTCCTGGATGCGAGCGGTTGAGCCCCACGGGCGTGAGTGAACCCGATCGCCAGCCACCACCATGATGACGCCGAACCACACCGGGTTGAAGCCGAGCCCGGTGATGAGGGGGAAGAGGATGGGGAGGAGGATGATCATCACCGACAGCTCCTCCAGCGCGTAGGCGATGCAGGAGGAGAGGCTGAAGACCGACGGTGAAGAGCGCCCGCTTGGGCGGCCCCAGCGCGGTGAGCACGGTATCCAGCGAGCGCGCTTGGGCGCGCCGATGCGGCGCGATCACGTGGGAAAGGTCGCCGCGGGACGATGATGAACGATCGCGGTGAACACCGTCTCCTGGAACGCCTGGTTCAGGAACCTTGCGTGAACTGCCCGCCATCACGCCAGCTTCCACCAGCGTCGCCGGGCGCGGTGACACTCGATATCGCCGCGCCAGTCAGGCCAGACTGGATGGCGACGGGCGATCAGGCGGCGAGATTCCGCGGTCCTCGCCGCCAGGCACCGCCTGCGGCCAGGGCGTAGCCAGCCGCGGGCGCGGACATCACGGGCGATGCCAGTGTGCCGACTGCGTACCGGGTGCTCAATCATCACACCGTAGATGTCGGCACCAGCGGATATGCCAATCTCCCGCCGGCGGCGATAATGGTAACTGGCATAACAATCATGTAATACCGTTGGCTGGCCGTATTGACACCGCAGGCGATGCTCGCCGCCGCGAGCCCGCCGGGAAGCGCAGCACCTGATGAAGCTGCGCCGTGCCGGAATACCCCGCTACATGAAGTTGGCTGCGACAGCTGGTGACTGGATCACCGTAACAGAGCAACCCGGACGCCACGTCGCGAGGAATATTCCAGCCCATCGCGAGGGGTATCAGCGCGATGGCTGTGCCGCCGGGCTTCTCCATCCCCGCGGAATGTACCTGCATCGCGATTGATAACGCGGCGCGAACGTGCAGCGCCATGGCTGAACCGAAATGAGCATCGGCGCCACGACACCGCGGTGATATAACGACCGCGGTGAGCGCCGACCCAGCACCACCGCAGTGAGCCCCAGCGCGAGGATACGCCGAAGGCGTAACCCGTCACCGGAGTCCACGCGCGCGGCCGCCACGGCAACAGCGTCACGGAAGAGGACCAGGCTCGTCCACGGCGGCTGCGGATAACCTGCATGAGGTTGATCAGGGTGAGTGGCATCTCCCCGAACGCCCTCGCGTCACTGCCTTGCCCAGCGCCTTCAGGGACGAACTCAGTCCCCGCTGCGCTGGTGGGCCGGCCTTGGCACGCCCTTCTGGGTCATGATGCAACTCCGGGTGACCACCATCACGCTCTGCTCTTCCTCGAGGTTGGACTCCTTGTCGTGGAGAATCCTTGGCGTCCCACTTCTTCTGGGTTGACTCCAGCCACTCGCGTACGCCAGTCGAGGAACTGCCGCCTCGGCGACTAAATGGGCTCGGCAGTGGGCGCCGTCCTGAATCCAGCGCCGAGCTCTCGCCAGCGACTCA
>ERZ1370068.7509-contig-6421_pt1 | contig 96030 bp, 119 predicted proteins | sample MGYA00561227_ERZ1370068 | MGnify/ENA primary metagenome ERZ1370068 (study PRJEB38410, sample SAMEA6850437) | metagenome | study: Metagenomic assessment of the ecological functions of the soil: analysis of the soil microbiota associated with the...
TTAGTTACGTATTGCTTTCCCGTTACCGAATGCCAAGTTCCATGAAAGGTGGTGGTGGCACGCCTTCCTGACGGCCGCATCCAGTGCGACCGTGCCCGCGCGACTGCCGGCTGCACGAAGGCCAGCGCGGCGCTGTGCTTCGTGCGCAAGACGCGAAGGCGACGCGATGGTGCTCACCACCTACGGCCGCTCGTCGGGCTTCTGCATCGACCCGGTCGAGAAGAAGCCGCTCAACCATTTCTATCCCGGCATCGAGCATCCTGTCCTTCGGCACCGCCGGCTGCAACCTCGCCTGCAAGTTCTGCCAGAACTGGGACATCTCGAAGTCGCGCGAGATGGACCGCCTGACGGACGAGCGCATCGCCCGAGGCGATCGCCGCGCGCGGCGCTGCGAGCTCGGCTGCAGAGTCGGTCGCGTTCACCTACAACGACCCGGTGATCTTCGCCGAGTACGCGATGGACATCGCCGACGCCTGCCACGAGCGCGGCGTGCAGACGGTCGCCGTCACCGCGGGCTACATGCACGACGCGCCGCGGCGCGAGTTCTACGCGAAGATGGACGCGGCCAACGTCGACCTCAAGGGCGTTCACCGACGAGTTCTACTGCAAGATCTGCGGCGGCGCGGCTGCAGCCGGTGCTCGACACGCTCGTCTATCTCAGGCACGAGACGCAGCGTCTGGTTCGAGATCACGACGCTGCTGATCCCGGGCAAGAACGATTCGGACGAGGAGCTCGCAGGCCGAGTGCAAGTGGATCATGCAGCGACCTGGGGCCCGACGTGCCGCTGCACTTCACCGCGTTCCATCCCGACTGGAAGATGACCGACATCGCAGCGCACGCCGCCGGCGACGCTGACGCGCGCGCGCGAGATCGCGCTGCTCGCGGGCCTGCACTACGTCTACACCGGCAACGTGCACGACGCGGACGGGCGGCTCGACCTACTGCCCGGCGTGCGAGAACGCGCGTCATCGTGCGCGACTGGTACGAGATCCGCGGCTATCACCTGACCGACGACGGCGCGTGCAGCTCTGCGGCACGCAGCATCGCCGGCCGCTACCAGAAGTTCGCCAAAGCCTTCGGGCCGAAGCGCATCCCGGTCCGCCTAAGCCAGCCGCGCGAGCTTTGAGCCCGGCTCGGGCCGCGCTGGCTGGCGGCGCTCTGCTCGAGCCGCGTGCTCGGCGCCACCTGGTTCGTCGCCTATTCGGCGGTGCTGCCGCTGACGCAGGCGCAGTGGGGCCTCTCGGGCAGGCGAGGCGGGGATGATCCAGGCGGCGTTCCACCTCGGCTACCTGACTTCGCTGTTCATCGTCGGCTTCCTCGCCGACCACTTCGGCGCCAAGCGCACCTACATGCTGACCGGCATCGCCGCCTGGGCGAGCCCGTGGCCCGTTCGTGCTTTTCGCCGACGGCTTCTGGTCGGCGTACTGGCTGCACGCTGCTCACCGGCCTTGTGCCAGCGGCGGCACCTACACGCCGGCGCTGGCGCTCATCAACGACCACGTCGCGCGCGAGCGGCGCGGCCGCGCCATGGGCTATCTGATCGCCGGGTCGAGCGCCGGCTACGCGCTCTGCCTCGCGCGCTGGCCGGCGCTGGCGCTCACGTTCACCGACTGGCGCGGCGCGCTGACCGCCGTCGCGTGCCTGCCGGTGATGTCCTGGTTGCTTGGCATCTGTGCCTGCAGGCAGACCGCCAATCTCGTCCATCCGCGTCCCGCCGGCGAGTCATTGCCTCGCGGCGCATCCCGGCGGTGTGGCGCAACCGGCGCGGCATGCTCTCCATCTGGGGCTACACGCTTCCACAACTGGGAACTGCTCGGCCTGTGGGCCTGGCTGCCGGCGTTCCTGACCGCTGCTCTGTTTCTGCACGGCGACGAATCGGCTGAGAGCGCTCGCTGCTGTTCGTCGGCGCTGACCTACGTCGCCAACATCGCCGGCAGCATCGTCGGCGGCACCATGGCCGACCGCTGGGGCCGCATCCCGACCATCCTCACCGTGGTCGTGCGTCAGCCTCGCGCTGTCGTTCTCGATCGGCTGGCTGATCGCCGCTGCCGATCGCGCTGCTGGTGGCGCTCGCCTGCCTCTACAACTTCGCCGGCATCGCCGACTCCTCGACGCACTCGACCGTGCTCGCCGAATGCGTGCCGCCGCACTACCTCGGCGTCGCCTACGCGGTGCGCTCGGTGGTCGGCTTCGGCGCTGGGCGTGGTCAGCCCGGTGGTGTCTCGGCTGGGCGCTCGACGCCTCGGGCGGCTCCTGGGGCATCGCCTGGGTGACGCTCGGCATCGGCGCACGCGCTCGGGCCGATCATGACGTGCAAGCTCGCAAGGCCGTGAAGCCTTTCTCGGAAGCTAGGCGAGCGCAACCGCGCGCCGATCCTGGCTGTCTTGAAAACAATTTTCCAAAGCAAAATCGCGTGCTTGAGATCGGCTCGGGACCGGCCAGCACGCCGCCTACTTCGCACCCGAGCTGCCGCACCTGCGTCTGGCAGGCGAGCGACCGAGGCGGAGAACCCTGGCCGACATCCGGCAGTGGTGGCAAACCCATCGAGCTCGACGTCGACAAGCCGTTCCCGAAGGTGGACGCCGACGCGGTCTTCACCGCCAACACCTGCCACATCATGTCCTGGCCGCAGGTCGAGCGGATGTTCGCAGGCAGTCGGCGGGCATGCGCGTCGGTGAAAGACGTTCTGCCTCTACGGGCCGTTCAACTATGGCGGCAAGCACACCCGGAGAGCAACGCGCCGCTTCGATGCGATGCTGTGCGGCGCGCGATCGCGGCGAGCGGGATCTCGCGACGCGGAGGCGATTTCCGCCCTGGCCGGCGAAGAGCGGCTTCACGGCTCGCCGAGGACCAATGCGATGCCGGCCAACAACCGCCTGCTCGTCTTTCGTCGCGATTGACTATGATGTGCGCGGGAACATGAAGTCGTCCGATCGCGTGCGCCTGGCGCTCGCCCTCGCTGCGTAGCGCGCCACGCCGCGATGGCGCCGCCGCCTTCCGCCCTCGAGGCCTATAAGTGGACCGTCGCGCTCGACATCCCGCAGCACGCAGCCCGGCACGTACTGCCAGCCAGGCGACGAAATGCTGAAGTCGGTCGTCATCCTCGAGATCGTCATCGACGGCGACGGCTGCGCGCTGCTCGCGCCGCTTCAGCCGTGCGCTCGAACCGGCCACCCCGAGCCCTCGCGCAGCGGGCCCGGATACCGTCGCGCCGCCGCACCGTTTACACCGCCGCGTGGTGGTTGCCGGTCAGGGCGTTCAATCCCTCGAGACCTTCCTCTGCGCGACGACGAGTGCTTCCAGCATCCGAGCCTGGTGGCTGATGTACGCGAAGACGGCCGCTGTCCTTCAGCAGCAGCTGGGCAGGCCCGGGCGCAGTGCTGTCCCAGCGCTTGCCGCCGTCGCGCTTCGAGGTGGGATTAGAGACTGGTCGATTTCTGCGGCGCCACCGGCAGGCGCGCGCCGACTTCCGCGCCTGGTCGAGGCAGATGCCCATGTCCTTCCGCATCCACTCGGTGGCGAAGCCGAAGCCTTCGGCCTTCAGCTCGTCCATCTGCTTCCAGCGGTTCTCCATCTGCCAGGACTGCGCCGCGCCCTTTGAGATGACGCCGATCACTTTCTCGACGTCGAGCTTGTTGCGCTTCGCGAAGGCGACCGCCTCGGCCAGGCCCTGCGCGATGCCGGCGATGCAGATCTGGTTGACCATCTTGGTGAGCTGTCCCGCGCCGGGCGCGCCGATCAGCGCCGCCATCTTGGCGTAGACGTCGATCACCGGCTTCGCCTTGGCGAAGGTCGCGTCCTCGCCGCCGCACATGATGCCGAGCTGGCCGTTGACGGCGCCGGCCTGGCCGCCGGAGACCGGGCGCGTCGACGAAGCCGATGCCCATGTCTTTGGCTTTTGCGTAGACTTCGCGCGCAAGCGATCGCCGAGGCCGTCGTGTGGTCGACCAGGATCGCGCCCTTCTTCATGCCCGGCGAGCGCGCCGTTGTCGCCGAAGACCACCGAGCGGACGTCGTCGTCGTTGCCGACGCACATCATCACGAAATCGCAGTCCTTCGCCGCCTCGCGCGGCGGTGCGCGGCGCGCTTGCCGCCGTACTCCTTGGCCCACTGCTCGGCCTTCGCCCGGGTGCGGTTGTAGACCGTCACTTCGTGGCCGCCTTTCTTCTGCAGGTGGCCGGCCATGGGGTAGCCCATGACGCCGAGGCCAAGGAACGCAACTTTCGCCATCGTCTTGTCTCCTAAAGGGATTTTTCCGAGGTTTGACACGGCCGCGTCAACCGCTTCACAATACTGCTCGTTTATACAGTATCCGGTGTTGGCCCAGCTTGAGCTGCCGTAGATGCCGACAGCCTAATAGAAGAGGTACAGCAAATGGATGACAACAAAGTCTAAGGCATTAGCCGCCGCGCTTTCGCAGATCGAGAAGCAGTTCGGCAAGGGCTCGATCATGCAAGATGGACGACGCGGCGATCAAGGACATCGAGGTGGTGTCCACCGGCTCGCTCGGCCTCGACCTCGCGCTCGGCGTCGGCGGCCTGCCGCGCGGCCGCGTGGTCGAGATCTACGGCCCGGAATCGTCCGGCAAGACCACCCTGACCCTGCAGGTCATCGCCGAAATGCAGAAGGTCGGCGGCACCGCCGCCTTCATCGACGCGGAGCACGCGCTCGACATCTCCTACGCCGCGAAGCTCGGCGTCAAGACCGAAGACCTGCTGATCTCCCAGCCCGACACCGGCGAGCAGGCGCTCGAGATCGCCGACATGCTGGTGCGCTCCGGCGCGGTCGACGTGATCGTCATCGACTCGGTCGCGGCGCTCACGCCCAAGGCCGAGATCGAGGGCGAGATGGGCGAGCCGCAGATGGGCCTGCAGGCGCGCCTGATGAGCCAGGCGCTGCGCAAGCTCACCGGCAACATCAAGCGCACCAACACGCTGGTGATCTTCATCAACCAGATCCGCATGAAGATCGGCGTCATGTTCGGCAACCCCGAGACCACCACCGGCGGCAACGCGCTCAAGTTCTACGCCTCGGTGCGCATCGACATCCGCCGCATCGGCGCCATCAAGAAGGGCGACGAGGTGATCGGCTCCGAGACGCGCGTCAAGGTCGTGAAGAACAAGGTGGCGCCGCCGTTCCGGCAGCGCCGAGTTCGACATCCTCTACGGCGAGGGCATCTCGCGCGAGGGCGAGGTCGCTCGAGCTCGGCGTGACTGCACGGCGTGCTGGAGAAGTCCGGCGCCTGGTACATCTACAACGGCGACCGGCTCGGCCAGGGCAAGGACAACGCGCGCGACTTCCTGAAGGAGAACCCGGCGCTGGCGAAGGAGATCGAGATCAAGATCCGCGAGAAGGCGAGCGGCAAGGTCGCCATCGCCGCGAGTCGAGGAGCCGGTCGAAGACAAGAAAGTTGAGCACATCTCGACCAGAAAGCGCGGCGGAGCTTAAAGCCCGCGCGCTGAGGTACCTGGCCCGGCGCGAGCATTCCCGCGCCGAGCTGGCACGAAAGCTATTGCCGTTCGCAGAATCGCCGCAACTCCTTGAAGGTCTCTTGGGTGAGTTGAGGGGAGGAAACTCCTCTCCAACCACCGTTTTGCCGAAATGCGCGCCCACATCCTGTCGCGCAAGTACGGCGCCGCGAAGATCCGCCACGACCTGAAGAGCAAAGGCGTTCCTGACGAGATCGTCGACAGCGTCTCCGCCGAAGGCGAGCTCGAGCGCGCGCGGAAATCCTCGCAGCGCAAGTACCGGACGCCCGGCGACGAACCGCGAAGAACGGGCGAAGCGCGCGCGCTTTCTGCAGGGCCGCGGCTTCTCGCACGACGTGATTTATCAGCCTGATCCGAACTTTCGACGACGAGTAAACGTCGCGGCCGGCACGCGACGTTCTTCCTCGCATACGCATCTTGCGTAGAGAGGGAGGTGGACGGAATGGATCAGGCACAAGCATTGGCAGTCGTGCGCTCGCTGGCGAACGGCGTCGATCCGGAAACGGGCGAAGTCTTCCCGCCGGAGAGCGCCTACCAGCGGCCGCAGACCGTGCGCGCGTTGTACGAGGCCGCGACCGCGCTCGGAGCGCATCGAGCGCTTCGAGCGGCGCCGCGCGCAGATGCCGCCGAAGACCGGCGAGCCCTGGAGCGAGGACGAGGACCGCAAGCTGCTCGCGGCGTTCGACGCCGGGCGCGCGCTGCAGGAACTCGCGGCGGCGCACGAGCGCACCATGGGAGCGGTGCGCGCAAGGCTGCTGAAGTACGGACGCATCAACGCCTGACGTGGCTTTCCGGGGCGTCCGCGGCACCCCGGGCTTTTTGCGGCGCTGCAGTAGAATCTCTGCATGAAGTCGAACGAGATTCGCACCGGTTTCCTCGAGTATTTCCACTCGAAGGGCCACAGCATCGTGCCCTCGAGCTCGCTCGTGCCGCGCGAACGACCCGACGCTGCTGTTCGTCAACTCCGGGATGGTGCAGTTCAAGGACGTCTTCCTCGGCAAGGAGAAGCGGCCCTACACGCCGCGCCACGACCTCGCAGCGCTGCGTGCGCGCCGGCGGCAAGCACAACGACCTGGAGAACGTCGGCTACACCGCGCGCCACCACACCTTCTTCGAGATGCTGGGCAACTTCTCCTTCGGCGACTACTTCAAGAAGGACGCGATCCAGTTCGCCTGGGAGCTGCTCACCAAGGTCTACAAGCTTGCCCCGGAGCGGCTGTGGACGACCGTCTACCAGACCGACGACGAGGCCTACGAGCATCTGGACCGAAGACGATCGGCGTGCCGGCTGAGCGCGTGCGTGCGCATCGGCGACAAGCCCGGCGGGCAGAAGTACCAGTCCGACAACTTCTGGCAGATGGCCGACACCGGCCCCTGCGGGCCGTGCAGCGAGATCTTCTACGACCACGGCCCGGGCATCGCCGGCGGCCCGCCGGGCTCGCCCGACGCGGACGGCGACCGCTACATCGAGATCTGGAACCTGGTGTTCATGCAGTTCAACCGCGACGACAAGGGCGTCATGCATCCGCTGCCCAAGCCCTCGGTCGACACCGGCATGGGCCTCGAGCGCATCGCCGCGGTGCTGCAGGGCAAGCATTCGAACTACGAGATCGACCTCTTCCAGGACCTGATCAAGCGCGGCGGCGCGCGAGACCAGGCAGAAGGAATCTGAAGAACCCTTCGCTCAACGTCATCGCCGACCACATCCGCGCCTGCTCGTTCCTGGTCGTCGACGGCGTGATTCCCGGCAACGAGGGCCGCGGCTACGTGCTGCGCAGGATCATCCGCCGGGCGATCCGGCACGGCTACAAGCTCGGCCAGAAGCAGCCGTTCTTCTACCGCCTGGTCGAGGACCTCGACAAGGCGATGGGCGATGCCTATCCCGGAGCTGCGGAACGACAAGGAGCGCGTCGCCGGACGTCCTGAAGCAGGAAGAAGAGCGCTTCGCCGAGACGCTGGAGAACGGCATGGCGGTGCTCGAGTCGGCGCTCGCCTCGGGCGAGAAGCCTGCTCGACGGCGACACCGTGTTCCGCCTCTACGACACCTTCGGCTTCCCGGTCGACCTCACCGCCGACATCTGCCGCGAGCGCGGCGTGCGCATCGACATGGCGGGCTTCGAGGCGGCGATGGACGAGCAGCGCGAGCGCGCGCGCGCGGCGTCGCAAGTTCTCGATGGCGGCCGACCTCGAGTACTCGGGCGGCAAGACCGAATTCCGCGGCTACGACACGCTCAGCGTCTCGGGGCGAGGTGGTCGCGCTCTACACGCGAAGGCACGCCGGTGCGCTGCGCTCAAGGCGGGCGAGACCGGCGTCGTGGTGCTCGACCAGACGCCGTTCTACGCCGAGTCGGGCGGCCAGGTCGGCGACCGCGGCGAGCTCGTCGGCTCGGCGGGCACCTTCGCGGTCGAGCGACACGCAGAAGATCCAGGCCGACGTCTTCGGCCACCACGGCACGCTCAAGACCGGCTCGCTCAAGGTCGGCGACCGGGTCGAGGCGCGGGTCGACACCGCGCTGCGCGAGCGCACCATGCGCAACCACTCGGTGACGCACCTGATGCACAAGGCGCTGCGCGAGGTGCTCGGCCCGCACGTGCAGCAGAAGGGCTCGCTGGTCGACGCCGACAAGACGCGCTTCGACTTCGCGCACGACAAGCCGATGACGGGCGAGGAGATCCGTCAGGTCGAGCTGCTGGTCAACGGCGAGATCCTGCAGAACACGCCGACGCGCGCGCAGGTGATGCCGATCGAGGAGGCGAAGCAGCTCCGGCGCGGTGATGCTGTTCGGCGAGAAATACGGCGACGAGGTGCGGGTGCTCGACATCGGCTCGTCGCGCGAATTCTGCGGCGGCACGCACGTCGCGCGCACCGGCGACATCGGCCTCTTCAAGATCTATTCAGAAGGCGGCGTCGCCTCCGGGCGTGCGACGGGTTGAGGCGACGACCGGCAGCAAGTGCGCTCGCCATGGTGAACAACCAGCTGCAGGAATTCCACGAGGTTGCGAAGCAGGTGCACGCGCAGTCCGGCGCCGGCATGGTCGAGAAGGCCGTGAACAGCCTGATCGAGGAGAAAAAGGCGCTCGAGAAGGAGCTGGCGAAGCTGAAGCTCAAGCTCGCTTCAGGGCAGGGCGTCGATCTCGCCTCGCAGGCGGTGACGGTCAAGGGAGCGAAGGTGCTCGCCGCCACGCGTCGAGGGCGCCGACGCCAAGACGCTGCGCGAGACGCTCGACCAGCTCGAAGGACCGCCTCAAGTCGGCGGCGATCGTGCTCGGCGCCGTGAACGACGGCAAGGTGTCGCTCATCGCCGGCGTCACCGCCGACCTCACCGCGCAAGGTGAAGGCGGGCGAGCTGGTGAACTTCGTCGCGCAGCAGGTCGGCGGCAAGGGCGGCGGCCGGCCCGACATGGCGCAGGCGGGCGGCACCGACGCCGCCAAGCTGCCCGCGGCGCTGGAGTCGGTCAGAGGCTGGGTGGAAGAGAAAGTCTGAGGTGACGCCGCTCGCCGGGCTCGAAGCCTCGGCCTTCGGGCAGGCGGTGCGCGACTGGTTTCCCTCGTCAAGGGCGTGCATCTCGCCGGCATCGCGCTGCTCATCGGCACGATCGCGGTGGTCGACCTGCGCCTGCTCGGGCTGCTGCGAGACCGGTCGGTGAGAAATCTGGCGAGGCGCCTGCTGCCGTGGACGGCGGGCAGCTTCCTGCTGATCGTGCCGAGCGGACTGGCGATGTTCGTCGGCTACGCGAGCGACCTCATCGCCAGCCAGGTGTTCGTCCTCAAGATGTGCCTGATCCTCTGCGCCGGCGTCAACGCGGCCGTGTTCCATGCCGGCGTGTTCCGCAGCGCGGCGAGCTGGGACGTGGGAGTCGCGCCGCCCGCGGCGGCGCGCGCCGCCGGCGCGGTGTCGCTCGCGCTGTGGGCGAGCGTGGTGACCTGCGGGCTCTGCTCTAGGAGAAGCCGATGCGCTGCCGACGGCCGCCGCGGCCGTCCTGCAGGTCGTCCGGCCCGACTTCGCTGCGCCCGGCGAGCTTGGCGTTGCCGAAAGCGCCGTGGATCGTGCGCCGCATCTCGCGCGGCGCCAGCGAGGACAGCTTGTCGAGCGTCGCCTGCGACGGCGCCTCGGGGAATTGCTTGCCCCAGTCGTGGCTGTTGCGGATCTCGCGGTAGATGTTGAGCGCGATGCGCGCGGCGCCTTCGGCGTCGGGCGCGTCGATCTCGTACACCGTCAGCCGGTTGAGCAGCGGCTCGGGAATGCGCGCCGCGTCGTTGGCGGTGGCGAGCCAGACCGCGCCCGAGGCGTCGATCGGCAGCTCGACGAATTCGTCGACGAAGCGCGTCGCGGTCTCGATCTCGAGCAGCTCGTAGAGCGCGCCGAGCGGGTCGTACTGGCCGTCGGCGCTCGCCTTGTCGATCTCGTCGACGACGATCACCGGGTTGGCGTAATCGCCGTTGAGGAAGGTGTCGAACACCTTGCCGGGCTTGGCGTTCTTCCACTGCGAGGAGGCGCCGGAGAGCACCCAGCCGGCGGTGAGCGAGCTCATCGGCACGAAGCCGAAGCCGGTGCCCAGCAGCTGCGCCATCTTTCGCGCGAAGTGCGTCTTGCCGATGCCGGGCTCGCCGAGCAGCAGCATCGGCGGCAGCTCGACCGAGTCCTCGGAGCCGATGCACAGCGCGAGGTGCTTGCGGATGTCCTCGAGCACCACCGCGAAGTTCGGCAGCTCGTCGAAGAGAACGTCCATCTCGGGCAGCGCGGAGGGCTTGACGGTGAAGCGCTGGCCGCCGAGGCGCAGCATCTTCTCGTATACCGCGCGCAGCGCCTCGTTGGCGCCGGGCGACAGGTCCTGCAGGGCCTTCTCGACCGCCGGGACGTCGTAGACGTCCTTGAAGCCTGCGATCGGAATCGCGACGCTAGCCGACATTTGTCATCTGCCTTTCTTGAATGCTTGCCGGTAGGAAAACGCTAACACGACGCTTTCCACCTAGCAAACTCCTCGCCTGGCAGTCATCGCCTGCCGACTGCCAATCGGATAAAGTAGTCCGACATGTCCAATACAACGCCCGAGCACTTCAACCGTTTCGGCAAAGATCATCTGCCGGCGCTGCTCGGCGTGGAAATTCTCACGGTCAGCGCCGAGGCGGTGGAGAGCCGGATGGCGGTGCGTAAGGAAGTAATGGCGCCGAACGGCTACCTGCACGCGGCCTCGGTGATCGCGCTCGCCGACACGAGCTGCGGCTACGGCTGCGTGGCGCGGCTGCCGGAAGGCGCGCGCGGCTTCACCACCATCGAGCTCAAGTCGAATTTCCTCGGCACCGCGCGCGAGGGCGCGATCCGCTGCCGGGCGACGCCGGCGCACCTTGGCCGCACCACCCAGGTCTGGGATGCGGTGGTCACCAATGAGGCGGACGGCGAAGACGATCGCGCTGTTCCGGTGCACGCAGATGGTGTCTCTGGCCGAAGTAGACGGCCGCCGGCGAAGCTATTGCGTCAGCTTCGCCGCCGCGCCGTGGTGCGGGTCTTCACCCTTGCTCGCGCGCTTCTCGTACCAGTTGCGCCGATTCCTGCAGATCGCGCCGGACGAACCCGGAGAAGTCGGTGTCGTAGAGCTCGCGCGAGCGCAGCTGCGCGCAGCGCGATGCCCCAGCTTCGCCGCGTCCGACGTAGGTGTTGAAGGCGTAGAACATGTCGGCTTGCTTTTCTCCAGGGCCACGAGCGCTGCCTTGTAGTGCTGCTCGCCCTCTCCAGACTTACGCCAATTCCGCTCGGCCGTCGCTGCGTCGGTCGCCAGCACGATGCCCTGCGTCGGGAAGCGGTGAGCATCGTGCCGGGACGCGAGCCGTTGCTGGGTCCGGACCTGAAAGCTGGCGTTGGCGCGGCGACAGCGCCGAGCGCCATCTGGTTGCACCGTCGCCTCCGGCGGCCGCAGGCTGCTCGCGCGATCGACACGATCGCGTCGTCGCCGCGCTTCTGACGGGTGCACGGTACGGTTGGATCTCGGCGCGCCGCCGCCTGTCGGATAGGACGAGAAGGACGGTGCGCGCAGAGCAGTGCCAGCGGCGACTGGCGCAGACGGATATTCATGGGTTTCCCCCTCCGTCGCATCGCTGCCGCCACGCGCGTCTAGTGCCCGAAGGGCATGCCGGCACTGACAGGTTGGACAGCCTGGCAATCATGCTTGAATCCCTCACATGACGCGCCGGTTCTCTTCGGTTTCTTCTATTTCCCTGCCTCCTGGCGGAAGGGACCGGCTAAGCTCAGCCCAACGGATTCCTGAAAAACCGCCAGCCGAAAGCCTGGCGGTTTTTTTGGGCTTACCCCGAGAAAAACCATGACCCCGACCGAGAACTACGAGACCCCGATCCCCGGCGACAAGACCTCGCTGACCGACGACGAGCGCATCGAGAACATCGTGCCGCTGCCGCCGCCCGAGAACCTGATCCGCTTCTTCCCGATCCAGGGCACGCCGGTGGAGAAGCTGATCGCCGGCACGCGGCGCAAGCTGCGCGAGATCCTGCACGGCCGCTCCGACCGCCTGCTGGTGGTGATCGGCCCGTGCTCGATCCACGATCCGGCCGCCGCGGTCGCCTACGCAGCAAAGCTTGCGGTCGAGCGAGAGAAGCATCCAGGCGAGCTCGAGGTCGCTGATGCGCGTCTATTTCGAGAAGCCGCGCACCACGGTCGGCTGGAAGGGCCTGATCAACGATCCGTACCTGGACGGCAGCTTCCGCATCAACGAGGGCCTGCGCATCGCGCGCGACGCTGCTGGTGCGCATCAACCGGGCCGGCGTGCCGGCGGGCTGCGAGTTCCTCGACGTCATCTCGCCGCAGTACATCGGCGACCTCGTCGTCCTGGGGCGCGATCGGCGCGCGCACCACCGAGAGCCAGGTGCACCGCGAGCTCGCCTCGGGCCTGTCGGCGCCGGTCGGCTTCAAGAACGGCACCGACGGCAACGTCAGGATCGCGGTCGACGCGCTGCTCGCCGCGCGGCAGAAGCACCATTTCCTGTCGGTGCACAAGAGCGGCCAGGTGGCGATCGTCGAGACGCGCGGCAACGAGGACTGCCACATCATCCTGCGCGGCGGCAAGACGCCGAACTACGATGCGGCGAGCGTCGCCGCGGCCTGCGAGGAGCTCGCCAAGGCCAAGCTGCCCGAGCGGCTGATGATCGACTGCTCGCACGCCAACGCGGCGAAGCAGTACCAGCGGCAGGCCGACGTCGCGCGCCGACATCGCCGCGCAGCTCGGCGGCGGCGAGAAGCGCATCGTCGGCGTGATGGTGGAATCGAACCTGGTCGAGGGCCGCCAGGAGCTCGTCCCGGGCAAGCCGCTCAGTTCGGCCAGAGCGTCACCGACGCGCTGCCTCGGCTGGGACGACTCGATAAAGGTGCTCGAAACGCTCGCCGAAGGAGTGAGGAAGCGGCGCAAGCGGGGGCGCTAGAGCAGGCGACGGGTCCGGCATAATCGTTCGCGAGCGCCATGCCGGAAATTCATCAGCAGCTCGCGCACCTCGAATCCCTCGGCGACGCCACCAAGTTCGCCGAGCAGATGCGCGCCCTCATCCCGAAGTGCCGCCTGCTCGAGAACTTCTCGGCCGCCGAGGTGCTGCTGCTGGCGCACTTCATGGTGGTCTACAAGGCGGAGCCGGGCGTCGAGATCATCCGCGAGGGCGACGGCGGCGACTTCATGCTGATGGTGCTCGAGGGCGAGGTCGAGGTGCACAAGCGCGACCGCTGGAACACGCCGCAGCTGCTCGCCACCGTCGAAGCCGGCCGCACCCTGGGCGAGATGTCGATGATCGACGGCGAGGCGCGCTTCGCCACCTGCATCGCCACCGCGCCGGTCGTGATCGCGGTGCTCGACCGCGAGAACCTGGCGCGCATCATCGTCGAGCAGCCGCTGCTCGGCGCCAAGATCCTGATGGAGCTGGTGCTGATGCTGTCGCAGCGGCTGCGCGCCACCAGCCAGCGCCTGCTCGGCCTGATGGACGAGCAGGCGCACGGCGCGACTGCCGGCCTGCTCTAGCGATGTGAGCCGCGCCCGGCTCCTCGTCGCCGCGCTCATCGTCGTCGCCATCGCGGTGTTCTTCGCCGCCGGCGGCCATCGCTATTTCAGCTTCGAGTCGCTGAAGCAGCAGCAGGCGGCGATCGACGGCTGGTACCGCGCGCATCCGGCGCAGACGGTGCTGCTCTACTTCGCCGCCTACGTCGCGGTCACCGGCCTGTCGCTGCCCGGCGCGACGCTGCTGACGCTCGCCGGCGGCGCGGTGTTCGGCCTGCTCTGGGGAACGGTGATCGTCTCCTTCGCCTCCTCGCTCGGCGCGACGCTCGCTTTCCTCGCGTCGCGCTTCGTGCTGCGCGACTGGGTGCGCAGCCGCTTCGGCGAGCGGCTGAAGGCGATCGACGAAGGGCTGGCGAAGGAGGGCGCGTTCTATCTCTTCACCCTGCGCCTGCTGCCGGTGGTGCCGTTCTTCCTCATCAACCTGCGCGCTCGGCCTGTCGGCGATGCGCGTCCGGACCTTCTACTGGGTGAGCCAGATCGGCATGCTCGCCGGCACGCTCGTCTACGTGAACGCCGGCACGCAGCTCGCGCGCCTCGACTCGCCGCGCGGCATCCTCTCCTGGGAGCTGCTCGGCGCCTTCCTGCTGCTCGGCATCTTCCCGCTGATCGCGAAGAAGCGTGGTCGACTCGCTCAAGGCGCGGCGCGTCTACTCGCGCTGGCCGCGGCCGGCGCGGTTCGACCGCAACCTGGTGGTGATCGGCGCCGGATCGGCCGGCCTGGTCTCGGCGTACATCGCCGCGACGGTGCGCGCCAAGGTGACGCTGATCGAGAAGCACCGCATGGGCGGCGACTGCCTCAACACCGGCTGCGTGCCGTCCAAGGCGCTGATCAAGACGGCGCGCGTGCTGTCGCAGATCCGCAATTCCGCGAAGTACGGAATCCGCAGCGCCACGCGCGGAGTTCGATTTCGCCGAGGTCATGGAGCGCGTGCAGCGCGTCGTGAAGCAGGTCGAGCCGCACGATTCGGTCGAGCGCTACAGCGACCTGGGCGTCGAGTGCATCCAGGGCGAGGCGAAGATCACTTCGCCGTGGAGCGTGACGGTCAACGGCCGCACGCTCACGACCCGCGCCATCATCATCGCCGCGGGCGCGCGGCCGCTGGTGCCGCCGATTCCCGGCCTCGACAAGGTCGAGGTGCCTGACCTCCGACACGGTCTGGGGCCTGCGCAAGCTGCCGCCGCGGCTGCTGGTGCTCGGCGGCGGGCCGATCGGCTGCGAGCTGGCGCAGGCGTTCGCGCGCCTCGGCTCGCAGGTGACGCAGGTCGAGATGCTGCCGCGCGATCATGGCGCGCGAGGACCCGGAGGTTTCCGAGCTGGTGAAGCGGAGGTTCGAGCAGGAAGGAATCAACGTCCTCGTCGGCCACAAGGCGAAGCAGGTCGTGCGTCGAGGGCGGCGAGAAGCTTCTGCTCGTGCGAGCACGAGGGCAAGGGCGTGCGGCATCGAGTTCGACGCGCTGCTGTGCGCGCTCGGCCGGGTCGCCGAATACCGCCGGCTACGGGCTCGAGGAGCTCGGCATTCCGCTCGGCAAGGCGCGCACGGTGGAGACCAACGCATACCTGCAGACGCTCTATCCGAACATCTACGCCTGCGGCGACGTCGCCGGCCCCTACCAGTTCACGCACACCGCGTCGCACCAGGCCTGGTACGCGTCGGTGAACGCGCTGTTCGCGCCGTTCCGGAAGTTCCGCGCCGACTACTCGGTGATCCCGTGGGCGACCTTCACCGAGCCCGAAGTGGCGCGCGTCGGCCTGAACGAGACCGAGGCGCAGGAGCGCGGCATCGCCTGCGAGGTCACCACCTACGGCATCGACGATCTCGACCGCGCCATCGCCGACGAGCGAGGCGCACGGCATGGTCAAGGTGCTGACCGCGCCGGGCAGGGACACGATCCTCGGCGCGACCATCGTCGGCGAGCACGCCGGCGAGCTGATCGTCGAGTTCGTCGCCGCGATGCGCCACGGCATCGGCCTGAACAAGATCCTCGGCACGATCCACATCTACCCGACGCTCGCCGAGGCGAACAAGTACGCCGCCGGCGCCTGGCGCAAGGCGCGCGCGCCGGAAGGCCTGCTGCGCAAAGTGGAGAAATTCCACGCGTGGATGCGCGGCTGATGCTGCTCGTTCTGTTCTTCTTCTCTGGCGAGCTCAGCCTTTGGCTTCGATCATGGGCAGTGGGACTCGCTGCTGAAGAAGAACGTCGTGGTGCTCGAGGGCGGCAAGGCGTCGCAGTTCCGCTACGGCAACGTCGGATCGCAAGGCGCTTGAAGGCCTACCTGGCCAGCCTTTCCAAAGTGGATGAAAAAGAATTCAGGAGCTGGCCGCGCGAGGAGCAGATGGCGTTCCTCATCAACGCCTACAACGCCTTCACCGTCGAGAAGATCCTCACCCGCTATCCCGACATCGGCTCGATCTGGGACTTCGGCAAGGTCTTCGGCAACCCCTTCAAGGACGAGTTCTTCACGCTGCTCGGCCGCAAGATGAGCCTCGACGCGATCGAGCACGGCACGCTGCGCAAGTCCTACCGCGAGCCGCGCGTGCACTACGCGCTGAACTGCGCCTCGGTCGGCTGCCCGATGCTGCGCGAGGAGGCCTACGTCGCGGCGCGGCTCGAGCGGCAGCTCGAGGAGCAGGCGGTGCGCTTCCTCTCCGACCGCAGCCGCAACCGCTTCCGCGACGGGCGGCTCGAGGTGTCGAAGATCTTCGACTGGTTCAAGGAAGACTTCGAGCCGCGCGCAGGCGTATTTCGCGCGCTATGCCGCCGTGCTCGGCTATCGCGGCGGCGAGGTGCCGCTTTCGTTCCTGGACTACGACTGGTCGCTGAACGACTCTCGATCGTCATCCCGGCGCTGAACGAGGCGGCGGGCATCCGCGCCGCGCTCGAGGCGCTCGCGCCGCTGCGCGCGCCGCGGCCACGAGGTGATCGTCGTCGACGGCGGCAGCGAAGACGCGCACGCGCGAGCTCGCCGCGCGGGCTCTGCGATCGCGTGGTGGTCGCGCCGCGCGGCCGGCGCGCGCAGATGAACGCCGGCGCGCGCGAGGCGCAGGGGCGACGTGCTCGTTTTCCTGCACGCCGATACCCGCCTGCCGTCCGAATGCCGATGAACTTGTGCAGGGTTTCCTTTGGGGCAGGTTCGACGTGCAGATCGAGGGACGTCATCCGCTGCTGAAGGTCGTCGCCTGGTCGATGAACCTGCGCTCGCGGCTCACCGGCATCGCCACCGGCGACCAGGCGATCTTCGTCCGCCGCGAGGCCTTCCCGGTTTTCCCGAGCTCGCCGCTGATGGAGGACGTGGCGTTCAGCAAGGCGATGAAGCGCCGTTCGCGGCCCGCCTGCCTGCGCGCGAGAAGGTGACGACCTCGGGCGGCGCTGGAGTCGCGCGGCGTCGTGCGCACCGTGCTGCCTGATGTGGCGAATCCGCTTTCTGTATGCGATGGGAGCCGATCCCGCTGAGCCTTGCCCGGCTGTATGAGCGCTGACGCTGCGGTGATCGTCGTCGCGCGCGCGCCGCTGCCGGGACGCGCCAAGACGCGGCTGGTCGCGAAGCTCGGCGCGCTGGCGCGCCGCGCGCCTGCAGGCGACGGCTCACCGAGCGCGCCGTGCAGACCGCGATCGCCGCGCGCTGCGGACCGGTCGAGCTGCACGGCACGCCGCGCGCCGCGCCATCCGTTCTTCCAGCAGCTGCAGCGCCGCATTCGGCGTCGCGCTGCGTGGGCAGTCCGGCGGCGATCTCGGCGAGCGCATGCACCACGCGCTGCGCGCGGCGCTGCGCCGGCATCGCTACGCGTTGCTGATCGGCGTCGACTGCCCCGAGCTGCGCGCGGCGCGACCTGCGGCGCGCGCTGCGCCTGCTGCGCGCCGGGTGCGACGTCGTGATCGCGCCGGCTGAGGACGGCGGCTATGCCCTGATCGCGTGCCGGCGCGCGCCGCGCCCCATTTTCGAGCGCATCGACTGGGGCGGAATGGAGTTCACGCACAGACGTGGAGCGGCTCTGCGCGGCTGCGCTTGCGCTGGCGCGCGCTGCGCACCGTGTGGGATGTCGATCGGCCGGCCGACGTCGAGCGGCTCGGCCGGCGCCGGCTGTTCCTGACCCCGCTGCAAGCTAGCCGGGCGAAAGTGCGTGCTACACTTTGCCGCCGCTCGAGGAGGGCAAAAGACCGCTGCAAGCGGCGCCGGAGGAGAGAATGAAAATCAAGAGTCCGAAAGACTTCTGGTCTGGCCTGATGTTCGTTGCGTCAGGGCTGTTCTTCGCCATCTGGGCGATCACGCACTACCAGATGGGCACCGCGGTGCGCATGGGGCCGGCGTACTTCCCGACCATGCTCGGCGGCCTGATCGGTCGGGTGCTCGGCCTGATGATCCTCGTCAGCTGGCTGGCGATCGAAGGTCCGCCGGTACCGAAATTCGTCTTCCGCCCGCTGCTCATGATCTCGCTCGGCCTGGTGCTCTACGGCTACCTGATGAAGCCGCTCGGCCTGGTCGGCGCCACGGCGGCGCTGGTGTACGTCGGCGCGCTCGGCGGCCACGAGTTCCGCTGGAAGGAAGTGACGATCCTCTTACGTGATCCTGATCCTCTTCTCCGTGGCTGGTGTTCGTGAAGGGCCTGTCGCTGCCCTTCCCGCTCTGGCCGGCGGCCTACAGCTAACGGAGCGCTGCATGGACGCTCTTCGCCAATCTCTGGATGGGCTTCAGTGTAGCGCTCACGCTGCAGAACCTTTTCTACGCGTTTGTCGGCGTGCATCCTCGGCACGCTGATCGGCGTGCTGCCCGGCATCGGCCCGGTCGCGACCATCGCGATGCTGCTGCCGATCACCTTCAACCTGAACCCGCTGTCGGCGCTGATCATGCTCGCCGGCATCTACTACGGCGCGCAGTACGGCGGCTCGACCACCGCGATCCTGGTCAACATCCCGGGCGAGTCGTCCTCGGTGGTCACCTGCCTCGACGGCTACCAGATGGCGCGGCAGGGCCGCGCCGGGCCGGCGCTCGCCATCGCGGCGCATCGGCTCGTTCTTCGCCGGCTGCGTCGCGACGCTGATCATCGCGCTGTTCGGCGCCGCCGCTCGCCGAGGTCGCGCTGAAGTTCGGCCCGCCGGAATACTTCTCGCTGATGGTGCTCGGCCTGATCGCCGCGACGGTGCTGGCGCACGGCTCGCTCGATCAAGGCGATCGCGATGGTGGTGCTGGGCCTGCTGCTCGGCATCAGTCGGCACCGACGTCAATTCCGGCGTGCTGCGCTTCACCTTCGGCATCCCGGAGCTCTCCGACGGCATCGGCTTCGTCATCGTCGCCATGGGCATGTTCGGCATCGCCGAGATCATCGCCAACCTCGAGCAGGAGCGAGAAGCGCGAGGTCTTCACCAGCAAGGTGACGAACCTGCTGGCCGACCATGGAGGACTTCAAGGACGCCTGGGCGCCGATCGCTGCGCGGCACCGCGCTCGGCTCGTGCCTCGGCATCCTGCCCGGCGGCGGCGCGCTGCTCGCCTCGTTCGGCGCCTATACGGTGGAGAAGAAGGTCTCGCAGCACCCGCGAGCAGTTCGGCAAGGGCGCGATCGAGGGCGTCGCCGGCCCCGAGTCGGCCAACAACGCCGGCGCGCAGACCTCGTTCATCCCGATGCTCACGCTCGGCATCCCGGCCAACGCGGTGATGGCGCTGATGATCGGCGCGCTGATGATCCAGGGCATCGCGCCCGGGCCGCAGGTGATGAACGAGAAGCCGCAGCTCTTCTGGGGCCTGATCGCCTCGATGTGGATCGGCAACCTGATGCTGGTGGTGCTCAACCTGCCGCTGATCGGCATGTGGGTGAAGCTGCTCACCGTGCCCTACCGCTACCTCTTCCCGTCGATCCTGGTGTTCATGGCGATCGGCGTCTACAGCCTGTCGAACAACCCGTTCGACGTGCTGATCATGGCGGTGTTCGGCGTCCTCGGCTACGTCTGCGTCAAGCTCGAGTGCGAGCCGGCGCCGATGATCCTCGGCTTCATCCTCGGGCCGCTGATGGAGGAGAACCTGCGGCGGGCGATGCTGCTCTCGCGCGGCGACCCGACGGTGTTCTTCACCAAGCCGATCAGCGCCGCGTTCATGATCGCCTCGCTGATCCTGCTGGTGATCGTCGCCCTGCCGGCGATCCGCAAGAAGCGCGAAGAGGCGTTCGCCGAAGAAACTAAATAGCCGCGATCGTCTGGATCTCGAGCAGGAATTGCTCCTGCACGAGCCGATCGATGATCGAGCAGCGTGTTCGGCGGGTACTTCCCGTCCGGAAACATCTTCGGGTAGTTCTGCTCGCGCCAGCGGTAGAACTTGGCGATGTCCTGCGAATGCACCAGGTACGTGGTGAACTGCGCCACGTTGCTGCCAGCCGGCGCCGGCTGACTTGAGCGCCTGCTCGATCTGCGCGTAGACCGCGGCGCACTGCGCCTCGAACGACTCGCCGGGCGCGAGCATGCCGGCGATGTACAGCGTTTCCGCCGCCCTTGACGCGGGCCATGTGCGAATACGGGCCGACGGGCTTGCCCAGCGCGTCGACGTTGGTGATCTTGATTTCGGCCATCGGGCTACCTCGCGAGCGGTTTCGGCTTGCCGCGCGCGGCGATCTGCGCTTTCACGGTCGCCACCAGCTCCGGCACGCCGCACCGGCTTGACGTGGTAGGCATTGGCGCCCGCCGCCATGCAGGCGTCGATCGTCGCCTTGTCGCCGACCACGGAGACGATGATCACCGGCGTGCCGGCGTTCGGCGTCGCCTGCCGGATCTCGGCCAGCACCGCCTGGCCGCCGATCCCCGGCATGAGGAGATCGAGCAGGATCGCGTCGTAGGCGTAGTTGCCGGCGAGGCGCACCGCCTGCTCGCAGGTGCCCGCGAGCTGCGCGTCGACGCCGAGGTCCTTCGACAGCATGCTGGCGAGCAGCAGGCGCGTCGACTCCTCGTCGTCGACGATCAGCACCCGGTGCCGCGGCTTCAGGTCTTCTTGCGCTCGTGACGCCATTGCACGTCATTCTGCCCGGCGTGCGCGGTTGAGCAGGCGGCCGGCGACGAACAGCAGGTCGGAGAGCCGGTTGAGGTAGCGCCGCGCCGGGTCGCCGACCTTGTCCTCGCGTCCGAGGCGACGACGCTGCGCTCGGCGCGCCGGCACACGGTGCGCGCGAGGTGCGCCGCCGCCGCGGCGCGCGTGCCGCCCGGCAGGATGAATTCCTTCAGCGGCTCGAGGCCGGCATTCCAGGCTTCGAGGGTCTCCTCGAGCGCCTCGACGCGCGAGGGCTTGAGCAGCTTGTGCCCGGGGATGCTGAGCTCGCCGCCGAGATCGAACAGATCGTGCTGCACCTGGCCGAGCGCCTCGCGCACCTCGCGCGACACGTCCTCGGCGAGCACCAGGCCGATGACGCGAGTTCAGCTCGTCGATGTCGCCCAGCGCCTGCACCCGCGCGCTGTCCTTCGAGACCCGCGTGCCGTCGCCCAGCCCGGTCTCGCCGGCGTCGCCGGTGCGGGTGGTGATCTTCGAGAGGCGATGCCCCATGACCGATTATAGATTCGGTTTCTTCTTCACTTCGCTATCGAGCAGCTCGCCGCGCGCGAGCCGCGTGCGCAGGCGTTCGCCTTCGCTTGACGTTCGCCGCGTCGCGCAGCACCGTGCCCGCGGCGTCGTAGGTGATGCTGTAGCCGCGCGCCAGCACCGCCGCGGGTCGAGGCCCGCGAGCGCCGCCTGCAGGCGCTCGAGGCGCGCGCCGGAGCGGTGCACGCAGTGCGCGAGCGCGAAGGCGAGGCGGGCGTTCAAGCTGCAGCACCAGGTCGCGGTGCGCGGCGAGGCGCGCCGCCGGGTGCACCAGCCGCCGCGCCCAGCCGTCGAGCCCCTGCGCGGCGTATTCGAGGCGGCGGCGCATCTCGCGCGCGATCGACTGCACGCAGGCGGCGAGCTGGCCGAGCAGCTCGGCGCGCGACGGGCTGGCGAGCTCGGCGGCGGCGGTGGGCGTCGGCGCGCGCGCGTCGGCGGCGAAGTCGGCGATGGTGAAGTCGGTCTCGTGGCCGACGCCGACCACCACCGGGATGCGCGAGGCGCGGATCGCCCGCGCCACCGCCTCCTCGTTGAACTGCCAGAGGTCCTCGATCGAGCCGCCGCCGCGCACCAGCAGCAGCACGTCGCATTCGGCGCGCTCGCTCGCCCGGCGCGAGCATCGCCGCGATGCGCGCGGCAGCGCCCCGTCCCTGCACCGGCACCGGATAGACGATCACCGCGAGGGCCGGGTTGCGGCGCGCGAGCGTGGTCAGCACGTCGCGCAGCGCCGCCGCGGCGAGCGAGGTGACCACGCCGACGCAGCGCGGGAAGGCCGGCAGCTCGCGCTTCGAGCCGGCGTCGAAGACGCCCTCGCGCTCGAGCTTCTCCTTGAGCGCGCAGGAAGCGCTCGTAGAGCGGCCCTACGCCGGCCTGGCGCACCGCCTCGACGCTCAGCTGGAAGCGTCCGCGCGGCTCGTAGAGGGTGACGCAGCGCCCGCGCTTCGATCCGCGCGCCGTTCGCCAGCTCGCAGCTGCGAGCAGCGCGGCGCGGCTGCGGAACATCACGCATTCCACCTGCGCCTGGCCGTCCTTCAGCGTGAAGTAGCAGTGCCCGGAGGGGCCCGCGACAGGTTCGAGATCTCGCCGCTCACCCAGAGCAGCGGGAAGCGGCGCTCCAGGCTGTCGCGCACGCTTCGCAGCAACTCCGAGACGGTGACGACACCGGCGGACGGGGGCGGGAGTGGCGTTGGAAATCGTTCTGCATCGCTGTCGAGGGCGTCCGGCGAGCCTCACACTAATCCACACCGGCGTCCGATCGATGCTGGAAGCCCGACGGATTGACTCGCGGAAGCCGATTCTTTCGTCTAACGCGCTGTTCGTGCTCGGAGAAAAGGCTGCTCAAATTTTGACCGCAACCGACTTTCAGCGCGCGATTGGCTGCGGCAGCGCGTCCTGTTCATCGACAATCCACAAACTTATCCACAGGTTTTTGTGGATATCGCAAAATCCACTACGGATGGCCGCTCGGCGACTACGCTGGGCACGTTGTGCTGCCGCTGCGCAACTTGCGGCGCCGCGAGCCTTTGCCGTACAGTCGCCGCGCAGCACGTCCAAAAAACGATAAGGAAACGCGTTGTTCGCCATCATCCAGGCCGCCGGCTGGCCCATCTGGTTCCTGCTCCTCGCTTCCATCATCGCGCTGGCCCTGATCATCGAGCGCTCGGTGTCGCTGCGCGACCGGCAAGATCATCCCGCCGAAGCTGTTCGACGAGGTGGTCGCGGTCTACCAGCGCCAGGGCGTCACCGAGGAGATGCTGGTCGAAGCTCGCCAAGGACTCGCCGCTCGGCGCGGTGCTCGCCGCCGGCCTGCGCAACCACAAGAGCTCGCGCTACGTCATGAAGGAGGCGATCGAGGAGGCCGGGCGCGCCGTCGCGCACGACCTCGAGCGCTTCCTGACCACGCTCGGCACCATCGCCACCGCCGCGCCGCTGCTCGGCCTGTTCGGCACGGTGATCGGCATGATCGAGATCTTCGGCTCGCAGGCGCCGACCGGCGCCAACCCGCAGCAGCTCGCGCACGGCATCTCGATCGCGCTCTACAACACCGCCTTCGGCATCGGCATCGCCGTGCCCGTCGCTGATCTTCTACCGCCACTTCCGCCACAAGGTCGACAGCCTGATCGTCGAGATGGAGCAGCAGGCGACCAAGCTGGTCGACATCCTGCACGGCGAGCGCGTCGACTATCCGGTGCCGCCGCAGCGGGCCTAGCAAGGTGAACTTCCAGCGCGGCAGGAGAAGGAGCCGCTCGAGATCAACCTCGTGCCGCTGATCGACGTGATGATGGTGATCCTCATCTTCCTGATGATCTCCACCACCTACTCGAAGTACACCGAGCTCGCAGATCACCCTGCCGACCGCCGAATCGGAGAAGCAGCCCGAGCGGCCCAACGAGATCCAGGTGCTGGTCAACGCGCAGGGCAACTACGTCATCAACACGAACCCGGTGCCGTTCCGCACCGTCGAGCAGCTGACGACGGAGCTGCGGCGCGCCGCGGCCGGCCTCAAGGAGCCGGTGGTGGTGATCAGCGCCGACGCCACCGCCACGCACCAGGCGGTGGTGCGCATCATGGAAGCCGCGCGCGTCGCCGGCCTGAGCGCAGATCACCTTCACGACGCAGTCCGCAAAGTAGTGAAGCACTGGTACCGCCGCGGCGCCGTCGCCTGGCTGCTGTGGCCGGTGAGCCTGATCTTTCGTCGTTGCTGGTGTTCGTTGCGGACGTCTTTCTACCAGCTGAGAATTTTGCAAGTCGACGCATCCCGGGATTCCCGTCATCGTCGTCGGCAACCTCACCGTCGGCGGCAGCGGGCAAGACGCCGCTCGTCATCTGGATCGCCGAGTTCCTGGCGAAGAACGGCTGGTCGCCCGGCGATCGTCTCGCGCGGCTACGGCGGCGAACGGTGCCGAGGCGCCGCGCGCCGCCACGGTCGCCTCCGATCCGGCGGAGGTCGGCGACGAGCCGATCCTGCTTTCGCGGCGCAGCGGCTGCCCGGTGTGGGTCGGGCGCCGACCGCGTGCAGGTCGCCGCCGTGCTGCGGCGCGAGAGCCCAAAGTGGACGTGCTCATCCTCGACGACGGCCTGCAGCACTACCGGCTGCGGCGCGACCTCGAGATCGCGGTGGTGGACGCGCGCGGCTTCGGCAACGGCTTCCTGCTGCCCGCCGGGCCGCTGCGCGAGCCGCGCGCTGGCGGCTGAAGACCGTCGATGCGGTGCGTGGCGCACGGCGGCACGGCGAAGGGCTATCGCCATGCACCTCGAAGGCGACACGCTGCACCGCATGACCGACGCGCGCGAGCGCCAGCCGCTGAAGGCGTTCGCCGGGCAGAAGGTGCACGCGGTGGCCGGCATCGGCGACCCGAACCGCTTCTTCCTGCAGCTCGGCAAGGCTGGGCATCAAGATCGTGCCGCACCCGTTTCCCGACCACCATCCCTTCAAGCCCGCGCGATCTCGAGTTCGGCGACGAGGCGCCGGTGCTGATGACCGAGAAGGACGCGGTAAAATTGCGCAGCGCGCCGCGCGCGAACTGGTGGGTCCTGCCGGTGGCGGCGAAGCTCGATCCGGCGTTCGGGTCCTGGCTGCTGGGGAGGCTGGATGGCTGGCGTCGATCCAAAGCTGCTTGAGATCCTGGTCTGCCCGCTTGTGCAAGGGCAAGCTCGTCTACAGGAAGGACGCGGGCGAGCTCGATCTGCAAGGCCGACCGGCTCGGCTACCCGGTGAAGGACGGCATCCCGGTGATGCTCGAAGAGGAAGCGCGCAAGCTCCCGCCCGAAGAAGAAGTGGCTTGAAGTTCCAGGTCATCATCCCGGCGCGCTACGCGTCGAGCCGCTTTCCCGGCAAGCCGCTCGCCGACCTCGCCGGCCGGCCGATGGTCGTGCACGTCTGCGAGCGCGCGAAGAAGAGCGGCGCCGCGGCGGTGCACGTCGCCACCGACGACGAGCGCATCGCCGCCGCGGTGCGCGCGCACGGCCACTCGGCGCTGATGACCGCGCGCCGACCATCCTTCGGGCACCGACCGCCTCGCCGAAGCGGCGAAGAAGCTGCGGCTGAAGGACTCGGACATCGTCGTCAACGTGCAGGGCGACGAGCCGCTGATTTCGCCCAAATTGATCTCGCAGGTTGCCCGCATTCTGGCGAAGAACAGAGCCGCGAGCGTCTCCACCGCCTGCCATGCGATCCACGACGAGGCCTCGCTCGCCAGCCCGAACGTCGTGAAGGTGGTTCTCGATCGCGAAGGCTACGCGCTGTATTTCTCGCGCTCGCGGATTCCTTATCCGCAGGGAAGGCGATGGCGCAGTGCTACCGCCACGCCGGCATCTACGGCTACCGGGTGGCGTTCCTGAAGAAATACGCGCGGCTCAAGCCGTCGCCGCTGGAGAAGTCCGAGGCGCTGGAGCAGCTGCGCGCGCTGTGGCACGGCTACCGCATCGCGGTAGCGGTCAGCGAAACGGAGATCCCGCCGGGGGTGGACACGCCTCAGGACCTCGAGGCGGTGCGTAGAATGCTGACATGAGACTGCTTTCATGCGGCTGATACTTCTCGGGCCGCCCGGAGCGGGAAGGGCACCCAGGCGCAGTTCATCCGCGAGAAGTTCGGCATCCCGCAGATCTCCACCGGCGACATGCTGCGCGCCGCGGTCAAGGCCGGCACGCCGCTCGGCGTCGCGGCGAAGAAGGTGATGGACGCCGGGCAGCTGGTCTCCGACGACATCATCATCGGCCTGGTCAAGGAGCGGCTGAAGCAGCCCGACTGCGCCAGCGGGCTACCTGTTCGACGGCTTCCCGCGCACCATCCCGCAGGCCGAGGCGATGAAGACCGCCGAGCGTCGCGCTCGACTTCGTCCTCGAGATCGACGTCCCGGACGAGGAGATCATCACGCGCATGAGCGGCCGGCGCGTGCATCCCGCCTCCGGGCGCACCTACCACGTGAAATTCAATCCGCCGAAGGCCGAGGGCAAGCGACGACGTCACCGGCGAGCCGCTGGTGCAGCGCGACGACGACAAGCGAAGAGACGGTGCGCAAGCCGCCTCGAGGTCTACCGCGCGCAGACGCGCCCGCTGGTCGACTACTACAGCAAGCTCGCCGGGGGTGAAGTACCGCAAGATCTCCGGCCTGGGCAGGGTCGACGAGATCACGCAGCGCGCGCTCGCCGCGCTGCACCTGATAAAATTCGACCCTGCTTTTTCGTAGTTAAGCCTAACTGCAGGGAGAAGAACATGAACGGCAGGACTCTCTTTCGCGCTCGTCTGCGCGGTCCTGGCGATCGTCTACGGCGCTCTGGCAGATCCAGGCGCATCCTGCGCCTGCCCGAGGGCAACGAGCGCATGCGCGAGATCGCCGCCGCGATGCGCGAGGGCGCGATCGCCTACCTGTGGCGCCAGTACAAGACCATCGCCATGGTCGGCGTGATCCTGTTCCTCGTCATCGGCTTCGTTCCGGGCTCGGCTGGGCGACGGCCTGGGGCTTCCTCATCGGCGCGGTGCTCTCCGGCGCCTGCGGCGTCATCGGCATGAACGTCTCGGTGCGCGCCAACGTGCGCACCGCCGAAGCGGCGCGCATCGGCCTGAACGAGGCGCTGCAGGTCGCGTTCAACGGCGGCGCCATCACCGGCCTGCTGGTGGTCGGCCTGGGCCTGCTCGGCGTCGCCGGCTACTTCGCGCTGCTGCTACGCGAACGCGATCGACAAGACCAACCTCAGCCACATCATCCACCCGCTGGTCGGCCTCGGCTTCGGCGCCTCGCTGATCTCGATCTTCGCGCGTCTCGGCGGCGGCATCTTCACCAAGGGCGCCGACGTCGGCGCCGACCTGGTCGGCAAGGTCGAGGCCGGCATCCCCGAGGACGACCCGCGCAACCCGGCGGTGATCGCCGACAACGTCGGCGACAACGTCGGCGACTGCGCCGGCATGGCGGCGGACCTGTTCGAGACCTACGCGGTGACCATCATCGCCACCATGCTGCTCGGCGCGCTGATGGTGAAGACCACCGACGCCCGGCGGCGCTCATCTATCCGCTCGCCATCGGCGGCTTCGCCATCATCGCCTCGATCGTCGGCACCTGGTTCGTCAAGGCGAAGCCGGGCGACGACGAACGTCATGCCGGCGCTCTACACGCGGCCTGTCGGGTCGCGGGCGTGCTCGCGCTCGATCGCCTTCTGGCCGATCACGCACTGCATCATGGGCGACGTGCTGCGCGACGTGCCGTTCGACATCGGCGGCGGCATGCGCATGATCACCGTCTGGCACCTGTGCGGCGCCGCGGTGGTCGGCCTGGTGCTCACCGGCTTCATGGTCTGGATCACCGAGTACTACACCGGCACGCAGTTCAAGCCGGTGCAGCACGTCGCTGCAGGCGAGCATCACCGGCCACGCCACCAACATCATCGCCGGCCTCGGCGTGTCGATGAAGTCGACCGCCTGGCCGGTGCTCGCGGTCTGCGTCGCGATCTTCGCCTCGTACTCGCTCGCCGGCCTCTACGGCATCGCCATCGCCGCGACCTCGATGCTGTCGATGGCGGGCATCATCGTCGCGCTCGACGCCTACGGGCCGATCACCGACAACGCCGGCGGCATCGCCGAGATGGCCGACCTGCCGCAGTCGGTGCGCGACATCACCGACCCGCTCGACGCGGTGGGCAACACCACCAAGGCGGTCACCAAGGGCTATGCGATCGGCTCGGCGGGCCTCGCCGCGCTGGTGCTGTTCGCCGACTACACGCACGCGCTGGAGGCGGCGGGCAGCCACGTCACGTTCGACCTCTCGAATCACTACGGTGATCATCGGCCTCTTCATCGGCGGCATGGTGCCGTTCCTCTTCGGCGCGATGGCGATGGAAGCCGTCGGCCGCGCCGCCGGCGCCGTGGTGGTCGAAGTGCGCCGCCAGTTCAAGGAGATCCCGGGCATCATGCAAGGCACGGCGAAGCCGCAGTACGGCGTCGCGGTCGACATGCTGACCAAGGCGGCGATCAAGGAAATGATGATCCCGTCGCTGCTGCCGGTGCTGGTGCCGGTCGTCGTCGGCCTCGGCTTCCGCTGGACCGTCGGCCCGGTCGCGGGCGCGCAGGCGCTCGGCGGCGTGCTGATGGGCACGATCGTCACCGGCCTGTTCGTCGCCATCTCGATGTGCACCGGCGGCGGCGCCTGGGACAACGCCAAGAAGTACATCGAGGACGGCCACCACGGCGGCAAGGGCTCCGACGCGCACAAGGCGGCGGTGACCGGCGACACCGTCGGCGATCCCTACAAGGACACCGCCGGCCCGGCGGTCAACCCGCTGATCAAGATCATCAACATCGTCGCGCTGCTCGTCGTACCGCTTGATGGTGTGATCGTTCGCATTTCTTCTTCTGAAAGGGGCGGCTTCGGTCGCCCTTTTCGTTTTTGCGACGGCCTGTCACGCCCAGGTCGCGAAGCGCTTCATCGTCGCCGCGGCGCATCCGCTGGCGGTCGAGGCGGGTGTCGAGATGCTCGCGCGCGGCGGCTCGGCGCTCGACGCCGCGATCGCGGTGCAGCTGGTGCTCGGCCTGGTCGAGCCGGAATCCTCCGGCATCGGCGGCGGCGCCTTCCTGCTGCACTGGTCGGAGAAGGAACGAACGCTGCGCAGCTACGACGGCCGCGAAACGGCGCCGGCGGCGGCGCGCCCCGACCGGTTTCTCAATCCGGAAAGGAAGCCGCTGCGCTTTCATGGAGGCCGCGGTCGGCGGCCGCTCGGTCGGCGTTCCCGGCGTGCTCGCGCATGCTCGAGCTCGCCCATCGCAAGCACGGCCGCCTCGCCGTGGCGCGAGCTGTTCGAGCCGGCGATCCGCATCGCCGAGGCGGGCTTCGACGTTTCGCCTCGCCTTCGCGCGCGTGCTCGAGCAGGGAGCGGTTCCTGCGCGACGACGCCGAGGCACGAGCGCTCTACTACCCGGACGGACCGGTCGGCACGCGAGTCGTCAACACGCGCCTACGCGCGCGACGCTGCGCAAGCTGGCGCGCGGACGGCGCGTCGGCGTTCTATCGGGGCGAGATCGCGACGGACATCGTGCGCGCAGTGCGCACGCACGCGGCGGCGACCTCAGCGCTGCAGGATCTCGCGGCCTACCGCGCGCGTCGAGCGCGAGCCGGTCTGCGCACCTTACCGGCGCTATCGCGTCTGCTCGATGGGGCCGCCGAGCGCCGGGCGGCGTCGCGGTGCTGCAGATCCTCGGCATGCTGGAAGCGAACGGGTTTCGACCGAGCGCCGCCGCGCTCGGCCGCAGGCGGTGCACCTCTTCGCCGAGGCCGGGCGGCTCGCCTACGCCGACCGCGCGCGCTACGGCGGCGATCCGGATTTCGTGCCGGTGCCGGTCGAAGACGCTTGCTGAGTCCGGTATTATCTGGACGAAGAGGGCGAAGCTGATCGGCGAGCGCGCGCATGCGCCTCGCGCCGCCGGGCGATACCGAGGCGAGCGGCACCAGCCACCTCTCGATCGCCGACGCCGAGGGCAACGTCGTCGCGATGACGACCACCATCGAAGCTTCCTTCGGCAGCCGCATCATGGCGCGCGGCTTCCACCTCAACAACGAGCTCACCGATTTCGACTTCGTTCCCGGCGGCGCGAACCAGGTCGGCCCCGGCAAGCGCCCGCGCAGCAGCATGGCGCCGGTGATCGTGTTCGACGCCGACGGCCGCGTGCGCATGGCGCTCGGCTCGCCGGGCGGGCCGTGGATCATCAACTACGTGGCGAAGACGCTGGTCGCGACGCTCGACTGGGGGCTCGACGCGCAGGCGGCGATCGAGGCGCCCAACTTCGGCAGCCGCAACGGACCGACCGTGCTCGAGCGAGGCGCGCCCGTCCGCAGCGCTGGTCGAGGAGCTCAAGGCGCGCGGCCACGAGGTGCGAGCTCGCGCCGCTCACGAGCGGCGTGCACGCCATCGAGCGCGTGCCGGGCGGCTGGCGCGGCGGCGCCGATCCGCGGCGCGAAGGCATCGCCGCGCGGCCGCTAGGCTAGCTGCGAGCGCTGGATCTGCTCGACGATCGCGCTCACGTTCGCTTCGACGTCGCGCGCGACATCGACCGTCGATCGCGCTCCGCGGCGGCTCGAGCGTGTCGAACTGGCTCTGCAGGAGCGACGCCGGCATGTAGCGGTGGCGGCGCTGCCTCGACGCGGCTGCGGATCAGCTCGAAGCTGCCGCGCAGGTAGACGATCGCGAAGTCCGCGATCCCGTCAGTGAGTCGTCGCCGATACGCTTCCTTGAGGGCCGAGCAGGCGACGACGGCGTCCTTCTCGTTCCGCAGCATGCCGTTCAGCCGGTCGAGCCACGGCCAGCGGTCCTCGTCCTGCAGCGGCAGTGCCGGCGGCCATCTTCTTCGACGTTCTCCGGCGGGTGGTAGTCGTCGCCGTCGATGAACTTCCAGCCGAGGCGCTTGCGCGAGCGGCTCGCCGATCGGCGTTCTTGCCCGAGCCGGAGACGCCCATGACCAGCACGATCATGGCGTTCTTGTGGACGGCGTGCCCTCCGAAGCGCTGCCGCATCATCGCGAGCAGCTTGCGCGCGCGGTCGGAGCGGCCCTGGCTGGCGAAGCGCGCCATCAGCGCGGTGGTGATCACCGGCGCGGGCATGCCGAGCTCGATCGACTCGAGCGCGGTCCAGCGCCCCTCGCCCGAGTCGTCGATCACCGGCGCGATGCCCTCGAGCTCCTCGTTCGTCCTCGAGGATTCGAGCGCACAGCTCGAGCAGCCACGAGCGCACCACGCTGCCGTGGCGCCAGGTCTCGCGCGAGGCGCGCGGCGTCGATGTCGAGCTCCGGGCGCGCCGCGAGCAGCGCGAAGCCCTCGGCGAGCGCCTGCATCATTCCGTACTCGATGCCGTTGTGGATCATCTTCGCGTAGTGCCCGGCGCCGCTCGGCCCGCAGTGCAGCCAGCCGCGCTCCGGGTCGGCGGCGAGGATGCGCGCGAAGGGCTCGAAGATCTCGATCGAGCGCGCGCGTGCCGCCGAGCATCAGGCAGTAGCCGTGCTCGAGGCCGTGCACGCCGCCCGACACGCCGGCGTCGATGTAGCGCAGGCCCTGCTGCGACAGCGCCATCGCGCGGCGCATCGAGTCGCGGTAGTAGCTGTTGCCAGCCGTCGACCACGCGTGTCGCCCGAGGAGCAGAGCGGCAGCAGGTCGCTGCACCGTGTTCTCGACTGCGTCGCCGGCCGGCAGCATGATGACGATGACCCGCTCGCCCGAGAGGCGCGCGCACAGCGCGGCGAGGTTCTCGGCGCAGTCGATGCCGGCTTCGCCGGCGAGCGCCTTGCGCGCCGCCTCCGAGCGGTCGTAGCAGATGACGTGCGCGCCGCCGCGCGCCAGGCGCCGCGCCATGCCGGCGCCCATCCTGCCCAACCCGACGATGCCTATTTCCATGTCTGCTCCAGTTTGACTCGGAGGATTCTAGGGTCTGAATGCGAATCCACGTCGCGAAAGCTGCGCAGCCAGGTGAGCTGGCGCTTGGCGAGCTGGCGGGTCGCGGCGACGCCGCGGCTGCGCAGCTCGTCCTCGCCGAATCTGCCCTCGAGAAATTCCCAGACCTGCCGGTAGCCCACCGCGCGCATGCTCGGCAGCGCGGGATGCAGGGTAAAGCTGGATTTCAGGGACCGCACCTCGTCGACCAGTCCCGCGGCGAGCATCGCGTCGAAGCGCTCGGCAATGCGCGCGTGCAGCTCGGCGCGATCGGGCACGAGCGCGAACGCCTTGAGCGCGAAAGGCAGTGGAGCGTCCTTGCGCAGCTGGATCTTCGACAGCGGCTCGCCGGTCAGCTTCCAGACCTCGAGCGCGCGCTGGATGCGCTGCGCGTCGTTCGGCTGGATGCGCTGCGCCGCCTCGGGGTCGACCTTCGCCAGCTCGGCGTGCAGGCTGGGCCAGCCGCGGCGCGCGGCGCTGAGATCGAGCTCGGCGCGCAGCTCGGGATCCGGCGGACGGCATGGCGGCGAGGCCGCTCGTCAGCGCGCGGTAGTAGAGCATCGTGCCGCCGACCAGCAACGGGATCTTGTTTTTCTTCAGGATTTCGGCAACGACCTGAACTGCTTCATCGCGCCAGCGGCCGGCGGAGTAGGCCTCGGTGCGGATCGATCGAGGTCGATGAGGTGGTGCGGCACGCGCGCGCGCTCGGCCGCGGTCGGCTTGGCGGTGCCGATGTCCATGCCGCGGTAGACCTGCGCCGAGTCCATGGCGACGATCTCCAGCGGCAGCTTCTGCCGCGAGATCGAGCGCGAGGCGCGACTTGCCGCTCGCCGTCGGCCCGAGCAGGACGAAGGCGGTGCGCGGCAAGCTAGCGACCGCCGGTGACGTCGACGATCGCGCCGGTGGTGTACGACGGCCTCGTCCGAGAGCGAGCCACAGGATGGCGCGCGCCACTTCCTCCGGCTCGCCGCCGCGCTGCAGCGGGCGCCGTGGCGCCGATGCGCTCGAGCGCGCGCCGGGTCGCCGCTGGTCGGCGTGGATCTCGGTGTTGATGACGCCCGGGGCGCACCGCGTTGACGCGGATGCCGTCGCCGCCGAGCTCCTTCGCCAGGCCGATGGTGAAGGTGTCGATCGCGCCCTTGGCGGCGGCGTAGTCGACGTATTCGCCCGGGCGAGCCGAGCCGCGCGGCGACGGAGGAGACGTTGACGATGGCGCCGCCCGCGCCGCCGTGGCGCTTCGACATGCGCTTGATCGCCTCGCGCGCGCAGAGGAAGCTGCCGATGACGTTGACCGCGAACATGCGCTGCAGGCGCTCGCGTCGACATCGCCTCGACGCGCGAGCCGTCGTCGACGATGCCGGCGTTGTTGACCAGCGCGCGTGATGCGCCCGAGCTTGCGCGTCGACGGTCTCGAACAGCCGCACCACGTCGGCTTCGACGCGAAACGTCGCGCCGGCGACCGCGATGCCGCCGCCGATCTCCTGCGCCAGCTTCTCGGCGGCGGCGCGTCGCGCAGGTAGTTGACGCAGACCGCGTAGCCGCGCTCGGCGGCGAGGCGGGCGGTCGCGGCGCCGATGCCGCGCCCGCCGCCGGTGACGAGCATGACTTTCGCCATCTCAGCGGCCCCGCAGGAACAGGCGGTCGAGGTCGGCCAGGGTGAGCTGGTACCAGGTCGGCCGGCCGTGGTTGCAGCTGCCGGAGCGCTCGGTCTCTTCCATCTCGCGCAGCAGCGCGTTCATCTCCGCCACCGTGAGCGCGCGGTTGGCGCGCACCGCGGCGTGGCAGGCCATGGTGGCGAGCAGCTCGTTCTGCCGCGCGGCGAGCACCTGGCTCGCGCCGTACTCGCGGATTTCGCGCAGCACGTCGCGCGCGAGGCCGGCGATGTCGCCGCCGGCGAGCAGCGCGGGCGCGGCGCGCACCGCCAGCTCGTTCGGGCCCGAGACGCTGATCTCCAGGCCCAGCTGCTCGAGCGCGTCGCGGTTCTCCTCGGCGGTGGCGATGTCGAGCGCCTCGGCGCGAAAGCACCGCCGGCACCAGCAGGCTCTGGCGCTGCACCGCGCCGGCGTCGAGGTTGCGCCTTCAGCTTCTCCATGACGATGCGCTCGTGCGCCGCGTGCATGTCGACCAGCACCAGGCCGGCCTCGTTCTGCGCGAGGATGTAGACGCCGTGCAGCTGGGCGAGCGCATAGCCCAGGGGCGGCGCCTCTTCGGCTCCTGCAGAGGCATCGGCGCGATGCGCGGCAGCCATGAAGGCCTGATACGCCTGCCGCGGGCTGCTGCATCGGAAGCGCCGACTGGATGCGGCTGCCCTGGCGATACGCGATGGCGTAGGCCACCGGCGCCTCGGCCGCGCTCGGCGAAAGCGCGCGTTGCAGCGCGTGCAGCACGAACTGGTGCACGCGCGCGCGAATCGCGGAAGCGCACCTCGGTCTTCGCCGGGTGCACGTTGACGTCCACGCCGCGCGGATCGATCTCGAGGAAGAGCACGTAGGCGGGCTGGCGCTCGCCGTGCAGCAGCTCGGAGTAGGCCTCGCGCGCCGCGTGCGAGAGCAGCCGGTCGCGCACGTAAGCGGCCGTTGACGAAGAAGTACTGCGAATCGGCGCGCGCGGTCGCCGCGTGCGGCGTGCCGGCGAGGCCGTGCAGGCGCAGCGCGCCTGACCGCGCGTCGACCGCGCATGCTCGCGAGAACTGCTCGCCGAGCAGCGCGGCGACGCGCTCGGCGGGCGTCTGCACGCGCAGCGCGCCGGCTGACGCGGCCGTTGTGCTTGAGGGCGAAGGCGACGTCCGGGCGGGCAAGCGCGATGCGCCGGAACACGTCCTCGCAATGGCCGAACTCGGTCGCCTCGGTGCGCAGGAACTTGCGCCGCGCCGGGGTATTGAAATAGAGGTCGGCGACCGAGACCGTGGTGCCCTGGGCGCGCGCGGCGGGTGCACCTCGCCGAGCTGCGCGCCTTCGGCGGAGATCGCGGCGCCGTGCGCGGCTTCGCGCGTGCGGCTGGTGATCGACAGCCGCGCAACGGAAGCGATCGAGGCCAGCGCCTCGCCGCGAAAGCCCATCGTGGTCACCGCCTCGAGGTCCTCGAGGCTGCCGATCTTGCTGGTGGCGTGGCGCGCGAGCGCGAGCGGCAGCTCGTCGCGCGCGATGCCGGCGCCGTCGTCCTCGACCTGGACGCGGCTGGTGCCGCCGGCCTCGAGCGACCACCGTGATCGCGCGCGAGCCGGCGTCGACGCTGTTTTCCAGCAGTTCCTTGAGCACCGAAGCGGGCCGCTCGACGACCTCGCCCGCGGCGATCTGGCTGATCAGAAGGTGCGGCAGGACGCGGATGGCAGTCACGCGTCGATTATAGAATCGTCCCATGGAGCTGCTGGCCTGGTTCTGGGATCTGGTGGTGCATCTCGACGCGCATCTCGCCGCGTTCGTGGCGGCAGCACGGCGTCTGGGTCTACGGCGCTGCTGTTCGCTCATCGTTTTCTGCGAGACCGGCCTGGTGGTGACGCCGTTCCTGCCCGGCGACTCGCTGCTGTTCGTCACCGGCGCGGTGGCCGCGGCGGGCGGCATGGACATCGTGCTGGTGATGGCGGCGCTGGTCGCCGCGGCGCTGTGCGGCGACAACGTCAACTACTGGATCGGGCGCATGGCTCGGGCTGCAAGGTCTTCGCTCGCGCTTCATCAACCCGGCGCACCTGAAGCGCACCCACGAGTTCTACGAGCGCCACGGCGGCAAGACCATCATCCTCGCGCGCTTCGTGCCGATCGTGCGCACCTACGTGCCCTTCGTCGCCGGCCTGGGGACGATGCCGTACCTGCGCTACCTCGCCTTCTGCGTCGCCGGCGCGCTGCTCTGGGTGGTCTCGCTCTGCACTCGCCGGCTACTGGTTCGGCAACATCCCGCAGGTGAAGTCGAACCTGACCGTCGTCATCCTCGCGATCGTCGCCGCTCTCGGTGTCGCCGGCGCGTGATCGCCTGGCTGCAGCAGCCGCCTCAGTTCAGCGCCAGGGGTGAGGTCGGGCGCGGCGGGTTGCTTGCGCGATGTAGTCGCTTGATGCCCGCCGAGGATCGCCCGCGCCAGCTTGTCCTGGTAGGCCTTGTCGTTCAGGCGCTTCTCCTCCTCCGGGTTGGAGATGAACGCGGTCTCGACCAGGATCGACGGCACGTCGTGCGCCTTCAGCACCGCGAAGCTCGCCTGCTCGACGCGCGGCTTGTGCAGCGTCGTTCACCGCGCCGAGCTGCGCTCAGCACCGAGCTGCCGAGGCGCAGGCTGTGGTCGATGGTCGCGGTCTGCGACAGGTCGAGCAGCGTCTGCGTCGACGTAGTCGTCCTTGCCCTTGAAGTTCACGCCGCCGATGAGGTCGGACTCGTTCTCCTTCTTCGCCAGCAGCGTCGCCATTTCCGAGGTGGCGCGCCGCTCGGAGAGCGCGAACACCGACGAGCCGCGCGCGTCGCGGCGCACGAACGAGTCGGCGTGGATCGAGACGAAGAGGTCGGCCTTGACCTGGCGCGCCTTGTCGACGCGCACGCTGAGCGGCAGGAAGTAGTCGCCGTCGCGCGTCAGCAGCGCGCGCATGTTCGGCTCGGCGTCGATCAGCGCCTTGAGGCGCTGCGCGATCATCAGCGTGATGTCCTTCTCGCGCGAGCCGCGCCGGCCGATCGCGCCCGGATCCTCGCCGCCGTGCCCGGCGTCGATGACGATCGTCGCCAGCCGCGCGACCGGCGCGCCCGGCGCCTTCGGCGGCTGCGCTGCGCCTGCGACTGCTGCGTCTGCTGCGATCAGCTGCGCGAGCGGGTCGATCGGCACCAGCGGGTGCAGGTCGAGCACCAGGCGGTAGCCGTACTCGCCCACCGGCTTCAGGGTGAACACCTGCGGCATTGACCGTCTGCTTGAGATCGAGCACGACGCGCACGATGCCCGGCCGGTTGCGCGCCGACGCGCAGGCCCTTGATGTAGGGATCCTCGACCGTGAGCTTGCCCTGCAGGTCGGCGATGGGGCCGGCGATCTCGTCGGTCTCGAGCTCGAGCACCAGTCGCTCGGGATCCTTGACGGCTGAAGAGCGTGTACTTCAGCTCTTCCTTGGTCTCCAGCGTGAGGCGGGTGTATTCGGGCGCCGGCCAGATGCGCGCGGCGACGACCTCGGCCTGCGCGCTGCCTACGAAGGCAAGCGCAAGGAGGAGAGCCAGGCCTCGCCAGCCGGCGTGTGCGAGGAGAGCAACGCGCGGCGTCCACCGGGGCGAATTCCAGGCGCAGCTCCAGGTCGGGAGCGCCAAGCGCGGCGCCAACCCGCTCCGGCCATTCGACCAGGCAGGCGGCGTGCGGACCGAAGTAATCGCGGAAACCCGAGCTTGTCCATTCCGCGCCGTCTTTCAGCCGATAAAAATCAAAGTGATACAAGTGTAATCTCGAAAGGGCATAAGGTTCAACCAGGGTATAGGTCGGGCTCTTCACCTTCCCTCATGACCTAACGCACGCAGGACGCCGCGGACGACCGTCGTTTTGCCCGCTCCCAGATCGCCGCGAAGGTGCAGGACCCGGCCCGGCGCCACGCCTGGCGCGAGCGCGGCGCCCAGCGCTTCGCTGGCCGCGGCGTCGGGCAACTTAAGATCGCGAGGCATGGACTACGCGGCGCTGGCACAGAGCATCAAGGCGTGGGGAAGCGAGCTCGGCTTCCAGGCGGTCGGCATCGCCGACGCCGACCTGTCCGCGGCGGAGCCTCGCTTGCTCGAATGGCTGGCGCAGGGATGGCATGGCGAGATGGAGTATATGGCGCGCCACGGCGCGCTCCGCGCGCGCCCGGCCGAGCTCAAGGCCCGGCACGCTGCGGGTGATCTCCTGCCGGATGAACTACGCAGCGATCTTCCGGAGCCGAGGGATTTCGTTCGACCGAAACAGGCCGTCATCGCCCGCTACGCCCGCGGCCGCGACTATCACAAGGTGCTGCGCGACCGGCTGCAGAAGCTCTGCGACCGCATCGCCGCCGAGGCCGGGCCGTTCGGCCACCGCGTGTTCACCGATTCGGCGCCGGTGATGGAAGTCGAGCTCGCGCGCGCGCGCGGGCTCGGCTGGCGCGGCAAGCACACGCTGCTGCTCAGCCGCGACGCCGGCTCGTGGTTCTTCCTCGGCGAGATCTATTGCGACCTGCCTCTTCCCGTCGATCAGGAAGAGAAGAACTCATTGCGGAACCTGCGAGCGCTGCATCGACATCTGCCCGACGCAGGCGATCCGCGGGCCCTACCAGCTCGACGCGCGGCGCTGCATCTCCTACCTCACCATCGAGCACAAGAGCGCGATCCCCGAGGAGCTGCGGCCGCTGATCGGCAACCGCGTCTACGGCTGCGACGACTGCCAGGCTGGTTTGTCCCTGGAACGGCTTCGCGCAGCCGACCGGAGGAAGGATTTCGAAGTCGCGAAACGGCCTGGACCGCGCGACGCTGGTCGAGCTGTTCGCCTGGACCGAAACCGAGTTCGACGAGCGCCTGCAGCGGCTCGCCGATCCGGCGCATCGGCTACGAGCGCTGGCTGCGCAACCTCGCGGTCGGACTGGGCAACGCGCCGACCTCTCCCGAGGTGGTCAAAGCATTGCAATCGAGAAAGAACGATCGCTCCCCACTGGTGAAAGAACACATCGAGTGGGCACTGGCCAGGCATGAGCGCCTGGCAGCCTGACGCGCTCCTGCCGGGCTTCGAGGCGCCTCGAGCTCCGCGCTGCCGGACGACTACGACGGCGCCGGTGGTCGGCGACGCTGGTGCGCCTGCCCGGAGGCCAGGCGCCGCGCGGCGCGGTGCTCTACGTGCACGGCTTCAGCGACTACTTCTTCCAGCGGCACATGGCCGAGCGCTTCAGCCTCGAAGGCTTCGCGTTCTACGCGCTCGACCTGCGCAAGCACGGGCGCTCGCTGCAGGCCGCACCAGCATCCGAACTTCTGCAAGAGCATCGCCGAGTACTACGCCGACATCGACGCGCGCGATCGAGGCGATCGGCGCGCCGGTGCTGCTCGCCGGCCATTCGACCGGCGGCCTGATCTGCTCGCTCTACGCGCACGAAGGCGCGCGGCGCGGCGAGGTGCGCGGCGCTGTGGCTGAACAGCGCCGTTCTTCGACTGGCGCGCGCCGGCTGGCGGCTGCCGTGGCTGCACGTCGCGGCGGCGATCGGCCGCTTCTTCCCGTTCCTCACACGCGCCCGGAGCGCTTGCCGCCGACCTACACGCAACCTGCTGCTCGAGCAATGGGAGTTCGACACGCGGCTCAAGCCGGTCCAGGGCTTCCCGCTCTACTACGGCTGGATCGGCGCCATCAGCGACGCGCACGCCAGGGTGCATCGCGGCCTCGGCCTGGAGATCCCCGGTGCTGTCCATGCATTCCGGACGAGAGCCGACATCGTGCTCGACTGGCGGCACATCGCGCGCTGGTCGCGCACGCTCGGCAGCCGCGTCGCGGTGCTCGCCTTCCCGGGCGGCTGGCACGACCTCGTCCTGTCGCGGCGCGCCGATCCGCGAAGAGGTCTTCAGCCAGCTCTTCTCCTGGGCGGAACAGGCCTTGATGTCGCCGGCATAAGCCGGATTTCGGCCGCGTATGTTCGCTGCCGCACCGATGGCGCGCCGCGCGGCGGGAACAATCGCAGGATCAGTGGGTTCCGTCCGTCAAAAGGAAACGTCCATGACCGCAGAAACCGAAATGAAGATCAAGTATGGCTTTTGGGGCCTGATGCTTGGCGCAGGCAGCGCGATGATCATCGGCTTCAACTGGGGGGCTGGATCACCGAGCAAGACGTCCCTGGCGACGACCGAGGCGGCGGTCCTTTCGACCCGCGCGGCGATCTGCGTCGCTCAGTTCGCCAAGGGGCCGAAGTATCAGGAGAGGCTCAAGGAGTTGAAGGCGACGAATTCCTGGGAAAGAGCTGCGGTGATCGAAAAGGGCGGCTGGGACAGGATGCCCGGCGAAGAGAAGGCCGTGCCCACCGTTGGCCGCGCCTGCGCCGACGGGCTCGATTCCCTGCAGGCGAAAAGCTAGAGCGCCTTTGCGGTTGGCGCGGGGCGGGACCAGGCGGAGCGTTGACCAGCGTCGCCGAGGTCCAGGCGACGTAGGCGGCGGTGAACACCCATTCCGGCGCCTGGTAGAAGAGCAGGGCGCGCACCCAGCGGCCGACGAAGCTCTCGCAGCTCGCGCGCCGCCGCGCAGCAGGTCCTCCCAGACGGTGAGCGGGCAGGCGATGCCGAGGACCGCCTCGGCGGCGACGAAAGCCGATCGCGGCGAGGTGCAGGTAGCGGAACCAGGGATTGCGTACCCACGGCCAGCCGAGCGCCGCGCCCAGCCAGACCGCGAGCAGGCCGAGCACGATGAATGCCGCGATCAGGAAGTGGACGACCAGAAGCACGTCCGCCATCATCGGAGCATGGCACAACGTTTCCCCAAGCTCACCCCGGGCGAGATGACGCCGGTGCAGCGCGAGGTCGCGGCCGAAATCTCCGCCGGGCCGCGCGGCGAGGTGCGCGGCCCCTTCATCCCGCTCATCCACCATCCCGAGCTCGCCCGCCGCCTGCAGGCGCTCGGCGAGCAGCTGCGCTGGAAGTCGACGCTGCCGGCGCAGCTCGTCGAATTCGCGGTGCTGATCACCGCGCGCCGCTGGACCTGCCAGCACGAGTGGTTCATCCACGAGAAGCTGGCGCGCAAGGCCGGCCTCGATCCGCAGATCATCGATTCGGTTTCCAGAAATGAAAAGCCCGCAAACCTCTCCGCCGGACCAGGCCGCCGTCCACGCGTTCTGCTCGGACCTGCACGCGAGCGGCCGGGCGGGCGATTCCGCCTTCGAGTCGGTGCGTGCGCGCTTCGGCCGCGAAGGCGCGCTCGAGCTGATCGCGCTCTTGCGGCTACTACACGCTGATGGCGATGGTGCTGAACACGGCGGGAATGCCGCTCGCGGACAACGCTCCGCCGCCGCTGAAGTGAAGGGCGCCTGCGACGCCATTTCCACGTCTTCGGCTCCCCCGAGCGCTACCCGACGCGCGACCCGAAGATCCGCTACAAGCCGCCGTTCGCGCCGCTGCATCACTACCTCGAGCACGCGCGCGCCATGGGCTTCGAGCGCTTCGTCTTCGTCCAGCCGAGCGCGTACCTGTCGCGACAACAGCTGCATGCTCGACGCGATGCGCGAGATGCCGGGCTGCCGCGGCATCGTCGACGTCGACGAAAACGCTCCCGATTCGCAGCTGGCGAAGATGCACGAGCTGGGCGTGCGCGGCGTGCGCATCAACGTCTCGCCGATCCACCCGCCCGAGGCCGGCCTCTGCGCAGAAGCTCCTGCCGCGCGTCGAGCGGCTCGAGGCGCGCTGCGCCGAGCTCGGCTGGCATCTCGACTTCCTGCTGCCGGGCTGGCTGACCGCCGAGCTGCTGCCGCGCCTCGAGAAGCTGAAGGTGAGCTTCACGCTCGGCGCACATGGGCATGTTCCTGGCCAAGGACCGGCCCTCGCAGCCCGGCTTCCAGCACCTGCTGCGGCTGCTGAAGAACCGCAAGGGCTACGTGAAGCTGACCGGCGTGTACCGCATGTCGCAGGCGCCGGGATTCGCCGATGCGGCGCCGATGGCGCGCGCGCTGATCGAGGCCGCGCCCGATCGCCTCATCTGGGGCAGCGACTATCCGCACCTCTCGTTCGCGGACAAGGTGACCTCCGGAGCAGCTCTTCGATCTCTTCAAGAGCCTGGGCGCCGGACGAAGCGACGCGCCGCAAGATCCTGGTCGACAACCCGGCGAAGCTGTTCGGCTTTTAGCTCTTTTCCTGCGGCCGCGAAGGATCGGCGATCCACTCGCTCCACGAGCCGGGATAGAGCTTGCCGCCCGGTCAGGCCGGCGACTTCCATCGCGAGCAGGTTGTGGCATGCCGACGACGCCCGAGCCGCAGTAGTGAATGACTTCGCCGGATTTCTGATTTTTCAGAATCGCCTCGAACTCCGTCTTCAGCTGTGAAGCCGGCTTGAACGTTCCATCCTGCTGCACGTTGTCGGCGTTGAACCGATTCCTCGCGCCGGGAATGCGGCCGGCGACCGGATCGATCGGCTCCTGCTCGCCGCGCCAGCGCGCCGGCGCGCGCGCATCGAGCAGGAAGAGATTCTTCAGGCTCGCCTGGATCGCGCGCGCGTCGACGGTGCCGGAAGGCTGCTTCAACGCATAGGTCGTCGGGCTTCGGCTTGCGGCACGACTGCGTCCACCGGCCGGCCTTCCTTCAGCCACTTGGCGATGCCGCCGTCGAGCACGGCGACGTTCTTGTGCCCGACCCAGCGCAGCATCCACCACAGCCGCGCCGCGGTGGAGCCGTTCGCGGCGTCGTAGCAGACGACCTGATCCTCCTTCTTCAATCCCTGCTTTCCGAGCCAGGCGACGAATGTCGCAGGGTCGGGCAGCGGATGGCGGCCGTTCTTGCCGGTCTTCGGCGCCGAGAGGTCGCGCTCCATGTGCGCGAAGAGCGCGCCGGGGATGTGCGCTTCGCGGTATTGCTGCTCGCCGAGAGCCGGCTTCATCAGGTCGTGCCGGCAGTCGAAGACGCGCCACTCGGCGAGGTGATCAGCGAGTTGTTGCGTGGAAACCAGCGTGGTATGCATCATCGCAATTATGGCCGTAACCCGGACAGAGATTGCCGCGACAGAAAAGCTGATTCGACCGCACGTGCGGCGGACGCCGGTGGTCGCGGAAGGAAATCTGGTCTTCAAGCTGGAATTGCTGCAGCACTCGGGCTCGTTCAAGGCGCGCGGCGCATTCGCCAACCTCCTGACGCGCGAGGTGCCGGCGGCGGGCGTCGTCGCCGCCTCGGGCGGCAACCACGGCGCCGCGGTGGCCTACGCGGCGATGAAGCTCGGGAAAAAGGCGCGCATTTTCGTTCCAACAATATCTGCAAAAGCAAAAATTGAAAGAATCCGAGCCTACGGCGCCGACCTGGTCATCGAGGGCGAGCGCTACGCCGATGCGCTCGCCGCCTCGGAGAAATGGGCCGCCGAGAGCGGCGCGCATGCAGATCCACGCCTACGACCAGGAAGGCGCGCTGCTCGGGCAGGGAACGGTCGGTCTCGAGTTCGAGGAACAGGCGCCGCTCGACACGCTGCTCGTCGCCGTGGGCGGCGGCGGCCTGATCGGCGGCATCGCCGCCTGGTACGCCGGCAAGGTGCGCATCATCGGCGTCGAGCCGGTCGCTCGCGCCGACCCTCACGAAAGCGCTGGAAGCCGGCAAGCCGGTCGATGCGCCGGCCGGCGGCATCGCCGCCGATTCACTCGCGCCGAAGCAGGTCGGCAAGCTGATGTTTCCGCTCGCGCAGAAATACGTCGAGAAAGTCGATCCTGGTCGAGGACGACGCGATCCGGGCGGCGCAACGCGAGCTGTGGGATCGATCTGAGAATCGCGGCGGAAGCGGGCGGAGCGGCCGCGTATGCGGCGTTGCTGTCGAGAGATATCCGGCCGACGAAAGACGAGCGCGTTGGCGTGCTGCGTCTGCGGCGGCAATACGACCGCGGTGGATTTCTCGCGCTAGCGGCCCAGCTTGCGGTGCAGGTACTCGTGGAAGTGGACTTCCGGGTCTTCCATGGGCGACTGGTACGGGCCGGCGTCGTCCTGGCCCGGCCTCGTAGAGCGCGCGGCGGCCGCGGTCCAGGCGCTGGCAGATCTCGTAGTCCTCGAGCGCGGTCTCGACGTAGGCGGCCTGCTGCGCCTCGATGAACTCGCGCTCGAAGAGCACGATCTCCTCGGGGTAGTAGAACTCGACCACGTTGGTGGTGCGCGTCGGCGAGCGCGGGATGAGGTGCGAGACGACCAGCACGTTCGGATACCACTCGAAGGTGAGGCCCGGGAAGTAGGTGGCCCAGAGCGCGCCGTACTTCGGCGTGCGCGCCGTCGAGCTGCTTCAGGCAGGCCTCGTGCCACTTGCGGTAGACCGGCGTGCCGGGCCGCTCGAGCCCGGCCTTGGCGGCGACGATCTGGATCGAGTACTCGTCGCCGTAGTCGACGCTGAAGTTCTCGCAGTCGGCGAAGTTGCCGAGGCCCGGGTGGAAGGAATTGACGTGGTAGACCTCGAGGTAGGTCTCGACGAAGGTCTTCCAGTTCGATGTCGTACTCGTCGACGCGCACCGAGTCGAGCACGTAGCCGTCGAAGTTCCAGTCGGCGCTGGTGGTGATGTGCGCGAGGTCCTTGCGCGGGTCGCGCGGGCCGGCGAACAGCAGGCCGTTCCAGTTGGTGAGCGGCGTCGAGTGCAGCTTGACGCAGGGCGTCTCGGGGAAGCGCGGCGCGCCGAGCAGCTCGCCCTTCAGGTCGTAGGTCCAGCGGTGCAGCGGGCAGACGATGTTCTCCAGCGTTGCCGCGGCCCTCGAGCATGATCGACTGGCGGTGGCGGCAGACGTTCGACAGCAGCTCGACGCCGCTCGGCGTTGCGCACCAGGACCTTCGAGTGGTCGGTCCGGGCGAGGGTGTGGTAGTCGCCGACCTTCGGCACCATCAGCTCGTGGCCGACGTAGTTCGCGCCGGCGTCGAACAGCAGCTTCTTTCTCCAGCTCGAAGATCTCGGGGTCGAAATACCAGGAGACCGGCAGGTGGCGGTCGCGCCGGCCGGACCTGCCGCAGGTGCGCGACGTCGGACATTCGTTGTAAAGCTCCTAGAAAAACAGTATTTTACTAAACGATGAGCAAGCCTTCAGGCGAGCCCTCCTTCGAGAAGGCGCTCGCCGAGCTGGAGAAAATCGTGGCGCGCATGGAATCGCGGCGAGCTGTCGCTCGAGCAGGCGCTCGCCGCGCACAAGCGCGGGCTCGAGCTCGCGCGCTTCTGCCAGCAGACAGCTCGAGGCCGCGCAGCAGCAGGTCAAGGTCCTCGAAGGCGAAGTTCTGAAGCCGCTGGCGGCGGCAGCCAAGCCGGAGAGCGATGAAGATCGCTGAGACCGATTTCCAGGCCTGGATGGGCGCCGTGCAGGCGCGCATGGAGACCGCGCTCGTCGCGCTTGCTGCCCGCGGCCGCACGTCGCGCCCGCGCGCCTGCACGAGGCGATGCGCTACGCCGCGCTGGAAGGCGGCAAGCGCGTGCGGCCGCTGCTCGCGTTCGCCGCCGGCGAAGTGAGCCGGCGCGGCCGCGCGAGCGGCTCGAGATCGCCGGCGCGCGCGGTGGAGCTGATCCACGCCTACTCGCTGGTGCACGACGACATGCCGTGCATGGACGACGACGTCCTGCGCCGCGGCAAGCCGACGGTGCACGTCGAGTACGACGAGGCGACCGCGCTGCTGGTCGGCGATGCGCTGCAGTCGCTGGCGTTTCAGCTGCTCGCCGAACATCGAGCTCGCAGACGACGCCGCAGCGCCAGCTCGAGATGGTGCGCATCGCTCGCGCGTCGCCGCCGGCTCGCGCGGCATGGCGGGCGGGCAGCAGATCGACCTCGAGGCGACCGGCAAGGCGCTGACGCCTGCCCGAGCTCGAGTTCATGCACATCCACAAGACCGGCGCGCTCATCCGGCGCCGCGGTGCATGCTCGGCTTTCATTGCGGCGAGACGTATTCCGAGCCGGAAAAAGCCAAGCTCGACACGCTACGCCAAGGCCGTCGGCCTCGCCTTCCAGGTCGTCGACGACGTGCTCGACAGCGACGCCAGCACCGCGACGCTCGGCAAGACCGCCGGCAAGGACTGCGAAGCAGGGCAAGCCGACCTACGTCTCGCGCGATCGGCCTGCCGCGCGCGCGCGGCGCTGGCTGACGAGCTGCGTCAGGAGCGCGCAGGCGGCGATCGCCGAGCTCGGCGCTCGCGCGCAGTCGCCTCGCGGAGCTCGCCGACTTCATCGTTCTGCGAAAATTCTGAGCATGAGCACCCTCACCGGCGACCTGCCCGGGCGACGAAGCCGTCCGCGGCGCCGACTACAATCCGTCGATGTACGAGCTGCTGAAGACGCATCGACGACCCGGCGCAGCTGCGCGCGCTCGATCGCCGGCAGCTGCGGCCAGCTCGCCGACGAGCTGCGCGCCTACGTGCTCGAGTCGGTGTCGAAGACCGGCGGCCACCTGTCCTCGAACCTCGGCACGGTCGAGCTCACCATCGCGCTGCACTACGTGTTCGACACGCCGGAGGACCGCATCGTCTGGGACGTCGGCCACCAGACCTACGCGCACAAGATCCTCACCGGCCGGCGCGAGGCAGATGTCGCGGCTGCGCATGCAGCGACGGCATCTCCGGCTTCCCGCGCCGCGCCGAATCGAAGTACGACACCTTCGGCACCGCGCACTCGAGCACCTCGATCTCGCGCCGCGCTGGGCATGGCGGTTGCCGCGAAGCTGAAGGGCGAGAAGCCGGCGCTGCATCGCCGTCATCGGCGACGGCGCGATGTCGGCGGGCATGGCCTTCGAGGCGATGAACAACGCCGGCGCGATGGACGTCGAACCTGCTGGTGATCCTGAACGACAACGAGATGTCGATCTCGCCGCCGGTCGGCGCGCTGACCAACTACCTCGCGCGGCTGCTGTCCGGACGCATCTACTCCACCGCGCGCAAGGCGAGCGAGCACCTGCTGAAGCGCGTCGGCGTGTGGGAGACTCGCGCGGCGCGCCGAGGAGCACGTCAAGGGCATGGTCACGCCCTCGACGCTGTTCGAGGAGTTCGGCTTCAACTACATCGGCCCGATCGACGGCCACGACCTCGACGCGCTCATCCCGACGCTGCAGAACATCCGGAAGCTGGAAGGGCCGCAGTTCCTGCACGTCATCACCCGCAAGGGCCAGGGCTACAAGCTCGCCGAGGAGGATCCGATCGCGTACCACGGGCCGGGCAAGTTCAATCCCGCCGAAGGCCTCGAAGAAATCGAGCGGCGGCGCGCCGACCTACTCGCAGGTCTTCGGCGACTGGCTGTGCGACATGGCGGCGAGCGAGCCGCGCCTGGTCGCGCATCACGCCGGCGATGCGCGAAGGCTCGGGCATGGTCGAGCTACTCCGAGCGCTTCCCGAGCGCTACTTCGACGTCGGCATCGCCGAGCAGCACGCGGTGACCTTCGCCGCCGGGCTCGCCTGCGAGGGCATGCGGCCGGTGCTGGCGATCTACTCCACCTTCCTGCAGCGCGGCTACGACCAGCTGATCCACGACGTCGCGATCCAGAACCTGCCGGTGCTGTTCGCGCTCGACCGCGGCGGCCTGGTCGGCGGCGACGGCGCGACGCACAACGGCGCGTTCGACTACGCCTACCTGCGCACCGTGCCGAACCTCACCATCATGGCGCCCTCGGACGCGGAGGAGTGCCGGCAGATGCTCTACCACGGGCATCGGCATCAACGGGCCTTCCGCGGTGCGCTATCCGCGCGGCGCCGCGCCCGGCAGTTGTCGAAGGCGAGCTGCAAGCGCATTCCGGTCGGCAAGGCGGAGATCCGCAGGCAGGGCAAGAGCGTCGCGATCCTCGCGTTCGGCGCGATGCTCAAGCCCGCGCTCGAGGCGGGCGAAGCGCTCGACGCGACGGTGGTCAACATGCGCTTCGTGAAGCCGCTGGACGTCGAGCTCGTGAAACGGATGGCCGACTCGCACCATCTGATCGTGACCGTGGAAGAGCACCAGATCATGGGCGGGGCGGGCAGCGCGGTTTGCGAGGCGCTGTGCGCAGTCGAGCAAGAAGGTGGTGGTGCTCGGCCTGCCGGACCGCTTCATCGACCACGGCGACCCCGGCAAATTGCTTGCTTCGGTGGGTCTCGATGGCGAGGGCATTCGCGCCTCGATCCAGAAGGTAATGTCCGAGTAATTTAGTCGGGATATGATAAAATCATGCTCATGAAAGCTCGCGACCTGCAGAACATCCCCGACGTCCAGGCGACGCCCGGACTCGCGCAAGCTCGCCATCGACAAGGTCGGCGTCAAGGCCGATCCGCCACCCGATGCAGCATCATGGAGCGCGCGGGCGGCGATCCAGCACACCATCGCCAACTTCAACATGTACGTCGGCCTGCCGCACCACTTCAAGGGCACGCACATGTCGCGCTTCGTCGAGATCCTCGAGGCGCACGAGCGCGAGATCACGGTCGAGACCTTCCAGCAGATGCTGCGCGAGATGGTCGAGAAGCTCGAGGCCGAGGAAGGCCACATCGAGATGACCTTCCCGTACTTCATCGAGAAGAAGGCGCCGGTCTCGGGCGTGAAGAGCCTGATGGACTACGAGGTGACCTTCGTCGGCGAGATCCGCAAGAAGGCAGAGCAGTGCTTCAGCATGAAGGTGCTGGTGCCGGTGACCAGCCTGTGCCCCTGCTCGAAGAAGATCTCCGAGCTGCGGCGCGCACAACCAGCGCTCGCACGTCACGATCACCGCGCAGCACCAACGACTTCGTCTGGATCGAGGAGCTGGTCGACCTCGCCGAGAAGCAGGCCTCGAGCGAGCTCTACGGCCTGCTCAAGCGCCCCGACGAGAAGTACGTCACCGAGCGCGCCTACGACAACCCGAAGTTCGTCGAGGACATGGTGCGCGACGTCGCCGCGGTGCTCAACCTCGACGAGCGCATCGAGCGCTACGTGGTCGAGTCGGAGAACTTCGAGTCGATCCACAACCACAGCGCCTACGCGCTGATCGAGAAGAGACAAACGCGAGCAGTCGTAGCCGCGTCGCTTCTGGGGTTTGCTCATGCGAGGACGCCCAGGCGCAGGACTTCGCCGCCCAGCGCGCGCGCATGGTCGCCGAGGTCGACGCCATGTACGCCGAGACCCGCGTCGAAACCGGCCTCGCCGCGATGTCGCCGCCGGTGCGCGCGCGCGCATGGGCAAGGTCGAGCGCCATCGCCTGGTGCCCGCGCGAGCAGCGCGCCATCGCCTACCGCAACCACCCGCTGCCGATCGGCAGCGGCCAGACGATCTCGCAGCCTTACATCGTCGCGCTCTCGACCGACCTGCTTGAACCTGAAGCGCGGCGACACGCGTGCTCGAGGTCGGCACCGGCTCGGGCTACCAGGCCGCGGTGCTCGCCGAGACTCGCTCGCCGGGTCTACTCGATCGAGATCATCGAGTCCTTGGCAACGAAGCCGCGCGAAGCGTCTGGAAGAACTCGGCTACGGCAATATCGAAGTCGCGCATCGGCGACGGCTACAAGGGCTGGCCGGAGAAGGCGCCGTTCGACGCGCATCGTCGTCACCGCGGCCGCGCCGCACGTGCCGCCGGCGCTGGTCGACGCAGCTCAAGCCCGGCGGCCGGATGGTGATCCCGGTCGGCGGCGCGGGCGAGATCCAGTACCTGAAGGTGATCGAGAAGCGGCCGACGGCAGCGTCAGCGAGAAGCGCGTGCTGCCGGTGCGCTTCGTGCCACTGGTGCCAGCGTTGACGGGGACCTGAAGCAAGGTGAGACGTTTGTCGGAACGCCTAGAACCGCCGGATCAGCGTCCATCGTCTCGCCCTCGCGCCGCATCTCGATGCGGTTGAGGAAGCTGCATGCCGAGCAGGCCGACGCTGTCAGGCCCTGCTCGATGACGATCGCCGTCGACGTTGTGCAGCTCGATGCCGCCGACGCGCACGCTGTCCAGCTTGACCAGGTAGCCGGCGGTCGGCGCCGTTGGCGGTCTGCATGGTGCGCGCGCCGGCCCTTGCGGTAGTCGATGCCCAGCCGCGCGGCGTCGGCTCGCCGGAAGCACGACCGACCGAGGCGCCGGTGTCGACCACGAAGCGCATCGCGCTGGCCGTTGATCTGTCGCGTCGGCGAAGAAGTGGCCGCGCGGGTCGGCGGCGAGCGTCACGCTCTGCCGGCGCCGGCTGCCGGCGCGCGCTGCGGTAGTGCTGGCCGCGCTGCAGCACGCGCTGCTTGCCCTCGACTTCGATGGTGGCGCTGGTCCTCTCGACCGAGACCACCGTCACGCCGCTCGCAAGCTCTGGCCGACCTTGACCGTCTTCGGCTCGCCGCCGTCGATCGACGATCACCGCGGCGCTTGTCGCCGATCACGCCGATCAGCGATACGTCGGCCGCGCGCGGCCGGCAGGCGCCGCGAGAAGCAGCAGAAGCGCAATAAAATGTCGCGGCATGAAACCGGTCGCCATATTCAGGCACGCCCGCAGCGAGGGACCGGCCTATTTTGCCAGCTACCTCGAGCGCGCGCTCGATTGCCTGGAAGCTGGTGGCGCTCGACGAGGGCGCGACGGTGCCGCAGCGACGCGCGGCGCTTCTCCGGCCTCGCCTTCATGGGCGGCCCGATGAGCGTGAACGACGATCTGCCGTGGATCACGCCGCTGCTCGAGCTGGTGCGCGACGCGGTGCGCAAGGACGTGCCGGTGCTCGGCCATTGCCTCGGCGGCCAGCTGATGTCGAAGGCGCTCGGCGGCACGGTGCGCGCGCAATCGCGGTGAAGGAGATCGGCTGGGGCGAGGTGCGAGTCGCCGACAACGGCGTGGCGCGCGCCTGGCTCGGCGACGCTGCCGTGCGTTCGAGTCCTTCCACTGGCACGGCGAGACCTTCAGCATCCCGCCCGGCGGCGACGCGCATGCTCGAAGGCACGCACTGCGCCAACCAGGCGTTCGCGCTCGGCAAGCACCTCGGCATGCAGTGCCACGTCGAGATGACCGAGGAGCTGATCCGCAGCTGGTGCACGGGCGGCGCGGACGAGATACGGACGGCGGCGAACGAGTCCCGGCGGTGCAGACGCCGGCGAAGATCGAGAAGGACCTGACGAGCCGCGCTGGCCGCGCTGCACGACGGTGGCGACCGCATCTACGACCGCTGGACCGGAGCTGGAAGGCTCAGTCGCGGAAGTTGATGAACTGCAGCGGCATGTCGGCGACCGACGTCCGCACCAGCTGAATCGCCGACTGCAGGTCGTCCTTCTTCGCGCCTGAGACGCGCACCGCGTCGCCCTGGATCGAGGCCGCGACCTTGAGCTTCGACGTCCTTGAGCAGCTTCTGGATCTGCTTCGCCTTGTCCTGCGGCATGCCGACCTTGACCGTCACCGGCCGCTTCACCTTGTCGCCCGAGATCTTCTCGACGGCGCCGAGCTCGAGGCTGCGCACGTCGACGTTCCGCTTGGCCAGCGCGGCGCGCAGCACGTCCATCACCTGGCCGAGCTTGAACTCGTCGTCGGCGAACACCGTGAGCACCAGCTCGGTCTGCTCCACGCGCGCGTCCGAGCCCTTGAAGTCGAAGCGGTTGGTGATTTCCTTGTTGGTCTGCTCGACCGCGTTCTTCACTTCCTGGCGGTCGACCTGCGAGACGATGTCGAACGACGGCATTACTGTGCCTTGACGCCCGACGCTCGCATGACATCGCCCAGCGACTGAAATATTCCTCGTTTCAGGAACGAATCAAACTCATCGGGAGACATGAACATCGGCTCGTTGCCGAGGTTGGCGAGGCGCTCCTTCATCTCCGGCGCTCGCCAGCGCCTTCTGAATCTCGGCATTCAACCTGGCCGAGGACATGTCGCGCGGCGTGCCGGCCGGCGCCAGCACGCCGACCCAGAAGTTGAACTCGCCCTTCGGAAAGCCGGCCTCGGCGATGGTCGGCACGTCGGGAAACTGCGGCGAGCGCTTGCGGCGGTGCTCACCGCGAGCGCGCAGCAGGCGGCCTTCCTTGATCTGACCCACCGCGGTGCGGAGCGGCGTCCAGGTGTATTGCGTGCGCCCGCCCATCGTCTCGGTGAGCGACTCGGGCGAGCCCTTCGAGCGGCACGTGCACCGCGTCGATGCCCGACCGCCATGCGGAACTTCTCGGCGCTGATGTGCGCGGCGCTGCCGACGCCGGCGGTGGCGTAGTTGAGCGACCCGGGCTTCGCCTTCGCCATCGCGACCGAGTTCCTTCACCGTCTTCACGCCGAGCTGCGGCGAGACCACCAGCACGCAAGGGCTGGCCGGCGATCGGCGCGACGCCGGCTGACATCCTTCAGCGTGTCGTAGGGCAGGCTTGGCGTAGAGCACCGGGTTGACCACGTGGCCGGTGGAGACGACCGCGAGCGTGTAGCCGTCGGGCGGCGACTTGGCGAGCGCGGCGATGCCGATCGTGCCGCCCGGCGCCGGGGCGGTTCTCGACCGATCACCGGCTGGCCGAGCGCCGCCTGCAGCCGGTCGGCGACCGGGCGCGCCATGGTGTCGGTCGCCGAGCCCGGCGTGAACGGCACGATGACGCGGATCGGCTTGTTGGGAAACGACTGCGCGCTAGCAGCGAACGAAGCGCAGGCGAGCAACCCAGCGAGGAGGAGTTTCATTCGAGTCCCTTTCAGCGTGAAGCGTTGAGGCGGCGCAGCTCGTCGATCCAGCGCAGCGTGGTGGCGCGGATCCACTCGAGGTCGGCCTTGGCTCTCGTAGCCGGTGACGACGGTGAGCTGCAGCGATTTGCCGCGCAGCAGGAGCAGGGTGGTGCTCGAGAGCGACGTACTGCGACGGCTTGGAGAAGCTGAACAGGCCGCCTCGACGGGCGGCAGGCGAACGCCGCGCAGGATAGCCACGACCTCCGGCTCCCGGCGCAGCTCGCCGAGGCACGTCGCCTCTGCCGGGCTGGCGCGTCTCGAGGTACTTCTGGTGAAGTCGCCTTCGGGCGGCTGGTTTGCCGAGCGAGCGCAGCGTCTCGCGCACGTTGACGTCGAACTCGCCGGCCGCTGGTGCGCTGGTGCTCGAGCGCGCGCGGCGTGACCACCAGCAGGCGTTGCCGCAGCTCCGGAGCATCGCCGCCGTTGAAGCGCCGCATGTCCGCGTCGGTCAGGGCGAAGACGAGGATGCGGTTCGACGCCGCGGTGAGCGATTCCGCCAGCTCGATCAGGCGCGGCGAGCCGGTGAGGAGTGGTAGTCGGCGAAGCCGGCCGGCAGCGTCGAGGCCGAGGCGCAGGTCGCCGACCTGCAGGGCGAAGGGCGCTGCCCACGCCGGCGAGGCGAAGCAAGGCAGAGCGATGCAGACGCAAGCTGCCTTATTTGCGCCCTCTCTTGCGGCGATCCGCATCCGCAGCGCGTTCAGGCGGATGAAGCCGGCGGCGTCGGCCTGATTGTAGGCGCCTTTGTCGTCCTCGAAGGTGGCGATCGACGGGTCGAACAGCGAATCGGTCTTCGAGGCGCGGCCGACTGACCAGCACCGTGCCCTTGTAGAGCTTGACGCGCACCGTGCCGTTGACCGGTCGCCTGCGACGCGTCGATCAGCTCCTGCAGCAGCCGGCGCTCCGGGCTGAACCAGTAGCCGTTGTAGATCATGCGCGCGTAGCGCGGCATCGAGGTCGTCCTTGAGCGCGAGCACCTCGCGGTCGAGCGTGATCGACTCGATCGCGCGATGGGCCTTGCAGCATGATCGTGCCGCCGGGCGTCTCGTAGCAGCCGCGCGATCTTCATGCCGACGTAGCGGTTCTCGACCATGTCGAGGCGGCCGATGCCGTGCCGGCCGCCCAGCGCGGTTCAGCTTCGCGTCAGCACCTTTGCCGGCGTCAGCTTCCTGCCGTTGACCGCAACGATGTCGCCGCTGCCGGTAGCCGAGCTCGACGTACTCCGGCCGGTCCGGCGCCTTCTCCGGCGAGACGGTGATGCGCCACATCGATTCCTCGGGCTCGTAGGCCGGATCCTCGAGGATGCCGCCCTCGTAGGAGATGTGCAGCAGGTTCGCGTCCATCGAGTAGGGCGCGCCGCCCTTCTTCTTCTTGAAGTCGACCGGGATGCCGTGCTGCTCGCGCGTACGCGAGCAGCTTCTCGCGCGACAGCAGGTCCCACTCGCGCCACGGCGCGATGATCCTGACGTCCGGCATCGAGCGCGTAGGCGCCGAGCTCGAAGCGCACCTGGTCGTTGCCCTTGCCGGTGGCGCCGTGCGAGATCGCGTCGGCGCCGGTCTTGCGCGCGATCTCGACCAGGCGCTTGGCGATCAGCGGCCGCGCGATCGAGGTGCCGAGCAGGTATTCGCCCTCGTAGACGGCGTTGGCGCGGAACATCGGGAAGCACGAAGTCGCGCACGAACTCCTCGCGCAGGTCCTCGATGAAGATGTTCTGCTTGACGCCAGCAGCTTCGCGCCTTGCGCCGCGCGGGCTCGAGCTCCTCGCCCTGGCCGATGTCGGCGGTGAAGGTGACCACCTCGCAGCCGTACGTCGTCCTGCAGCCACTTGAGGATGACCGAGCGTGTCGAGGCCGCCCGAGTAGGCGAGGACGACTTTCTTGATCTTGTCGTTCGTTTCACTTCTACCTTCCCGAGCAAGAGAAATTCGAGCAACGCCTTCTGTGTGTGCAGCCGGTTCTCGGCTTCTTCCCAGACCACGCTCTGCGTGCCGTCGATCACCTCGGCGGCGACTTCCTCGCCGCGGTGCGCGGGCAGGCAGTGCATGAAGAGCGCGTCCTTCTTCGCCGCCTTCATCATCTCGGCGTCGACCATGCCAGTCCTGGAAGTCGCGCTTGCGCTCCTCGTTCTCCGACTCGAAGCCCATCGAGGTCCAGACGTCGGTGGTGACGAGGTGCGCGCCCTTCGCGCGCCTGCCATCGGGTCGGCGAACGATTCGCAGTGCTTCGATTGTTCTTTCCGCCTCGATCTCGTAGCCCGGCGGCGTGGAGACGTTCAGCTTGAAGTCGAAGATCTCCGCCGCCTGCAGCCAGGTGTTGCAGACGTTGTTCGAGTCGCCGATCCAGGCCACGGTCTTGCCCTTGATCGGGCCGCGATGCTCGATGAAGGTGTAGACGTCGGCGAGGATCTGGCAGGGGTGGTACTCGTTGGTGAGGCCGTTGATCACCGGCACGCGCGAGTTGGCGGCGAAGCGCTCGATGATGTCCTGCTCGAAGGTGCGCACCATGATCACGTCGCACATGCGCGAGATCACCTGCGCCGCGTCCTCGACCGGCTCGCCGCGGCCGAGCTGCGAGTCGCGCGTGAAGAGGTAGATCGCCGCGCCGCCGAGCTGGTGCATGCCGGCCTCGAACGACATGCGCGTGCGCGTCGAGGGCTTCTCGAAGATCATCGCCAGCGTGCGGTCCTCGAGCGGCCAGTAGCGCTGGTAGCTCTTGAACTTCGCCTTGATCCAGCGCGTGCGCGCGAACACGTGCTCGTGCTCGGCGCGCGAGAAATCCTTGAACTGCAGGAAATGCCGCGAGCTTCATCGGTCCGGCCTAGGCGGCGGCGCGCTTGTCGAGGAACGCCTTGACCAGCGGCACCAGGCGCTCGACCACCTGGCGGCGCTTCGGCCTCGTTCATGACCAGCGGCGGCAGCAGGCGGATGACGTTGTCGGCGGTGACGTTGATCACCAGCCCGGCGTCGAGCGCCTGCTTCACCAGCTCGCCGCAGGGCTCGCTTCAGCTCGACGCCGATCATCAGGCCCATGCCGCGGACGTCGGCCGCCAGCGCTGCCGATCTGGCTTCTCAGCGAAGACATCAGCATGATCTCGCCGACCCGCGCGCTGTTGGCGAGCAGGCCTTCTTCCTTGATGGTGTCGATGCGTGGTGACCACCGCGGTCATGGCGAGCGGGTTGCCGCCGAAGGTCGAGCCGTGGTTGCCGGGCTTGAACACGCCCTTCGCGCGGCCGCCGACGACGCAGGCGCCGACCGGCACGCCCGAGGCGAGGCCCTTGGCGAGCGCCACCACGTCGGGCTGGAAGCCGGCGTGCTGGTAGACGAACCACTTGCCGGTGCGGCCGAGGCCGCACTGCACCTCGTCGGAGATGAACAGCCAGCCGTGCTGCGTCGCAGATCTGCTTCAGCCCGCGCAGGTACTCCAGGCGCGAGACGTTGATGCCGCCTTCGCCCTGGATCGGCTCGATCAGCACCGCCGACGACGTTGCGGTTGTGCGTCGGCGACCTGGCGCACCGCGTCGAGGTCGTTGAGCGGCACGCGCACGAAGCCCTGCACCAGCGGCTCGAAGCCCGCCTGCACCTTGCGGCTGCCGGTGGCCGACAGCGTGGCGAGCGAGCGGCCGTGGAAGGCCTTCTCCATGACGATGATCGCCGGCTCGGCGATGCCGCTTGTCGTGGCCGTACTTGCGCGCCACCTTGATCGACGCCTCGGTCGCCTCGAGGCCCGGAGTTGCAGAAGAACACCTCGTCGAGGCCGGTGATCTCGGCGACGCGGTCGGCGGCCGCCTCCTGGTCGGGGATGCGCCAGCAGGTTGGAGGTGTGGATGACGCCGCTTTGAATTCTTTCGATGAGGGCGGCAGTCAACCTGGGATGCGCGTAGCCGAGCGTGTTCACCGCGATGCCGGCGAGCGCATCGAGGTATTTCTTGCCGGCTTCGTCCCACAGCCATACGCCTTCGCCGCGCACGAACGCCACCGGCTGCCGGGCGTAGGTGTTCATGACGTGGCTCATGGCTCAATCTCCCCAATGAAAACGGCGGCTAAGGCCGCCGTTTCTCAGATAGTACAGGGGTCAAAAGCGTTGCGCTAGACGGCTACTGCCAGCTCTCCAGCGCGTGCAGGCGCTTCTCGAGCGCGAGCCGGGTTGTCTTGCCGTGCGGCAGGCTGGTGAAGATCTTGATCCTCCTCGAAAGCACCCAGAAGGTATCGCGGATCGCCCAGACGGAGGGCTCGTGGCCGTCTTCATCGGTGTCGAGATGCCAGTGGGCGATCACCGGGTCGCCGCTGGAAGCGGCGCTCGCGGGCGGCCGTGGCGGCAAGCTCCGGAGAGCGTGATGACGAAGGCGAAGGAGGGTCCCTCGGGCCGGGTCAGCTCGTGCAGGCCCTTCGAGCGCAGGCCGTCGACCGGAAGCTCGCGCTCGCGCAGGAAGGCGAGCACGCCGGCGCTGGCGGCTCCGCTCGACAGGCAGCCGGCGCTCCAGGCGCGAAAGCGGCCGTGTCCGCAGGCATGCAGCACGGATTCGGCGATCAGGCTTTCGGTGGTGTTGCCGGTATCGAGAAACAGGACGTTCAACATGCCCGATCGATTATGCGGAGACCGGCGGCCGAGGCAAGCGCTTTTCTAAGCGCTTGAGGGACGAGGCAAATTTCTAGCGATTTTCGTGCACCAGATCGGGCGCGGAAGGGACCGTTCGCCCGGCCGGAAAATGAATCGTGAAACGGCTGCCTTCGCCCGGCTTGCTTTCCACTTCCAGGTATGCCTGGTGGCGCGCGACGGCGTGCTTGACGATCGCGAGGCCGAGGCCGGTGCCGCCGGTCTCGCGCGAGCGGCTGCGGTCGACGCGGTAGAAGCGCTCGGTGAGGCGCGGCAGGTGCTCGGGCGCGATGCCGATGCCGGTGTCCTCGACCGAGAACGACGCGCCGTCGGCGACTTCGCGCCAGACCAGGCGCACCTCGCCGTCCTGGGGCGTGTAGCGGATGGCGTTCGACGACCAGGTTGCCGAAGGCGCTGGAGAGCTCGCTCTCCGAGCCGAGCAGGTCGACCGCCGGCGAGCCGTGCAGCTTGATCGCGATGGCGGCCGCCGGAGAGCGCCAGCGCGTCGGCGCGCACCCGCTCGAGCAGCGGCCGGCGTGGCGACGCGATCGGCGGCGGGCGGCGGCGCCGATTCGAGCACCGACAGCGTCAGCAGGTCCTCGATGATGCGGTGCATGCGCGCGCCTTGCTCCTGCATCATGCCGAGGTAGTCGCGCGTGCGCTGCGGATCGAGCTTCAGCTCGCGCACCGTCTCGAGGAAACCGACCAGCACGGTGAGCGGCGTGCGCAGCTCGTGCGAGACGTTGGCGACGAAGTCGCGCCGCATGGTCTCGAGCCGCTCGGCCTGCGTCACGTCGCGCGAGAGCAGCAGCTTCTGCGACTCGCCGTAGGGCACGAGCTGCAGCGAAAGACCGCGCTGCCGATCGGCGCCTGCACCGCCGCCGGCTCATGGTCGCGCGCCGCGAGGTAGTCGATGAACGCCGGCGCGCGCAGCAGGTTGGCGATCGCCTGGCCGACGTCGGCGCGCGGATCGAGCCCGAGCTGCGCGGCGGCGGCGTCGTTGCACCACTCGATGCGGCTTTCGCGCGTCGAGCATCACCACGCCGTCGGGCAGCGCCTGCGCGGCGCGGCGAAAGCGCGTCAGCGCGTCCTCGAGCAGGCTCTCGCGGCGCACGCTGGCGCGCTCGTACTTGTGCAGCGCGTTCAGCACTTCGTCCCAGGCGCCGCTGCCTTCGGGGACCCGGCCGGGGACCGGGGCGGCGAGCCAGCGCGCCAGGCGGGCGAGGTGCCGGACGTGGTGCACGACCAGCGCGAGCAGCGCGACGGCGAAGACCGCCCAGCCCGTCGCGGGCCCACGGCGAGCGCCACGACCAGCCCGGCAAGGGCGGCGGCGGCGACCACCGCCAGCGTTCGGCCGTAGAGGCTGCTCAGGGCTGCCGGAACCCGTAGCCCGAGCCGCGCACCGTGTCGATCAGGCGGTCGTGGCCGCTCGGCTCGAGCGCCTTGCGCAGCCGGCGGATGTGCACGTCGACCGTGCGCTCCTCGATGAACACGTGGTCGCCCCAGACGTAGTCGAGCACCTGGGCGCGCGAGTAGATGCGCTCCGGGTGGGTCATGAAGAAATGCAGCAGGCGGAACTCGGTCGGCGCCGAGCTCGACGATCTTGCCGCCGGCGGTGACGCGCCGCGCCGCCGGGTCGAGCCGCAGGCCGCCGATCTCGACCACGTCGTCGGCGAGCTGCGGCGCGCGCCGGCGCAGCACCGCCTTGATGCGCGCGGCGAGCTCCTTGCGGCGAGAACGGCTTGGTGAGGTAGTCGTCGGCGCCCGCCTCGAGGCCGGAGATCTTGTCCTGCTCCATGGCGCGCGCGGTCAGCATCAGGATCGGCAGGCCGCGGGTGCGCTCGTCCTCGCGCAGCGCGGCGCGTCAGCGACAGGCCCGACTCGTCGGGCAGCATCCAGTCGAGGATCAGCACGTCGGGCAGCTCCTCGCGGATCGAGTTCTCGGCCTCGCCCGGCGGTCGCGCGCGCGCCGCACGCGGTGGCCGGCGTGCTCGAGGTTGACTGCGACCAGCTCCTGCACCTGCGGCTCGTCCTCGACGACGAGGATCGTCGCGCTCACGGGGCGTTTCTACTCACCGCCGGCGAGCTCGCGCTCGATGTTCGCCGGGTCGACGTGGCGCACGTCGGTGCCCTTGACGATGTAGATCACCTGCTCGGCCATGTTCTTGGCGTGGTCGCCGATGCGCTCGATCGCCTTCGCCACCCAGACAACGTCGAGCGCGGAGGAGATGGTGCGCGGGTCTTCCATCATGTAGGTGATCAGCTGCCGCAGGATCGAGCGGAATTCGCTGTCGATGGCGGCGTCGTCGCGGATCACGTCGGCCGCGGCCGCGACGTCGAGGCGGGCGAAGGCGTCGAGCGCCGAGCGCAGCATCGCCAGCGCCACGCTCGGCGGCATGGCGCACGTCGACGCGTGCGCGGCGCCCGGCCGTCGAGGCCGCGCTCGTGGATGCTCTTCGCCATGCGCGCGATCTTCTGCGCCTCGTCGCCGATGCGCTCGAGGTCGGTGACCGTCTTGGTGATGGCGAGGATCAGGCGCAGGTCGTTCGCCGCCGGCTGGCGCCGGACGATGACCTGGCTGCAATCGCCGTCGAGCGAGACTTCCATGGCGTTGACGCGGTGGTCGTTGGCGATCACCTCGTCGCTCAGCGCCCGGTCGCCGGTGCTCAGGGCCTCGAGCGCGCGGCGGATCTGCGACTCGACCAGCCCGCCCATTTCCAGCACGCGCGAGCGGATCGCTTCCAGCTCGGCGTCGAACTGCTTCGAAAGGTGCTCGTTCACGTCTCGCCTCTATGTCGGTGCCGTCGGCGCCAAGGCTAGGGCGGCCGCATGACGGTTTCATGACAGCCGCGCCGCCGCGGTCACGAAACGGCAACAAAGCGGAAATAGCCTACCACGCGTTACCGACCAACCCTCTGGAGAGATCCCGGATGCAAAGACGAGTCATTCATCGCCGCCGGCCTCGCCGCGGCGCTGTTCGCAGCGCCGGCGCTTGCCGCCGACATCACCGGCGCGGGCGCGACCTTCCCTATCCCGATCTACGCCAAGTGGGCGGACGCCTACAGGAAGTCGACCGGCATCGGCATGAACTACCAGTCGATCGGCTCGGGCGGCGGCATCAAGCAGATCACCGCCAAGACGGTCGACTTCGGCGCCTCCGACGCGCCGCTGAAGCCCGAGGACCTGGAGAAGAACGGCCTGATCCAGTTCCCGCCGATCATGGGCGGCGTGGTGCCGGTCTACAACATCAAGGGCATCGAGGCCGGCAAGCTCGCAGCTCACCGGCCAGCTGCTCGCCGACATCTATCTCGGCAAGATCAAGAAGTGGAACGACGCGCCGATCGCGAGGCTCAACCCCGGCGTCAAGCTGCCCGACCAGGCGATCTCGGTGGTGCACCGCTCGGACGGCTCGGGCACCACGTTCCTGTTCACCAACTATCTTTCGAAGGTCAGCCCCGAGCTGGAAGTCGCACGGTCGGCGAGGGCACGGCGGTGCAAGTGGCCGGTCGGCGTCGGCGGCAAGGGCAACGAGGGCGTCGCCAACTACGTCAGCGCGCATCGACGGCGCGATCGGCTACGTCGAGTACGCCTACGCCAAGCAGAACAAGCTCGCGTACGCGCAGATGCTCGAACCGGGACGGCAAGTTCGTCGCGCCGGACGACGACGCGTTCAAGGCGGCCGCGGCGGGCGCCGACTGGGCGAAGGCGCCCGGGCATGTACCTGATCCTGACCGACCAGCCCGGCGCGAAGAGCTGGCCGATCACCGGCGCCTCCTTCATCCTGATGCACAAGGTGCAGGAGAAGCCGGCGAACGCCAAGGAAGTGCTGAAGTTCTTCGACTGGTCGTTCCAGAACGGCGACCAGATGGCCGTCGGAGCTCGACTACGTGCCGATGCCCGACGCGGTCGTGAAGCTGATCCAGACGCAGTGGAAGTCGCAGCTGCACGGATCGCTGCCGGCAAGCCGGTCTACTAGAATCCGCGGTCTTTGAGTGAGCGCCGTAATTCCGATCAGCCGAGAGCGAGAACGCAGACCCGGTTCGCGACCGCTCGCCGCAGCGGTCCGACTCCGCATCCGGCCGGCGCGCTGGATGGACGTCGTCTTCGAGCAACGTGACGCGCTTCTTCGCGCTGCTGGTGTTCAGCCTGCTCGCGGCGATCCTGGTCTCGCTCGTCGATCGGCAGCCAGCCGTCGCTGGAGAAGCTGCGGCTTCGGCTTCCTCTGGACGGCGGACTGGGACCCGGTGAAGGAGAAGTTCGGCGCGCTGGTGCCGATCTACGGCACGCTGGTCGACCTCGCTCATCGCCATGGCTGATCGCGCGTGCCGGTGAGCTTCGGCATCGCGCTGTTCCTCACCGAGCTCTCGCCGGCGTGGCTGAAGCGGCCGCTCGGCACCGCGATCGAGCTGCTGGCGGCGATCCCCTCGATCATCTACGGCATGTGGGGCCTGTTCGTCTTCGCGCCGCTCTTCCAGACCTACCTGCAGCCGCTGCTCGATCAACACGCTCGGCGGCGTGCCCGGGCTCGGCGCGCTGTTCACGGGCCCGCCGCTCGGCATCGGCATGCTGACCGCGGGCCTGATCCTCGTCGATCATGGTGATCCCGTTCATCGCCGCGGTGATGCGCGACGTGTTCGAGCTGGTGCCGCCGCTGCTCAAGGAGTCGGCGTACGGCCTCGGCGCCACCACCTGGGAAGTGGTCTGGCGCGTGGTGCTGCCCTACACCAAGGTCGGCGTCGTCGGCGGCATCATGCTCGGCCTCGGCCGCGCGCTCGGCGAGACGATGGCGGTGACCTTCGTCATCGGCAACGCGCACCGGCTGTCGCGCGTCGCTCGATGGCGCCGGGCAACAGCATCGCCTCGGCGCTCGCCAACGAGTTCACCGAGGCGGTCGGCGACGCTCTACTTCTCGTCGCTGATCGAGCTCGGCCTGATCCTGTTCCTGATCACCACCGATCGTGCTGGCGCTCTCCAAGCTGCTGCTGATGCAGCTCGCGCGCCAGGAAGGACGCGACATGAGCGGCGCGACGTGTCAACGCCGAACCGCTCTATCGCGCCGCGCAAGCGCACCAACATCTCATCCTGCTGACGGTCTCGCGGACTGGCGCGTGCTGTTCGGCCTGTTCTGGCTGGCGTGGATCCTCGGCACGCTGCTTCTACGAAGGCGGCCACGCGCTGGCGCGCGCGACGCTCTACTACCAGATGACGCCGCCGCCGGGCGCCGACGGCGGCCTCGCCAACGCGATCGTCGGCAGCGCGCTGCTGGTCACCGTGGGCACGCTGCTCGGCACGCCGATCGGCATCCTCGCCGGCACCTACCTCGCCGAGTTCGGCAAGCGCGGCTGGCTCGCGCAGCGCGACGCGCTTCCTCAACGACGTGCTGCTCGTCGGCGCCGTCGATCGTCATCGGCCTGTTCGTCTACTCGATCTACGTCGCGCAGGTGAGGCACTTCTCCGGCTGGGCCGGGGCGCTGGCGCTGGCGCTGATCGTCATCCCGGTGGTGGTGCGCACCACCGACGACATGCTGAAGCTGGTGCCGAACAGCCTGCGCGAGGCGACCGCGGCGCTCGGCTGCCCGGCGTGGAAGATGATCGTCGTTCGTCACCTACCGCGCGGCGCGCACCGGCATCATCACCGGCATCCTGCTGGCGGTGGCGCGCATCAGCGGCGAGACCGCGCCGCTGCTGTTCACCGTCGCTCAACAACCAGTTCTGGTCGCTCAACATGAACGCGCCGATGTCGAACCTGCCGACCGTGATCTTCCAGTTCGCGATGAGCCCGTACCAGGACTGGCACCGCCTCGCCTGGGGCGGCGCGGCGCTCATCACCCTCACGGTGCTGGCGCTCAACATCGTCGCCCGCTCGCTGTTCCGGAGAACGCACTGATGGAGACCAGCCGCCATGCATCCGCACCTCGGTCGCGCCCGCGACGGGACCGGCGCTGCACGAGCTGCAGCCGAAGCTGCAGGTGCGCGGCCTCAACTTCTTCTACGGCGCCTACCAGGCGCTGCGCAACATCACGCTCGACATCCCGGAGCACAAGGTCACCGCCTTCATCGGCCCCTCGGGCTGCGGCAAGTCGACGCTGCTGCGCACCTTCAACCGCATGTACGAGCTCTATCCCGAGCAGCGCGCCGAAGGCGAGGTGCTGATCGACGGCGAGAACCTGCTGACCCGCAATCGCGACGTGTCGCTGATCCGCGCCAAGATCGGCATGGTGTTCCAGAAGCCGACGCCGTTCCCGATGTCGATCTACGACAACATCGCCTTCGGCGTGCGGCTCTACGAGCGGCTGTCGACGCGCGAGATGGACGAGCGCGTCGAGCGGGCGCTGACGCGCGCCGGCGCTGTGGAACGAGGTGAAGGACAAGCTGCACCAGAGCGGCAACAGCCTCTCCGGCGGCCAGCAGCAGCGCCTGTGCATCGCGCGCGGCATCGCCGTCGAGCCCGAGGTGCTGCTGCTCGACGAGCCGTGCTCGGCGCTCGACCCGATCTCGACCGCGCAGCATCGAGGAGCTGATCCACGAGCTGAAGAGCGACTACACGGTCGTGATCGTCACCCACAACATGCAGCAGGCGGCGCGCGTCTCCGACTTCACCGCCTACATGTACCTCGGCGAGCTGATCGAGTACGGCGCCACCGACTCGATCTTCATCAAGCCGCAGCGCAAGGAGACCGAGGACTACATCACCGGCCGCTTTGGCTAGCACGGTTCTCTTCCTCTGCACGGGTAATTCGGCGAGGTCGATCCTCGCCGAGGCGTATCTCAACTCGGCGGGAGCGGGCCGCTTCCGCGCCTACAGTGCCGGCAGCCATCCGAACGGCAAGGTGAATCCGCTCGCTCTCGAGCTGCTGGAGAAGAAGGGCATACCCACCCGAGGGTCTGCGCTCGAAGAGCTGGGACGAGTTCGCGAAGCCCGGGGCGCCCAAGCTCGACTTCGTCTTCACGGTCTGCGACAACGCCGCCGGCGAAACCTGCCCGCTTTGGCCCGGCCAGCCGATCAAGGAGCACTGGGGCGTTCCTGATCCAGCGGCGGTGCAGGGCAGCGACGAGGAGAAGCGCAAGGCGTTCCTCGCCGCACTTCACGCAGCTGTCGGCCGCATCGATCAGCTTTCCTGAAGTCGCAATGAGCTGGCGGCGCGCAGCGGCCGACGGCCTGGGAACCGCGCTTCTCCTCGCCGCGGTCGTCGGCTCGGGGATCATGGGCGAGCGGCTGGCGCAGGGAAACGACGCGATCGCGCTGCTCGCCAACTCGCTCGCCACCGGCTTCGCGCTGGCGGCGCTGATCGTCGCCTTCGCGCCCGAGGTCGGGCGCGCATTTCAATCCGCGTCGTGACGCTTGCCCTGGCGTTCCGCGGCGAGTTCGCCCGGCGCGACGTCGTGCCCTACGTCTTCGCCCAGTTCGCCGGCGCGCTCGCTCGGCGTCAGCCGCCGCGCACCTGATGTTCGACCTGCCGCTCATCCAGTATTCGCTCAAGGCGCGCAGCAGCTTCGGGCTGTGGTTGAGCGAGGTGGTCGCGACCTTCGGCCTGGTGCTCGTCGTTCTGTCCTGCGACGCGAAGCGGCCGTGGGCTGCGCCGCTGGCGGTCTCCGGCTACATCGCCGCCGCGTACTGGTTCACGGCCTCGACGTCATTCGCCAACCCGGCCGTCACGCTCGCGCGCGGTTTCACCGACACGTTCGTCGGCATCGATCTCCGTCATGTCCTGCCGTTCGTCGCGGCGCAGATCGTCGGCGCCGGCCTGGCCGTGCTTGCCGACCGCGCCTTGCGGCCGGACACCGCTAGCGCAGAGCGGCGATCGCCTGCTCGGCGTCTTTAGCCAGCGGGTGCTGCGGCTCGCGCTTGATGAAGTCCTGGAAGCCGGCGGTGGCCTTGGCCTTGTCGCCGAGCGCGGCGTACGCCAGCGCGCTGCCGAACACGGCGTTGGCGGCGAGCGGGCTGCGCGGATACTGCGTCAGGAAGCCGTCGTACGCCTTGGCGGCCTCGGCGAACTTGCCCGAGTCGGCCAGCGCCTGGGCGCCTTCCAGCGCCTTGCGCTCGGCGATCGAGCCGGCGTCGGTCTCCCGGTCGCCGCGCCAGTAGGGCTTGAGCTCGGACTCGGTGGCCTCGCTGCCGCGCAGGCCGGCGGTCACGGTCGTGGTCGGGGCCGTGGCGGTGGAGCGCGGCGTCGCCGCGCGCAGGCGTCCCCAGAGGCTGCCGAGCATGTCCTTCATCGCGCTGGTCGAGGACTGCGCCGACGCGTCGGGGGCCGCGAAGGTCATGGCGAGGGCTGCCAGGACGGCGGAGAAGATTCCGGTTTTCATGATCAACCTCCTTCTGCTAGTTGCCGAGCAGCTTGGCGAAAGCGCCGTACTGCGTCGCAAGGCTCGCGTTGAGCTGCGGTCGCTTCCTTGAACTTGGTGCGGGCCTCAGGCAGCTTGCCAAGCCGGTAGTAGGCGAGCGCGGCATTAATACGGATGCCGCCGTCGCCGGGATCGACTTCCTCGGCGGTGCGGTAGGCGTCGAGCGCGCGCTCGAAATCGCCGGTCGCGAAATACAGGTTGCCGCGGTTGTTGAGCGCCGAGACGTGGCGCGGCTCCTGCGACAGGATCGCCTCGAACTCGCGCTGCGCGACGTCGTTGACGCCGTTGCGGGCGTAGATGGTGCCGATCTGCAGCCGCGCGTCGGCGTCCTTCGGGTTGGCGGCGAGGGCGCGGCGGTAGGGCATCACCTCGCGCTCGAGACGGCGCGCGAGCAGCAGCGACTGCTCGCGCTCGATCAGGCGGGTGACGCGCTCGCCGGTCGGCACGTCGATGCCCTGCGCCGACGGCGCGAGCGTCGCCGGCTGGTATTTCTCCCAGGCCTTGCGCAGCGAGACGACCTTCACCTGGTTGGCCTTGGCCGCCTCGTGGTACTTGCGCGCGCCTTCCGCCCAGGCCTCGGTGAACGAGGTGGCGATCAACGTCGCCTCGACCGGGATCCAGACTTCGCCGTCGCGCATCACGAACAGCTCGTCCTGCAGGCTGATCAGGCCGCGGTCCGCCTCCTTGAGGCCGGTGCGGAACATGAGGAACAGGTGGCCCGGGCACCTCGACCAGCGCCGCCTCGATGCCGAGGTTCTCGAAGCCGGCGGCGAGCAGCACCGAGAGGTCGTCGCAGTCGCCGCTCTTCAGCTTGAGCGTCTCGCGCGGGAACTGGACGTAGTCGACCTGCTCGGCGCTGAGCCGCGAGAAACGGCGTGTTCGGGTCGGGCTGGTAGCGCAAGCCCGAGCGCGCTCAGCGTGTTGAACAGCGTCGCCGCCTGGCTGAGCGGGCGGTTGAGCACGGTCTGCGACGGCCCGCCGTACTTGTTGATCGCCTCGCGCACGAAGTTGCGCAGCGTGTCGTCGCGCGGCGTGACGAACGAGCCGATCATGTCGGAGTTCGACCAGACGATCGCGTTCTTGCCGTAGAGCGTCATCGCCTGCGTGATCTCCTGCGAGCCGTCGCGCGCGTCGGCCATCGCCAGCGTCGCGACCACCAGCACGCGCGTGTCCTCGTCGATGCCGAGCACCTTTGTTGTTGAAGGTGGCGTTCAGCGTCAGCTCCTGCGAGCTCTTCGCCTTCAGCTCCGGGATCTCCTTGGTGACCGGGAAATCCATGTACTCCTTGATGAAGAACGAGAGCTTGAGGTTCTTCAGGTCCTCGGCGCTGTCGTTGCGCACCTTGACGCGGCCGAGCGGCTCGGTGGCGTACTGCTTGTGCGCCGGAGACGAACACGCGCTCGAGGCGCAGGTCCTCCATGGCGATGCGGCCGCCGGATGCCGCGCTCGCCGCGCGCTTCTTCTGGTCGTAGGCGCCGTTCGAGCTCGCGCTTGTTGGCGTCGCTGCCGTTGAGCGCCACGGCCTTGGTGAACGAGGCGATCGCGGCGTCGTAGGAGCGCTGCGTGCAGCAGCATCTGGCCCGAGCGCCACGTGCGGCGCGTCGACGCGGTCGTTCAGCTGTCCGGCGCGCTCGAGGTGCTTCTGCGCTTCGGCGTAGATGCCGTTGTCGGCGTAGCTGCGGCCGAGCTTGAAGTTCACGTCGTAGGAATCGGCCTCGAGCGCCAGCGCGCGCTTCCAGCGTCTCGATCGCCTCGCCGTTCTTGCCCTGGCGGTAGGCCGCCTCGGCGCCGAGCAGCAGCGCCTCGATGCTCTTCGGCTCGAGCTTCTGCGCTTCGCGCGCCGAGTTGGCCGCGTCTTGCCAGCGGTCGAGCGCGGCGAGGGTGCGCGCCTGGGCGAGGCGCAGGTGGTAGTCGCCGGGCAGCAGGACGACGGCGCGTTCGAGCGGCGCGACGGCCTGCGCCGGCGCCCGCCCTTGATCTCGAGCTCGGCGAGCTGGCGGTAGACGGCCGCGCCGGCATCGGGCAGCGCCGCTGCGGCGGCCAGCGCGTCGCGCGCCTTGCGCTCGTCCTTCGAGCGCGAGGTAGGCCTCGGCGAGGCCGGCCCAGGCGGGGCCGTTCTTGGCGTCGAGCTTGGTGGCGCGGGCGAAGGCGATCACCGCCTCGTCGGCCTTCTCCTGCTTCAGGGCGATGCGGCCGAGGACGTACTGCCCGCGGCTCTCCTGCGCCGGGCTGCCGACCAGCGACAGCGCGATGGTGCGCGCCTGGTCGAGCTCGCCGAGCGCGAGATGGATCTCGGCGCTGGCGAGCAGCGCCTCGGCGTCGCGCGGCACGATCTCGCGCACGCGGGCGTAGCGCGCCAGGGCTTCGGCGTTCTTGCCGAGCCCCTGCAGCACGCGGGCGCTGCGGCGCCAAAGCTCGGCATCGCCGGGGCTGGCGGCGGTCGCGGCATCGAGCTCGGCGATGCCCTTGTCGACCGTGCCGAGCTTGATCAGCGCCTCGCCGCGCATGGCGCGCGCGTGGGGATTGGTCGGCTCGCGCTCGAGCGCGGTGTCGGCGCAGCGCACCGCGCCCGCCGGATCGGCGAGCATCAGGCTGAAGTCGGCGCACAGCGTGAAGGTCACGGCGTCGGCCTGGCCGGTGGCGACGGCGCGCTCGACCACCGCGCGCGCGCCGAGGATGTCGCCGCCGGCGGCGAGGGCGCGCGCCTCGAGCTGCCGGCCGACGACCTCGTAGCCCGGCCGCCGCGCGAGGTCCTGGAAGCGGGCGAGGGCGGCCTCGTGCTTGCCCAGCGCGAGCAGGGTGCGGCCGAGGTACTCGATGTGCGCCGGATGCTCGGGCGCGCTCTTCGCCGCGCGCTCGAAGCCGGTCAGCGCGGCGTCGTACTGTGCCGCCGTCGAACAGGCGGTAGGCGGCGCGGAACAGGTCCTCGACCGGCGCGGACGGCTCGCCTTCGACGTCGAGCCGCGTCACCGCGCTGACGCGGTAGTGGGTGAACGCCTTCAGCGGATCGACCTCGAACGACAGGTCGGCTTCCTTGCTCTCGGCGATGCGGCTGTACTGGCCGTCGCGCTCGGTGGCGGCGTAGATGCGGTAGCCGGCGACGAAGCGCTCGGCGGACTTGCGCCAGGCGATCTCGACCCGCTTCGGCCCGCCGCGCACCTCGAGCGCGCCGAGTCGCTGCGGCGGCTGCAGGAAGTGGTAGATCGCGAGCTGCTTCTTGTCGGCGTCGTGCAGCGTGACGTCGTAGCCGCCGAGCGGGATCGACAGGGTGGCTTCGCGCGACGACTCGATCTTCGGCGCGCGGTAGGCGGCGAACGAGAACTCGAGCTCGCCGCCTGCGGTAGACATCGACCAGCTGCTTGGCGCGGTCGGTGGAGGCGAGCACGTAGAGGCGGTTGTCGCTGTCGACCGCGAGGCCGTGGATCGACTCGTAGCCGCGCCCTGCGCCGAGGGCCTGGCGCCACTGCCGGTTGGGCGTGAAGACCTGCACCGCGTGCGACTCGTCGTCGCCGACGTAGATGTTGCGCGCCGCGTCGGTCACCACCGCGACCGGCCGCGCGACGCGGCGCTGCTCGGCCTTCGCCTCGGGCGGGTCGCTGATCTTGTTCACCAGGATGCCGTCGCGGGTGAAGATCTGCACCGCCGGTTGCCGGTGTCGGCGACGTAGAGGTAGTCGGCGAGGTGCAGGCCGCCGATGTCGGAGAACTCGCCGTCGCGCGAGCCGCCGCGGCCGACGGCGAGCTTGCGCCGTGCCGTCGTGGGCGTAGATCTTGACGCTGTCGCCCTCGACGATGGCGATGTCGCGCGCGTCGAACGCGGCGCGCCGCGGCCGCTCGACCTTGCCGGGGAAGGCGGCTTTCACCTTGCCGGCGGCGTCGAGCCGCGCCACGCTGTTCTTGTCGCGGTCGAGGCAGAGCAGGTCGCCGTCGATGAACGAGTAGACGCGCCCGCACTCGAGCGCGGTCGACCGAGGTGCGGCGCACGCTCGGCAGGCAGATCGATCGCCGCCGCCGCGGGCGCTTCCGGCATGCGGAAGAACTCGATCTTCTTGTTGCCGACGTCGGCGATCGCGAGGTCGCGCCCGGAGATCGCCAGCGCGGCGATCTCGGTGAACTGTCCGCGGCCGCGGCCCGGGCTGCCGAACTTGCGCAGCGCCACGCCCTTCTCCCAGTCGAGCACGGTGATGTTGTTGTTGCGCGCCGTCGGCGACGAACACGCGCCCGGCGAGATCGACCGTCAGCGCGCGCCAGCGCGCGTCCTGGCTGGCCACCGCCTGCGGCGTGAGGCGCTTGCAGCTGGCTTGCCGCGTGCGATCGTAGACCGAGATGCGGCCGCTGCCGGTCTGCTCGAGCACGTAGACGCGCTCGGCGGCGTCCACCGCGACCTGCACGCGGCTTCACCAGCGCGAGGTTCGGATCCTTGCTGACGCCGATGGCGATGCAGGAACACGCCGTGCTCGGAGAAGACGACGACGCGGTTGTTGCCTTCGTCGGCGACGTAGAGGCGCCGCTGCGGCGAGGCGGCGATGCCTTGCGGATCGTCGAGCTCGCCGTCGCCCTTGCCGCTCGCCGAGAACACGCGCTCGGGCTTGCCCTGCGGGTTGACGATCGGCGAGCAGATCGTTGCGGGTATTGACCACGGCGAAGCGGTCGGGGCCGAGCCAGGCGATGCCGCCGGTCTTCTTCGCCTCGAACGCGAGGTCCTTGCCGGCGAGGTCGACGGCGGTCGCGGCTTCGCCGGCGACGCGCCACATCTGGCCGCTGTCGCGCTCCGACCCAGAAGACGCTGCCGTCGGGCGCCATGGTGAGGCCGCTCAGGTCGGAGAAGGTCGTCTTCTCGGGCGCCTGCCAGGTGCGAAGGAACTGGACTTCGGATTGCTGCGCTGCCACGCCGAAGGCGGCGAAGCAGAAAGCCAGGCGATCAGCGCGCAGCGCGGAGCCGCGGTTCTCCTAGAATAGCGTGGAAACAGGACGTTTCCTCCCCCTTATCGCACTCACTCCGATGGCCGAAAACACCAGCAAAAAACAGGGGAGCAAGAGCGTGGTTCATTGTAGCACCGGCCCGCATGACGAGATCGTTGGGAATCGTCATCACGCTCGCCGTTTGTGCGCTATTTCTCGCCGCCGGTCTGGCGAATTTCGAAGTGCCGCTGCTCGATCAGCTCGAGCTGAAGACCTACGACATGCGGATGCGGGCGCTGGAGCGGTCGCCGGCGCGCCATGTAACTATTGCAGCGATCGACGAGCAGAGCCTCGCCAAGGTCGGCCGCTGGCCGTGGAGCCGCTCGGTGCACGCCGGAATCATCCGGCGGCTGGACGAGGCCGGCGCGCGGGTGATCGCGTTCGATATTTTCTTTCCGAGCGCGAGTCGCCGAAGGCTGACGCGCAGCTTGCGCGCGTGCTCGGCGCACTCGAAGAAGACCGTGCTGCAGCACGGTCTTCCTGATCGAACCAGCGCGAAGCGCGCTATCTCGGCGAATCCGGCGCCGCAGGCGGGCCTGAAGGCGATCGCGCCGCAGGCGATCGCCGAGGGCGGCGGGCGCGAGCCGCTGCAGAAGGCGTTCGGCGTGCTCGCCAACATTCCCGAGCTGCAGGCGAGCGCGCGCTACTCCGGGCACATCAACGTGCTGTCCGACGCGGACGGCATCTATCGCCGCGTGCCGCTCGTCATGCTGCACGGCGACCGCTACTTTCCGAGCTTCGACGTGCAGGTGGCGCGCGCCTTCTACGCCGGACAAGGAATTCGAGCTGAAGCTCGCCGACTACGGCGTGGTCAGCATGAAGATCGCGGGACGCGAATTTCCGCTCGACACGCAGGGACAGCTCCTGGTGCGCTATCGCGGCAAGGCCGGGACGACGTTCGCCACGCGTTTCGGTCGCCGACATCCTCGACCGCAAGGCCGATCCCGCGCTGCTGCGCGACCGGGTGGTGCTGATCGGCGGCACCGCGACGTCGCTCGGCGATATCCGCGCCACGCCGTTCGACAGCGCGCCGCCGGGCGTGGAGCTGCGCGCCAACGTGATCGAGAACCTGCTCGACGGCGGCGTGATCGAGCGGCCGGAGTGGATGGCGCTGGTCGACGTGACGCATGATGGTCGCTGATCGGCCTGCTGATGGTCTGGCTCCTGCCGCGCTTCGGCGTCTCCGGGCGGCGGACTGCTCGCGGCGGTGCTGCTCGCGGGCTACGTCAGCGCTTGCCGTCTACCTTTTCCGCAGCGAGGGCCTGTGGCTGAACCTGGTCTACCCGTCGCTGCTGATCGTCGCTGCTCTTCGCTACCGCGACGCTGGTCAGCTACTTCTTCACGCTTGTCGGAGAAGCGCTACCTCAAGCTCGCCTTCCAGCACTACGTGCCGCCGGCGGTGGTCGAGGACCTGGTGGCGCGACGCCGGCGCGCTGCGCCTCGGCGGCGAGAAGCGCGAGCTGACGGTGCTGTTCTCCGACATCCGCGGCTTCACCACGCTCTCCGAGGGCATGCAGCCGGAGGAGCTGGTGAAGCTGATGAACGAGTACTTCACCGTCATGACCGAGCGCGTGTTCGCGGAGCGGCGGCTCGCTCGACAAGTACATCGGCGACGCGATCATGGCGGTCTACGGCGCGCCGGTCGCGGAGAGCCGAGCATCCGGCGCAGCGCCTGCCGCTCGGCGCTCGACATGCTGCGCGCGCTCGACGAGCTGCAGCAGAAGTGGCGGCCCATGGGACTGCCCGAGATCGGCATCGGCGTCGGCATCAACACCGGGCCGATGATCGTCGGCAACATGGGCTCGGCGACCCGCTTCAACTACACCGTGGTCGGCGACGCGGTGAACCTCGCCTCGCGCATCGAGTCGCTGAACAAGACCTACGGCACCAGCATCCTGATCAGCGAGTACACCTACGAGCGCGTCAAAGGCGAGTTCCCGCAACGTGCGCGTGAGGTCGACAGCGTGCAGGTGCGCGGCCGCGAGCAGCCGGTGCGGCTCTACGAGCTGTATGTCCCGAGGGCAGGTTCGCGGCGGACTTTCTCGAGGAATACCGCCAGGCCTACGCGGCGATGCATACGCGGCGACTACGCGCGCTCGGCCGTGCATGTTCGAGCAGCTCGCCCGCAGCGGCGACGGCGTCAGCAGCCTTCCACGCCCAGCGTCAGCGGACCCGACCTGCGCCGTGTCGGCGAAAGCGACGATCATGAGCTGAGGCGGGCCAGGCCCATGTCAAAGGCGCCTGAGCGCCTTCTCTTCTGCCGGGCTTCAGGACGCGGATGCAGGGCAGGTAGCCCTCGTGCACGATGCCGTGCATCTCCATGCGCTTCTGCGAGCGCAGCAGGTTGGCGACGTACTCGGCGACCTTGCGCGTGATCAGCTGGCCGGGCACCAGCACCGGGATGCCGGGCGGGTAGGGCACGATCTGGTCGGCGCAGATGCGGCCGGCGAGCGCGCGGTTGACGCGCTCGCGCTCGTCGAGCACCGGCAGCAGCTCGCCGCCGCAGTAGTACGCGTCGCGCGGCAGGTAACTCGAGCTTGGTGAAGGCCGGGATCTCGGGCGTCTGCACCAGGCGCCGCGGCGCGCGGTTCTCGCGCGCGATGCGCATCAGCGCGTCGTACAGGCGCGACACCTTGGAGCGCGTGGTGCCGATCGTCAGCAGCAGGGTGAGCGTGTTGAAGGTCGATTTCTCGGTCTGGATGTTGTAGCGCTCGAACAGCACGCTTCTGCAGGTCGTCGACCGTGTAGCCGCAGCCCGAGATGTCGATCGTCACCTTGGTCGGGTCGAGGCGGATGCCGTCGTGCCGCACCTCCTCGGGCAGCAGGTCCTCCAGCTCGAGCACGCGGAACACCTTCGTCGAGTTGATCAGCTTGCGCACTTCGCTCGCCAGCTCGAGCGTGCGCGACAGCAGCTTGAAGCCCTCCATCACCGCCTGCTTGCGCGCCACGTCGAGGCTCGCGATCAGGCCGTACTGCGGGCTGGTCGAGGTGTGCATGTTGAAGTTCTCGCGGAACAGGTGCTCGCGGAAGCCCGGGATCGTTGACGTGGATCATCGAGGCCTGCGAGAACGCCGAGAGCACCTTGTGCGTCGACTGCGTGGCGTAGTCGGCGCCGGCCTCGAGCGCGGTCGGGCGGAACTCCGGGATGGAAGCGCGCGAAGCCGTACCAGGCCTCGTCGATGATCACCTTGATGCCGCGCGCGTGCGCCGCCTCGACGATCGGCGCGAGGTCGTAGCGCAGGCCGTCGTAGGTGCAGGAGGTGAGGATCAGCGCCTGCGCGTCGGGGTGCTTGTTGATCGCATTGCAGCAGGGCTTTCTTCGGCACCGGCCCGTAGAGCCCGTACTTCTTGTTGAGCGCCGAGTCGAGGTAGACCGGGTGCGCGCCCGAGAGCACCACGCCGTGGTGCACGCTCTTGTGGCAGTTGCGGTCGAGCAGCAGCTTCTCGCCCGGCGCGAGCAGCGTCTGGAAGATGACCTTGTTCGCGGTCGAGGTGCCGTTGGTGGCGAAGAAGGTGCGGCGCGCGCCGAACGCCTTCGCCGCCATCGCCTGCGCCTCGGCGATCACGCCCTTCGGCTCCATCAGCGAGTCGAGCATCGGCACCGAGACCGAGAGGTCGGCGTCGAACACGTGCTCGCCCATGAAATCGTAGAAGTCGTTGACCCAGGGGCTGCCGCGCAGCGATTCGCCCGAGGAATGCCCGGGCGTGTGCCACTGGTCCTTCGCCATCCAGACGTAGTTCTTGAGCTGGTCGTAGAACGGCGTGCGCGCGCGCTCCTGGATCTGCGCGTTGAGGATGCGGTAGATGCCGCGGTAGTCGCGCTCCTCGCGGTAGAAGTAGCCGTCGACCGCCTCGGCGAACAGCGCGTCGACGACGTCGTCCTCCTTCTCCTGCGCGATCAGGATGTAGACGTCGAGCTCGGGGCGCAGGCGGGTGATGCGCTGCACCAGCTCGAGCGCCGTGGTCTGCAGCTGCTTCTTCGAGCGAAGAGCCGTTTCTTGGTCAGCGAGTACAGCCGTGTCGTCGACCAGCACCGCCTGCAGGTTGCCGTCGGACTCGATCACGGCCAGCGCCTCCTTGGCCGTGGTCGACGCCGATGAAGCTGATGCCGAGCGGGTTGTCGAGCGCGCGCGCCGCCGCGTTGAGGCCCTTCACGAACTCGCGCAGCACGAGGTGCTCGTCGTTGATCACCAGGATGCGGCACGCGGGCTTGGGCATTAGGCGCTCATTGTCGCACAATATAGTCGCCCATGGCCGACGTCGAGGTGGTCGAGTTCGTCATCGCCGGGGTCACGCTCGACGGCAAGCCGTTCCGGCCGAGCGACTGGGCGGAGCGCCTGTGCGGCGTGATGTCGGCGTTCGGCGGCGACCACCGCATGCAGTACTCCCCGTTCGTCCACCCGATCACCGCCAACGGCGTGCGCTGCGTGGTGGTCGACCTGCGGCTCGAGCAGGTCGAGCCGATGGCGTACCGCTTCCTGCTGGCCTTCGCCAAGGACAACGAGCTGCAGGTGCGAGACGGGCGCATCGCGGAGCGCTCGAAGCTCGCTCGAGATCCAGCGGGTCGGGGATACCGCTTGAGTGCTACTTCAGGCCTTTGACGGCGTGAGCGAGGCGGCTCTTGTGGCGGTTGCCGGCGTTGCGGTGCAGGACGCCCTTGGCGACGACGCGGTCGATGGCGCGTTGCGATGCGTGCAGCGCCTTGGCGGCGGCGTCCTTGTTGCCGGCGGCGACGGCCTTCTTCACGTTCTTGATCGCGGTGCGCACCGCGGTGCGCATGCCGAGGTTGTGGCCGCGGCGGACGACGGCCTGGCGGGCGCGCTTGCGGACTGACTTGATGATTTGCCATGGACTCTGTGACTCGAAAAGGGCGCGAATTCTAACATGAACCTCCTGCGCGCCCTCGCGACGCGTGAGCAGCCTGACGATGGTCAGCCGGGTGCTCGGCTACGCGCGCGACTTCCTCATCGCCCGGATCTTCGGCGCGAGCCTCGCCGACCGACGCCTTCTTCGTCGCCTTCAAGCATCCCCAACCTGCTGCGCCGCATGTTCGCCGAGGGCGCCTTCTCGCAGGCCTTCGTGCCGGTCCTGGCGGAGCACAAGAACCGAGACGGCGTCGAGGCAGACGCGCGCGCTGATCGACCGCGTGCGCGACGCATGCTGTTCCTCGCGCCTGGTGGTCACCGCCGCTGCTCGGCATGGCGGCCGCGCCGCTGATCGTCTACGCTCTCGGCGCCGGGCTTCAGCCGCCGACCCGGCAGAAGTTCGCGCTCACGGTGCAGATGCTGCGCATCACCTTCCCTACATCGCCTTCATCTCGCTGGTCGCGCTGGCCGCGGGCATCCTGAACACCTGGAACCGCTTCTCGGTGCCGGCGATCACGCCGGCGCTGCTCAACGTCGTCGTTCATCGTCGGCGCGCTGTTCTTCGCCGACCGCTTCGACCCGCCGGTGCTGGTGCTCGCCTGGGCGGTGTTCGCCGGCGGCGTCGCTGCAGCTCGCCTTCCAGGTGCCGTTCCTCGCGCAGGCTCGGCCTGCTGCCGCGCTGGCGGCTCGACTTCCGCATCCCGGGCGTGCGCCGCGTGCTGACGCTGATGGTGCCGGCGGCGTTCGGCGTCTCGGTGAGCCAGGTGTCGCTGCTCGATCAACACAGATCTTCGCCTCGTTCCTGCGTGACGGGCAGCGTCTCCTGGCTCTACTACGCCGACCGCCTGATGGAGTTGCCCGCGGGCGTGCTCGGCGTCGCGCTGGGCACCATCCTGCTGCCGAGCCTGTCCAAGTACCATGCCGACGCCGAACCAGGCCGAGTACGCGCGCCTGCTCGACTGGGGGCTGCGCGTGACGGTGCTGCTCGCGCGTGCCGAGCCGCGGTCGCGCTGGCGGTGCTGGCGCATGCCGCTGGTCGCGACGCTGTTCCACTACGGCCGCTTCACCGCGGCACGACGCCTGGATGACGCAGCAGGCGCTGGTCGCCTACAGCGTCGGCCTGCTCGGCATGATCCTGGTGAAGATCCTCGCGCCGGGCTTCTACGCGCGCCAGAATATCGCCACGCCGGTGAAAATCGGCATCGTCACGCTGATCGCGACGCAGCTCATGAACCTCGCCTTCATCGGCCCGTTCAAGCACGCCGGGCTCGCGCTCGCCATCGGCCTGGGGGCCTGCCTCAACGCAGCGCTGCTGTTCTATCATCCTGAGAAAGCAGCGGATCTACGTGCCGCAGCCGGGCTGGCCGATCTTCCTGCTCAAGGTCGCGGCGTCGGTCGGCTTCATGGCGGTGCGTGCTGTTCACCACCATGGGCGAGGCGAGCTGGTGGCTGCGCGCGCCGTGGCAGCTCAAGCTGCCGGCGATCCTCGGCCTGGTGGTGCTCGGCGTCGCCGCTTACGCCGCCTGCCTGGCGGCGTTCGGCTTTCGCCTGCGCGACTTCTCGCGCCGGGGAGCGGGCTGATGGGCGCGCCGCTCGAAGCGTTCGAGATCGCGGTGCGCGCAGGACGACGCAGCGCATCGACCTCGCGCGCGCCTGCCTGCTGATCGCGCAGGACGCGTATCCCGGGCTCGACGTCGAGCGCTACCTGGCGGAGATCGACGGCCTGGCGATCCGCCTGCGCTCGCGCCTGCCGAACCGCGGCGGCGCCGAGGAGAAGGTGATGGCGCTGAACCAGTTCCTGTTCGGCGACCTCGGCTTCGTCGGCAATACGCGCGACTACTACGACCCGCGCAACAGCTATCTCAACGAAGTCATCGACCGCAAGACCGGCATCCCGATCACGCTCGCCATCGTCTACATGGAGATCGGCCGGCGCATCGGCCTGCCGCTCGCCGGCGTGTCCTTCCCCGGGCATTTCCTCGTCCGCCTCAAGCTGCGCGGCGGCACGCTGGTGCTCGATCCTTTCTCCGGCGGCACGCCGGTCGCCGAGGACGAGCTGCGCGAGCGGCTGCAGCGCGTGATTCCCGACGGGGCGACCGACGGCGTGCCGGTGGCCGACCTGCCGCTCGACCAGTTCCTCGAGCCGGCGACCAACCGGCAGATCCTGGCGCGCCTGCTGCGCAACCTGAAGGGCATCTACCGCGAGACCGAGAAGCCGGAGCGCATGCTCGACGTCCTGAACCGCATGCTGGTGGTGGCGCCGGACGCGAGCGGCGAGCTGCGCGACCGCGGCTTCGTCTATCACAAGCTCGAGTGCTACCGCGCGGCGCTCAAGGACCTGACGCGACTACGTCGAGCGCGAGCCCGACGCGCCCGACGGCGACGAGGTGCGCGTGCGGCTGATGGAGCTGTCGGCCCTCTGCGCGCGGCTGAATTAGGGCTACAATCGCCGCTCCATTTTCGAGGGGGTTGTTGATGAAACGCAGATCATTCCTGAAGAAGGCGGCCGCCGGCCTCGCCGCCGGCAGCGGTCGCCGCACCGGCGATCGCGCAATCGTCGCCGACCATCCAGTGGCGCATGGCGACGAGCTGGCCGAAGAGCCTGGACACGCTGTACGGCGGCGCCGAGCATGGTCGCCAAGCGCGTCGGCGGAGATCACCGACGGCAAGTTCCAGATCCGCGTCTTCGCCGCCGGCGAGATCGTGCCGGCGCTGCAGGTGCTCGACGCGGTGCAGGCCGGCACGGTGGAGTGCGGCCACACCGCGCCCTACTACTACTTCGGCAAGGATCCGGCGTTCGCCTTCGGCACCGCGCGTCTGCTTCGGCATGCAACGCGCGCCAGCAGGCGGCCTGGTGGCACGTTCGGCGGCGGCACGGAAGCGATGGCGCCGCTGTACAAGGACTACGGCTGCGTCTCGCATCCTCGCCGGCAACACCAACTGCCAGATGGGCGGCTGGTGGCGCAAGGAGATCAAGTCGGTCGCCGACCTGAAGGGCGTGAAGATGCGCATCGGCGGCATGGCCGGCCTGATCATGGCCAAGCTCGGCGTCGTGCCGCAGCAGCTCGGCCGCGCCCGACATCTACCCGGCGCTGGAAAAGGGCACCATCGACGCGGCCGAGTGGGTCGGCCCGTACGACGACGAGAAGCTCGGCTTCAACAAGGTCGCCAAGTACTACTACTACCCGGGCTTCTGGGAAGGCGGCCCGATGCTGCACGCGCTCGTCAACGAGAAGAAGTGGACCGAGCTGCCGAAGCACTACCAGGCGGCGCTGACGACGGCCTGCGGCGAAGTCAACCACCTGGATGCCGGCGAAGTACGACGCGCAGAACCCGCCGGCGCTGCGCCGCCTGGTGGCGAGCGGCACGCAGCTGCGCGCCGTTCCCGCGCGCGGTGCTGGAGGCGGCGGAGAAGGCCGCCTACGAGGTCTACGACGAGATGAGCGCGAAGAGCGCGCACTTCAAGCGCATCTATCCGGGCTGGAAGAAGTTCCGCGACGAGCAGTTCCTGTGGTTCCGCGTCGCCGAGCACACCTACGACAACTACAGCTTCAACTCCAAGATCGGCCAGCCGGCGAGAAGCCGGCCGCGAAGAAGAGCTGAGCGCGCTTCGCTCGACAAACCCCGCCTGCGGCGGGGTTTTTATTTCTGCGGCGCTGCTGAAGTCGGCGTCGGTCCGGCTCTGCGGCTTCCTCGGGCGCGCCTGCGCGCTGCTGGACTCCGTCTGCGGGACGCTCGATCTGGATCTTGCTCGGATCGACGTCGAGGCCTTGTCGAGGAACGCGGTGACCAGCCGCGGGAAGGCGATGACGATGCCGACCATGATGAGCTGCAGCACCACCCAGGGAATCGCGCCCCAGTAGATCGCCGAGCTCTTCACCTCCTTCGGCGCGATGCCGCGCAGGTAGAACAGGGCGAAGCCGAACGGCGGGTGCATGAACGAGGTCTGCATGTTCACGCACAGCAGCACGCCGAACCAGATCAGGTCGATGCCGAGCTTCGCCGCCACCGGCGCGAGCAGCGGCACGATGATGAAGGCGATCTCGAAGAAGTCGAGGAAGAAGGCGAGGAAGAAGACGAAGATGTTGACGAAGATCAGGAAGCCGACCGCGCCGCCCGGCAGGTGCGAGCAGCAGGTGCTCGATCCACGGGTCGCCGTCGACGCCGCGGAACACCAGCGTGAAGATGGTCGAGCCGATCAGGATGAAGATCACCATCGCGGTGATGCGCATCGTCGATTGCGAGGCCTGCCGGATCAGGTTGCGCAGCTCGGCGATCGCCACCGCTTCCCACAGCACCAGCGCGAGCGCCGGCGTAGAAGACGATGAACAGCGGCGCGCGCACCGTGTCGAAGAAGCCGTTCGCCGCGGCGACGAGCCCGCCGGCAGCGATTCGCCGCCAGGCCGATGGACGCGGTCACGCTGATGATCGTGATGGCGACCAGCGCGACCCACGCGGCGATCTTGCCGCGCCGCGGAGAATTCCTGGCGGTGCAGGACGGCGAGCACGATCGCGCCGACCATGCCCATCGCGCCGCCCTCGGTCGGGGTCGCGAGGCCGAGGAAGATGGTGCCGAGCACGAGGAAGATCAGCACCAGCGACGGGATGATGCCCCACAGGCAGCTCTTGACCAGCGGCCAGCCGGTGATGGTGCGCGACTCGGCGGGATGCCGGGCACCCACTGCGGCTTGACGAAGCTGACGCAGCAGCACGTAGAGCGAGAACAGCAGCACCTGGACCAGGCTCGGGCCCCAGGCGCCGGCGTACATGTCGCCGACCGAGCGGCCGAGCTGGTCGGCGAGCACGATCAGCACCAGCGAGGGCGGGATGAGCTGCGTGATGGTGCCCGAGGCGGCGATCACGCCGGTGGCGAACTTCATGTCGTAGCCGTAGCGCATCATCACCGGCAGCGAGATCAGGCCCATGGCGATCACCGAGGCGGCGACCGTGCCGGTGATCGCGCCGAGGATCGCGCCGACCACGATCACCGCGTAGCCGAGGCCGCCGCGCACCGGGCCGAACAGCTGGCCGAGGCCGTCGAGCAGGTCCTCGGCGAGGCCGCAGCGCTCGAGGATCGCGCCCATCAGGGTGAAGAACGGGATGGCGAGCAGCGTGTCGTTGGAGAGGATGCCGAACACGCGCTCGGGCAGCGCCTGCATGCAGGCTGAAGTCGAAGCAGCCCGTGCTCGATGGCGATGAAGCCGAAGAACAGGCCCACCGCGGCGAGCGAGAACGACACCGGGTAGCCGATCAGCATGAACAGCACCAGGCCGCCGAACATCAGCGGCGCCATCAGGTCATGCGGTATCAAGCGGGCTCTTCGCGGTCGTCATCTCACTGCAGCGGCCTCTCGTAGTGCAGGTCGGCCTTCATGTGGCCGGTCAGCATCGCGACGCGCTTGATCAGCTCGGAGATGCCCTGCAGGCTGAGCAGCGCGAAGCCGATCGGCAGGAAGATCTTGATCGGCCAGCGCATCAGGCCGCCGGCGTTGCTCGAGACCTCGCCCTGCATGACCAGGAGTTGTAGAACACCGGCCAGGACAGGTAGGCGAGGATCAGCGTCGCCGGCAGCAGGAACAGGATGCCGCCGAAGATGTCGATCCAGATCTGCCGGCGCGTCGAGATGTTGCTGTAGACGATGTCGACGCGGACGTGCTCGTTCCTCTTCAGCGTGTAGGAGGCGCCCAGCAGCACCAGCGCGCCGAACATGTACCACTGGATCTCGAGCCAGGCGTTCGAGCTGATGCTGAAGGCGTAGCGCGAGAACGCGTTGCCGGCGCTGATCAGGCACGAGAGCAGCACCAGCCAGTCGGCGATCAGGCTCAGGCGCTCGTTGACCGCGTCGATCGCGCGCGACAGCGCGCAGCCATCAGATTCATGGAGTGCGGATTGTACCAGTTGTCGTCAGCTGCCGTCAGGCCGCGCGCGCATGCGCTGCGCGCGTTCCTGCACCGCGGCGTGCAGCCGCGGCTTGTAGCCCAGCGCGAAGAACACCTCCGCGCAGAGGAAGATCGGCGCGACGAAGATCTGGAACAGGTTGTCGACCAGCGCCGGCTTGCGGCCCTCGAACACGTGGCCGACGAGCTGCAGGATCCAGCCGCCGACGAACAGCGACGCGCGAACCAGGTCCAGCCGGCGACGGCGCCCTGGTCGGCGATGATCTGCCCGAGCCAGAGCAGCGCGCCCATGACGACGCACATCGGCAAGGCCGAGCCAGATGTCGAGCGCGAGGTAGTACGCGAGCAGCGCCGCGGTGATCACCATCGGCCGCCGAGACTCAGCGTCGATGCTGCAGCCACGAGAGCGGGATCATCAGCGAGAGCACGATCGCCGGCACGCCGATGAAATGCGTCGCCTTGTTGCGCGCGTCCTGGTGGTACGCGGCATAGAAGCTCATCTGCTCTTCTAGGGTCTTCATAATTTCACTATAATTCAACATTTTAACGACGTCCATGGTGGTTACACACGGCTCGTTGCAGCCGACCCGGAGCCGATGTGCACTCACCATCGGCAACTTCGACGGCGTGCACCGCGGCCATCGCGCGCTCATCGAGCGGGTGACCGCCAAGGCGCGCGAGTTGAGCGTGCCCTCCTGCGTACTGACCTTCGAGCCGCACCCCCGCGAATTCTTCGCCGGCGACCGCGCGCGCCGCGCGCCTGACGCCGGCTGCGCGACAAGCTGGAGCTGCTCGCCGCCGCCGGCGTGGAGCGCACCCACGTCGCGCGCTTCGACGCGCGCTTCGCGCGCGCTCGGCGCCGAGCGCTTCGTCGACGAGGTGCTGGTGAACGGGCTCGGCGCGCGCTGGCTGCTCGTCGGGCGCGATTTCCGCTTCGGCGCGCGGCGCGCCGGCGATTTTTCGGCCTTGCAGAACAAGGGCTTCGAGCGTCGAGGCGATGCCGGACGTTGCAGTTCGAGGAACGAGCGCGTGTCGAGCTCGGCGATCCGCGCCGCGCTCGCGGCCGGCGATTTCGCGCTCGCCGCAGCGCCTGCTCGGCCATCCCTATACGCTGAGCGGCCGGGTCGCGCACGGCGCCAAGCTCGGCCGCGAGCTCGGCTTCCCGACGGCGAACATCGTGCTGCGGCATCCGTCGCCGCTGTCGGGCATCTACGTCGTCGATGCGGGCGAGCGCGGGCCGGGCGTGGCGAGCGTCGGCAGGCGGCCGACGGTGAATCCGGTCGAGGTGCCGCTGCTGGAGGTGCATCTGTTCGGCGAGACGCGGGATCTGTACGGCGAGCACCTCAAGGTGCGCTTCCTGAAGAAGCTGCGCGACGAGCGCAAAGTTCGACGGCCTCGCCGGCGCTGCGCGATGCGATCGCGCGCGATGCGCGCGCAGGCGAGGGAATACTTCGCGACCCATGGCTGACTACAAAGACACGCTGAACCTTCCCGACACGCCGTTCCCGATGCGCGGCGACCTCGCCAAGCGCGAGCCGCAGTGGGTGAAGGAATGGCAGGAGAAGGGCGTCTACCAGCGCCTGCGCGCAGGTCGCGAAGGGCCGGCCGACGTTCGTGCTGCACGACGGCCCGCCGTACGCCAACGGCGACATCCACATCGGCACGGCGGTCAACAAGATCCTCAAGGACATCGTCGTCAAGTCGCGAGTCGCTCGCCGGCTTCGACGCGCGCTACGTGCCGGGCTGGGACTGCCACGGCATGCCGATCGAGGTGCAGATCGAGAAGAAGCACGGCAAGAACCTGCCGCCGGCGGAGACGCAGCGCCTGTGCCGCGCCTACGCCACCGAGCAGATCGCGCGGCCAGAAGGCGGACTTCCAGCGCCTGGGCGTGCTCGGCGACTGGGACAACCCGTACCTGACCATGGCCTACGGCAACGAGGCCGACGAGATCCGCGTCCTCGGCAAGCTGCTCGAGAAGGGCTACGTCTACCGCGGCCTGAAGCCGGTGAACTGGTGCTTCGACTGCGGCTCGGCGCTCGCCGAGGCCGAGGTCGAGTACGAGGACCGGAAGGATCCCGCCGATCGACGTCGGCTTTCGCTTTTGCGGAGCCGGACAAGCTCGCGAAGGCCTTCGGCTGGCGAAGCATGCCGACGAAGCCGGGCTTACGCGGTCATCTGGACGACCACGCCGTGGACGCTGCCCGCCAACCAGGCGCTCAACGTCCACCCCGAGGTCGACGTACAACCTCGTCGAGACACGAGCGCGGGTTGCTCGATCCTCGCCGCGCGACCTGCGCAGGAAGCCTGCCTCGAAGCGCTACGGCGCTGGAAGGGCAAGACGCGTCGGCTCGCTGCAAGGGCGCAGCGCTCGAGAACATCCGCGTTCCGGCACCCGTTCTACGACCGCGCAGTCGCCGGTCTATCTCGGCGAGTACGTGACGCTCGATACCGGCACGGGCATCGTGCACTCGCGCGCCGGCCTACGGCGTCGAGGACTTCGACTCCTGCCGCCGCTACGGCATGAAGGACGACGAGATCCTCACGCCGGTGATGGGCGACGGCAAGTTCGCGTCGTCGCTGCCGCTGTTCGGCGGCCTGTCGATCTGGGAGGCCAACCCGAAGATCGTCAAGACGATCGAGGAGAAGGGCGCGCTGCTCGCGGTCGACTGGAAGCACGTCCACAGCTACATGCACTGCTGGCGCCACAAGACGCCGGTGATCCTGCGCGCGACCACGCAGTGGTTCGCCGTCGATGGACAAGAAGGTCCGGACAGGCGGCGAAGCGCTGCGCGAGACGGCGCTGCGCGGCATCGAGCAGACGCAGTTCTTCCCGGCCTGGGGCCAGGCGCGCCTGCACGGCATGATCGCCAACCGGCCGGACTGGACGCTGTCGCGCCAGCGCCAGTGGGGCGTGCCGATGCCGTTCTTCCTGCACAAGGAGACCGGCGCGCTGCATCCGCGCACGCCGGAGCTGCTCGAAGCAGGTCGCGCAAGCGCGTCGAGACAGGGCGGCATCGAGGCCTGGCAGAGCATCACCGCGAAGAGCTGCTCGGCGCCGACGCCGCGAATACGAGAAAGGCAAGGACACGCTCGACGTCTGGTTCGACTCGGGGTCGCACGCACTTCACCGTGCTGCGCGGCTCGCACGCGGAGCAGTCGACCTTCCCGGCGGACCTGTACCTCGAGGGCTCGGACCAGCACCGCGGCTGGTTCCACTCGTCGCTCCTCACCGCCTGCATGCTGGACGGCCGTGCCGCCGTACAACGAGCCTGCTCACGCACGGCTTCGTCGTCGACGTGCGAAGGCCGCAAGATGTCGAAGTCGCTCGGCAACACGCATGGCGCCGCAGAAGATCTCGGGCACGCTCGGCGCCGAGATCCTGCGCCTGTGGGTGGCGAGCGACCGACTACTCCGGCGAGCTGACGATCTCCGACGAGATCCTGAAGCGCGTGGTCGAGAGCTACCGCCGCATCCGCAACACGCTGCGCTTCCTGCTCGCCAACACCTCCGATTTCGATCCGGCGAAGCACGCGGTGCCGGTCGCCGAGATGGTGGAGATCGACCGCTACGCGCTCGCGCATGACCGCGCAGGATGCAGCAGCGGCGTGCGCGCAGGACTACGCAGGCGTACCAGTTCCACCTGGTGATGCAGAAGCCTGCAGGCGTTCTGCTCCGAGGACCTGGGCGCGTTCTACCTCGACATCCTCAAGGACCGGCTCTACACGCTGCGGCGCGCGATTCGAAGCCGCGCGCGCTCGGCGCAGACCGCGCTGTGGCACGTCACCAACAGCCTGCTGCGGCTGATGGCGCCGATCCTGTCGCTTCACCGCGGAGGAAGCGTGGCAGGTGTTCGCCAGGAAGCCGGACGACAGCGTCTTCTTCCACACCCTGCACGCAGATTCCGGATGCGAAGCTCGACGCCGACGACGCTCGACGACTGGGACGACGTGCGCGCAGTTCCGCGACATCGGTTCGCAAGCGGATCGAGGAACAGCGCATCGCGAAGGAGCTCGGATCGTCGCTCCAGGCCGAAGTCGACATCCGCGCGCCGGCGGCGCACGACTACGACGTCGCTGGCGAGCTCGGCGACGATCTGCAGGTTCGTGCTGATCACGTCGCGTGCCACGGTGCAGCCGCGCGAGCGACCGGTCGACGGCGCAGGTGACGCCCAGCGCGCATCCGAAATGCGACCGCTGCTGGCACTACCGCGCCGACGTCAACGCCGACGCGGCCTGTGCGGGCGCTGCCAGATCAACCTGAAGGGACCGGGTGAACCGCGCCGATTTGCTTAGCGCCTGGCGCTGGTTCGCGCTGGCGGCGGCGATCGTCGTCGCCGACCAGCTCGTGAAGTGGATGGTGCTGGCGGCACTTCGCGCCCGGCGAGCAGCGTCGCGGTCACCGACTTCTTCAACCTGGTGCTGGTGTTCAACAAGGGCGCGGCGTTCAGCCTGCTTCGCGCAGGCGCCGGGCTGGCAGGCGCCGGTGCTGAGCGCCTTCGCGGTCGATCGCGGCGATCGTGGTCAGCGTCTTCATCGTGCGCAGCCCGGCGACGGCGCTGCTCTGCGCTCGGCCTGGCGCTGATCCTCGGCGGCGCGCTCGGCAACGTCATCGACCGCCTGCGCTTCGGCCAGGTGGTCGATTTCCTCGATTTCCACGCGCTCGGCTGGCACTGGCCGGCGTTCAACGTCGCCGACTCGGCGATCTCGATCGGCGCGGTGATCCTGATCCTCGGAAGGATTCATCAGGCGTGAAAAGCGACCTGGCGCTGCTGCTTAAGGCGCTCGCCTTCGCGGCGCACAAGCACCGCGATCAGCGGCGCAAGGATCGCGCAGGCTTCGCCCTACATCAATCATCCGATCGCCCTCGCCAACGTGCTGGTCGACGAGGGTCGGCGTCGACGGATATCGAGGTGCTGTGCCGCGGCGCTGCTGCACGACACCATCGAGGACACGCGACACCACGCACGAAGAGCTCGTCAACGCGTTCGGCGCGCGCGATCGCCGACATCGTCGCTCGAGGTGACCGACGACAAGAAGTCTGCACAGGCACGACGCGCAAGCGCCTGCAGATCGAGCACGCCGCCAGGCTGAGCCGCGAGCGCGAAGCTGGTGAAGCTGGCGGACAAGATCTGCAACCTGCGCGACGTCGCCGTGCGGCCGCCGGCGAACTGGGACCTGACGCGCCGGCGCGAGTACTTCGACTGGGCGAAGCGCGTCGTCGACGGCCTGCGCGGCGTGCACCCGCGCCTGGAGGCGGCGTTCGACGCGCGCGCTACGCCAGGCGCCCGTGAACGTGAGAAAATGACGGCGATGGAAATCCTGCTGGCCAAGCCCCGCGGCTTCTGCGCCGGCGTCGAGCGCGCGATCGAGATCGTCGAGCGCGCGCTGGCGCAGTTCGGCGCGCCGATCTACGTGCGCCACGAGATCGTGCACAACAAGTACGTGGTCGAGAACCTGCGCGCCAAGGGCGCGGTGTTCGTCGAGGAGCTCGACGAGGTGCCGGCGCGGCAGCGACCGTGATCTTCAGCGCGCACGGCGTGTCGCAAGGCGGTGCGCGCCGAGGCCGAGCGCCGCGGCCTGCAAGGTGTTCGACGCCACCTGCCCGCTGGTCACCAAGGTGCACGTCGAGGTGCGCGAAGATGCTGCGCGACGGCTACGAGATCGTCATGATCGGCCACCGCGGCCACCCCGAGGCCGAGGGCACCATGGGCCAGGCCGACGAGCGGCATGCACCTGGTCGAGACGGTCGAGGACGTCGCCGCGGCTGCAGGTCGCGCGACCGGCAAGCTCGCCTACGTGACGCAGACCACGCTCTCGGTGGACGACGCCGCGCGCGATCGTCGCCGCGCTGCAGCGCGCGCTTCCCGCGATCCGCGGGCCGAAGAAGGACGACATCTGCTACGCGACGCAGAACCGCCAGGACGCGGTCAAGTTCATGGCGCCGCAGTGCGACGTGGTGATCGTGGTCGGCTCGCCGAACAGCTCCAACTCCAACCGCCTGCGCGAGGTGGCGCAGAGCACGCGGCACTGCCGGCCTACATGGTGGACAACGCCGCGCAGCTCGAGCCGCAGTGGATCGAGGGCAAGCGGCGCGTCGGCGTCACCGCGGGCGCTTCCGCGCCGGAGATCCTGGTGACGGACGTCGATCGCCCGCCTGCACGAGCTCGGCGCGAAGCGCGTCACGCAACTTCCCGGCAGGGACGAGAACGTGGTCTTCGCCCTGCCGCGCGTTCAGCTCGTGGCTACCCGCTGAGCGGCGAGGCGTAGGGACCACCGGCGGTCGGCGCCGGTTCTTCGGTCTGGTCGTCGGCTGCTCCGCCTCGGTTGAAGCGGTGGGCTCCGCCTGGCAGGCGCGGCCGGCAGGATTCCGGCTCGCGGATAGCCGGCGATGTCCAGCGCCGCGTTGTACTCGACCTGCCTCGAAGCCCTTGAGGACCGTCGAGTCCGACCAGCATCGCGCGGCACCGAGTTGCTGCCGACGCGCTCTTCAGCTCGGCCGAGCTGTGCTTCGCTCGCGACGCTCACTTCCTTGAACGGGATACCGCGGCTGTTTGAGGAAGCCTGCGCGCCTCGCCGCATCCGTCGCAGCCGGCCGTGGTGTAGAGGGTAATCGGCGAATCGCTTCATCGCCTGCTGCAGGGCGAACGGCAGGCCTGCCGTGTCGGCAACGGCGCCGCTGGACGCCGGCTTCTTCTTCTGCATCGCTCTTCGCCGCAGGCGCGGCGGCGTGTCGGTGAAGTGCGTCTTGCCGGACTCGTCGGTCCAGCGGATAGAGCTGGGCGCCCGCGGAGCAAAGCCGTGGCGAGAAGGAGGGTTCCGATCAGGATGCGCATGGGCTCTCTCACGATCTAGTCTGTCGTCACGGGTTCGTCGGCGCGCGGGTTGAACTTGACCTCGATCAGCTTCTGCGACTTGACCCGCTCGCCGCTGATCTCGGCGGGCTTGTATCGTACCTGGCGCAGCGCCTCGAGCGCCGCCTCCTCGAAGATGCCGCGGCGCGGTCGCGCCGCGATGATCTCGACCGAGTCGACGACGCCGGTCTCGCTGATGAAGACGCGCGCTCGCACGCCGCCCTCCAGCTTCGACAAGTACGCGATCTCGGGGTAGATGAGCGGCCCCGTCGACACGGGAACGGCCTGCGCGTCGACCTCGTTGTTCCGGTAGTAGCGCGGCGCGAGCGGGACGCTCGAGCCTTCCTGCGCCCTGGAAGCGGCAAGTCCCGCCGGTTTTCCGGAGGCAGCCAGCGCGGTGCGCTCGCCGCGTTCCCCGCGTCGAGAGGGATCGCGCGCAGCTCGACTCGCAGGGCGGGAGCAATGCCGTGGCGCCACGCTCCCGGGGAGAGGTCGAGCGTCATCATGGCGAGCGCGTGCAGGCCTGCCGAGAGCTGCGACCGCGAGCGCGACGTTCTTGCAGGAACTCGCGCTCGTGGGCCGATCAGTCGATCTGCTTGTACCAGAAGGTGCGTGTGCGCTTCTCCAGTGTCAGCCCCGGCGGCGTCTGCACCGACGTGCCCGAGATCACGGCCTGGTACTTCTTGCCGTCGATCTCGACCACCACCGGCACCGGCGAGGGCAGGTAGCCGCCGCCGGCGTGGATCGTCGAGCGGTTCCGCGATCGACAGCGTGCCGAGGCCAGTTCAGGTCCACGGTCGCCGCGGCGTCGGCGAAGCCGACCAGGTACTCGCGGGCGACGCCGAGGTTCGAGCTGCAGGCGCCGCCGCCGGCGGTGGCGCTCGGCTGGTTGGTGTTGAAGAACGTCGATGCCGGCGATGGTCACCGCGCTGCCGACCACTTTCTCGCCAGCACGCAGATCCACGAACCAGCCGTTCGCGGCCACGGGTACGCTGTTGTCCACTACCGCGTTGGTCGCGTCGAACAGGTCTGCCTTCGCCAGCGGCGCAGCCGGGCTCGTGTTCGGGGTCGGCGAGGCGACCGACACCGTGGTGTTGGCGGGCGGCGCCGATCCAGCGCGCTGCGCGTCGCGGTCCTTGATCATGAAGAACGCGTTCTGCACCGTGGCGTCGAACGGGTGCTCGCGGTCGCCGGAGCCGAGCAGCACCGCGGTGTAGGTACCGTTGGCGTCGGCGGCGAACACCCAGGTCCGGCGGGAACAGGAACTTGAGCTTGTCGGTGATGATCCTCGGATCCGTACCCGAAAGGCTCGCGATCTGCGTCACGCTCCAGCGCCTGGGATCGGGATCGCTGATGTCCGGCGCGCCGAGACGTTGCCGCAGGTATCGCCGACGTAGAGCCGGTCGCGCGAAGCCGTTGCGGTCCGTGTCGAGCACCGTGACGTCCGGAGGCGATCGCGCGCGATCATTCCAGGACGGTCAGGGGACCGTAGCCCCGGCGTCCGGCGCCGCGCCCGCCTGCCAAAGCACGTTGCCGCTGAACGCGTCGATCACCATCAGGCCACGCAGCCGAACCTGCGGGAGACGGGCGCCGCGTTGCCGCCGGGGCCGCCGGTGATCGTGCACGATCCCGACGCCGTGTAGGTGACCGTCCCGCTGCCGACGTGCACAAGCGGTACCACTCTGTCGGGGTGGAACTCGGCGAGCAGGCGGGGGTTGATGTCCTCGACCGCGTCGTCGTAGCCGGCGCCGAAGATGCAGCGATGACGTTGTCCGGGTTGTTGACGTTGCCGAGAGCGCCAGCGTCCTGCTCAACTTCGGCTCCGACCAGGTCTGGCCGACCTGGCCCCAGCCCGCGTCGGGAGCCCTTGCGCCAGGAGCAGCTTGGGCGCCGCCGGGTTGAGGACGTCGAGCGAGTACATGAAGGTTGCCGCCGCGCCGCAGCGACAGGTACAGCTGCACCTTGTCGCCGGCGGTGGGATGCATGTTGTCGCCAAGGACGCCCGTGACCGTGTCGGCGCCGGAGCAGCCAGCCCCCGGAACGCAGTTGATCGGCGAGGACGCGATGCCGTTGCCTTTCGCGTCCTTCAGGTAGACGCCGATCGAGCCGTCGAAGAAGTAGTCCTTCTGATTGATGCTGCTGATGGTCGGGAACTGGTCGCGCAGCCGCTTGCAGCTTCGGGAAGAACATCCTTCGGCAGGAAGCCCCAGCGCTCGATCCCCGGCACCAGCCGCGCTGTCGCGGCCGGTCGCCGTGCTGGAGCGATGCCGCCCTTGCACGTACAGGAGGCCGTCGTTCGAGCCGTAGTAGGCGTAGATGTCGTTGTCGTCGCCGTAGCGGTTGTAGTTGATCGTCGCCGGCCGCGAGTGCAGCACGTCGCCGTGCGCCGAGGCGCGCACGTCGTTGGTGTTCGCGTCCAGGTTCCGCTGTCCTTTGTTAGATCGGCGGCTGCGCACCCAGGCGACGAGCGCGTCGGTGCGGGCTGCGTGTGTCGGCGCGTCGGCCGGCCGCCCGGCGAGGATCGCGTCCCCGACGCCGAAGGCCAGCGCGGGCTGGCGCAAGCGCAATGGTCGGCAGATAAAGCGCAGCACCCACCATGCCGCTGGCGTTGAGGCGCGAAGGCTGGATCGAGCTCACGCCCGCGCCGACGAACATGTTGGGGCAGCGTCGCGCTCTGGTCGTGGCCTGCCGTAAGCAGGTGTCGATATTGCCGTTGGAGATCGCAGAAGGTGCAAAGGGTGGTGGTGGGCACCGGATCGAACCGTCCAGGCCCGGGCAGCCGCCCGGCGCCGGTGCCGCTGTCGTAGCCGGTGCAGGCGGACGAGCGTGGTGAAGGCCGCGCCCAGTGCCGGTGATCTGCACCGATGCGCCGACCAGGAAAACCGTGCGGCGCCGTGGTGGTGATGTGCGGGCAGATGTTTCGCGCAGCGCCGCCGCGGCGCCCGTCGTCGGGTGCGTGATCGACGAAATCGCGGCGCCGGCTCCTGATGGTGCGTGGCGGCGTGGCGGCGCTGGCGTCGCCGGTCGCCGAGGCGGACGGGAAGCACAAAACCTGCGGTTGTCGATCTTGGTGATCAGCTGAGGCGCCGTTGTAGGCAGACGATGCTCGAGCCGTTGATGCGGATGCTTTCGCCCCGCGACGAAGCCGTGGTCGTCCTGCGGTCGTGATCCAGCGGCTAAAGGACGTCCGTCGGACTGGAATCGCCCCCGTAGGAGGTCGGGATCTCCAGCGTGCTGGCGTCGATGACGGTCAAGTCCATGCCGCAGGCAGTCCACCAGTCGGGCGCGCCGGTCGGGTAAAGGTAGCCGTTCGGAAGCGTCGGGCCGACGAGAGGCCGTGTGGGCCGGCAGCGCGAGACGATGGCGTTGGTTGTGCCGATGATGCGCCGACGGCGAACGCCGGCACGCGGCCAAGCCAGGTGAAGCCGTAGATATTGGGCGCCAGCGATCGGCAATCGGCCTTGCGGCGACGCCGGCGTGTAGTCGAAATGATTGGCGTCGATCCGGGTAACCGGGCGTCACTATGGAGGAGTAAAGCCCGGCGGCGGCCAGCAAAAAGCCGCATCCCGCGTAGGCGGGCTGGTCGATGATGTAGATGAGGTCGCTGTCGGCGAGGTTGCCGTGCCCGGTCGCCGTGGACAGCGCGCGCGGCTCGCAATGCTGGGCAAGCGTGTCCGTGTGGCGTAAATCTCGATCGTATTGGCGTCGATGACGACGATGGGTTTTGTGAGGTTGCAGCGTTCGGGTTCGCCCCGGTGATCTTGACGATGTTCCCGGCCGTCCAGCCGTGCGCCGTGACCGTGGCCCTGCGGTAGTCCCGGCGCTGGTGAGCGAGACCACCGGGCTTGGTCGCATAGGCTCCCACGTCCGCGGCAGTCACGTTGGTGGTGTTGAACGGCTGCGCTGAGCCCGGTCGTTGCGCACGTGCCGGTCAGGTCGTGTCGAGGCAGGTGTAGACCTTGCGCGCCGTGTTATCCGGGCTTCCCACTAGCGGGCCCGGGTAGGAGACGCGCAGCCGCTGCGCCGCGCCGCCCTTTCCACCAGGTCGCCGTCGGGGGAGTCGGAGGAACCGCTGACGCCATTCAGCGTCGGGTCGCGGTAGGACCAGTAGCTCGAGCTGGCGGTCCAGAAGCTCTGGCATTGCCGCTGATGAAGCCGGTCGAGGCGTTTTCCGCAGCCGCGCCGGTGGCGTCGGCGAGGAACAGGTTCTGCGTCGCCGTATCGACCCCGAGCTTGTAAGAGCTTGAGGTTGCCCAGCCAGCGCGGGCCTTGTTCGGTCGGGCCGGAAGACGCCGATGTAGACCTGGTTGAGGTTTGTGCCGCGCACGTTGACGCTCACCGGCAGGGTGGTGGAGGCGAAGACGCTGTTCACCGCCTGCACTTCCTGCAGGATGGTCTGGAGGAATCCCGTCAGCTGCGCGGTCGAGCTGGTGTCGGTGACGGCGAAGTACTTGCCCTTGCCGCTGATCGCCATGCCTCTTCATCATCGCGGTGTGGGCTGGCTCCCGGCCGGTGGTCTCGGAAGGACGTCGATCGTATAGGTGATGACGTTCTGCACGCCCGCGAACGAGGCGTTGCAATCGCTGTTGGCCATGAATTTCGCGAACTCGTCCGACCAGTAGCCCTGCTCGCCATTCGGGGTGATCGGGATCTGCGCCGGCGAGCCGGTGCCGGTGATGCCGGCGAGCTGGGCCTGCGCCACGGTGGTCAGCTGCGAGCTCGGGTCGGAGCCGTTGCCGTTGGAGATGGTTAGATGATGTGGTTCTTTCTCTGGCAGCCAGTCCGGTGATCGGGCTGGTGTGGTCAGTCATGGCGCCCGGGAGGGTCTTCACTTCGGGCGCCCGCCGTGCAGCGTGGGTCGCCGGCCCGCGTGCACGCGGCCGATCCCCGTCACGTACACGCTCCCGCCGCGCATCGACCGACTTGTCCTTGCCGTGGCCGGCGTAGGTGCTGACGCCCGCGAAGTAGCCGTAGAACCCGAACATGCCGGTCGAGTAGTCGGTATTGCGCTGGTGCCGTCGCCCGTTCCCCAGTGCTCTTTGTCGAGGTTGTTGATTCGAGCTGGACGAACCGGCCGCGGCGTTGGTGGTCGCGTCGACGGGGTCGCCGGTCATCTGCCGGATGCCGTAGCGGATGTAGCCGCCGCCCCTCGGTGCCAGTTGTTGTTGCCGCCGCCGGTCCCAGGCGAAGATACCGAGGCCAGACGTTGTAGCTCGGGAATTGATGATCGTGCTGTCCTGGGCGATGGCGACGAGCGAATCTCTTGACGCCGTTGCATCACTTGTTGTCCCAGTGGCGAAGGGCTGCCCGGTGTTCTGGGCCCCAGTTCGCAGCTGCCGTTTCGATTGTCGACGACGATCAGCACGTTCGGGCGCGACGCCGTGAACGCCGGGTTGGCGAGAGGAAGATGTCGGTGTCGTCGTGTGCACCGGGTCGAACGCCGGCCAGCCGGGCTGCCGGCGCCGCGACGAGGTGCGGCCGGCAGCAGTGGCGGCACGGCACGCAAAGTGGGAGCCTGGTGAAACCGCATGGCGATTCTCCGTTGGACGACAGCGCTCACGAGCATGACAAGGCGAGCTGGCGGATCTTGGGAGCCCCTGCACCATGGTCGTCCGCGCCCCGGGTGAGGCTTATCGGTCACCGGTGACGGTGAACTCCCACAGGTTGTCCTCCGGCACGATCGGCTGCATCGGCGCTGGTAACCCGGCCGCCGGCGCCGAAAACAGGCAGGTGCGCGCGCCGATTTGGCGACCTGGACCCCGGCCGGCGAGGGCAGCGATACCGGCGTTCGCGGAGTCGCGACACCGTCGCACCGCCGCTGCGCAGCGTGACGGCGCCGTGCCTGGGCTGGGCTGAAAGGCACGATGCTGTTCATCACGTCCTCGACTCGCCATCTGGGCGACGTTGTCGACGAACCTGCGCGCCTGCAGGCTGCCGACGATCTGCAAGGGGCTCGCAGTGCAGCTCATGCGCATGCCCCGCCACCGCTGAGCAGCGTCGGCACGACGACGCATGTGACCAGGACGACGATCAGGGTGGTGCCTGGCTGGCGTGATCATGGCGCCCCTCCGCGGCGAAGGATTGACGATCCGACGATCGGCGTCGTAGACGTGGCTTGAATGCGGCGCGTCCGGTGGTGACGCGGCGTGCCGCCAGACCGGTCGGGGCGCTCACTTCGTCGCCGACGTCGACGCCCATGTCGTAGACTCTTTGGCGTCGACGTTATAGCCGTTAGTCGGCCTCGAGGTGCCGGCGAGAGGACATTGATGCGGACTGGCGACGACGTGCGTTCGCTCCAGGTCGGCGATGGCCGCCGGCGGCCGCCACGTGTGGCCGCGTCGGGCTGCGCCGTCCTTTGTCGGTATCGATGCCGTAGTCGATCTGCAGTTGCTCGATGCCCTCGACGAGCGAAACCACGTTCATCGCGCCGTTGCTCGTGAGCTCCGATGCGCTTCAGAGTCGGGATCGGCGCGCCGCCGTCGTCGTTCGGGCCGGTGCGATCCACGCTGCCGCCGCCCGTCCGGACGCTTGCACGGCGCGATGAAATAGATGTGACGTGGTACTCTGCGGGACCGGCGCAGATCTCGGTCGAGGTCCTTGTTCGTCGCGCGGGAAGGTGGTGGTCTGGTCGGCCGCCGGCGACCCCGGCCGCGACGCCTGAGCAGTCGGCGTGCGCGGTCGAGTCGGCGTTCGCACTGCAGGTAGATGTGCGTTCCGCGGTCAGCGCCGCGGCCCGGAATGCTGGTCGCCGCTCACCCGGCGGCCATGGGTGGAGTCGTTCGCGCCGGACGACGATGATGTCGGTGCCGGCGAGGTGGTTCGCGGCCGGCACGCAGGCGGTGATCGGCGAAGCTGGCCGGGCGCGTCGTAGCCCTGCAGGGGAACGCGATGCGCGGCCGTCGAGCGCCGCCATGTCGTTGACGCAGCGGATCGGGCAGCGCCGCCGGTGTCGCCGGCGTCTGCCGAGTAGCGGCCGTAGAAGCCGGCGTGGCGCGATGTCGTCGGCCAGGACCTGGACGGCGAAGCGGCCGCTTCTCGATCTGCTGCGAGGCGCTGGCCGAGGTCCATGTAGGTCTGGTTCGAGGTCGAGAAGACCGACAACCAGACCGACCAGCAGGAACAGGCCGATGGTGATGGCGACCATCAGCTCGATCAGCGAACAGGCCCTGGCCGGGCGATGGAATGGAGTGGCGTCGCATGGTCGATGTCCTCGCCGTCATGTGAGGATCTGCGATGCGCACGATGACGCTGACTTCGCGGCGCTGCGGCCTCGGTGCCGTACTAGAGTTCTTGCCGCAGGTGGCGTTGCGCGTCGCCCGCGGTCGGCGCGACGGTCGGCGCCATGCCCTGCCAGGCGACGCGCGACGCGGTAGCTGTTGGTGGCTGGCGTCGAAGCTGACGCAGCCGCGAGCGCTCGAGCACCGCGCCTGTGCTGCAGCGCCGCCGGCCTGCTCGGAAGCGCCTTGCAGCGCGCCGTCCCAGGCGGCGAGGTCGGCGGTGGCGATCGCGCGCGTGTCGCTGCCGTGCCAACCCCGACTGCGTGTGCAGGTCGGCGTTGGTCGCGCCGGTGCCGGCGTACGGCGTGCCGGCTGCCGTATTGGTCGATGACGTAGCAGCTTGCCGTCTCCGGCTGGTGCGCGATGCGGTCGGCCATGTCCTGACCAGGATCAGCGCCTGGCCGCGCTGGTAGGACTCGAAGGTCGCGACTCTGCGTATAGGCCTGCATGCCGATCAGGCCGAGCAGGCCGAAAGCACCAGGATCACCAGCGAGACGAGGACTTCGAGCAGCGTGAAGCCCCGCTGCCGTCTGCAGAGTAAGTGCCCGGGGCAACGCATCAGGTTGCACCCGTTGGCGGCGGTGAAATCCCCGGTCCTGGCGCACCGCGCCGGCCCGGCCGCTCGGATCGATGGTCACGCAGCGCGCCTGAATGTCTCGGGCAGGTGGCCGAGCTCCGAGCACGAAGGCGACGCCGGCGTTCTTCCGCTGCCGGACCGCCGCGTCCGGTGCCGGAGAAGTCTGACCGTATCGCCACGGCGGTGGCCGGATAGGCGGCGTCTCGTCGTCACGCAGGTCACGCCCGGGTACGCCTCCTGGGTGCTGGAGAACCACGCCGCCTCGCCTGCACGGGCAGAGCCGTCCAGCCGCGCTTGACCAGTCGGCGGCAATTTCGGCGGTGGACGAGCCTGCGCGCCGGCGCATGCCAGCTCGATCTGCGCTTCGCGCCCTTCCAGCGCGCACGCATGAGGCGCCTTCGAGTGTGCAGGTCCCCCGCAGCGGCCCTGGATCTTCGCATCCGCACCACGAGTCGCACGCATGCTCGGCGCGGCGCGATGGCGACCATCACCCCCACCATGACCAGAACGATCATCAGCTCGATGATGTGTGGAAGCCGCGCGAACGGGTCGCGTCGCTCTCATCGCTCTACCAGCCCTGGTCCGCGCCCGCTGGTAACCGTGCCAACGCGGCGCATCTTTGATGCTGTCGTTTCCGTCATGCGAGAGTTCCGTCGGCCGACTGGTTGAATCCTGGCGTCGCGCAGATGGTGTAGCCTTCGGCGGCGTGGCCGCGTTATTGACGGCCGGATTGAAGGTGATGGTGTAGCGCCCATTGCTGCAGCGGCGGCCGTACAGCTCCAGCCCCGCGGACGATACGTTCGCGCGTTCGCTGCGCGTAAGGCGCGCTGCTCGATGAGAACCTGCTTCTGCCGCGTATCCATCTTCAGTACGAATTGCGCTGCGTCTGCGCGGTGCGAGCGCGCATCACGTACCTCTGGTAGGGACGGGCAACAGAGATCGCCGATAGGATGCAGCAATACGTAACCGAACGAAGCATAA